>Ga0316619_10000013_pt1 | contig 28903 bp, 25 predicted proteins | sample OWC_Aug_M1_C1_D4_FD_207659 | JGI IMG/M metagenome (GOLD analysis project Ga0316619, IMG submission 207659) | Wetland soil microbial communities from Old Woman Creek delta, Ohio, United States - OWC_Aug_M1_C1_D4_B | ecosystem: Environmental > Terrestrial > Soil > Wetlands | place: USA: Ohio...
TCAGCCTGCTCTGCAACCGTGCCTCCCTCGAAGCAAAATCCGTTCACTCCGTGCGTGACCGTGTCCTTCAGGCCACCTGTGCGGTGGACCACACACGGCTGGCCGTCGCGCATCGCCAGCATCTGGCTGATCCCGCAGGGCTCAAAGGAACTGGGCATGATGAAGAGGTCGCCGTTGGCGTAGAGGGCTCGAGCCGCTTCGTCGGAGTAGCCGTTCAGGAAAATGAAATTGCGAAACCGCACGCCGGTTTCCATCAGGAACTGCTCATAGCCGGCATCCCCTGTCCCCAGCAGGATGAAGATCCCCCGGGGGCCGAGGGCCTCCAGCAGTGCGTGCAGCGCCGGCGAGCCGTTTGTTCCGGGTGCCTTCAGGAGAAGGAGCTTCTGCTCGACCACCCGGGTGACCGCGGTCAGCACCGTGGCCGGCCGACCCGGCAGGGCGCCGCGTTCGGCCAGCCGGCTGTGGGCCGCTAAATGCGCCGACGCGGGCGCGGACGCACGCTCCGCCCAGCCCAGGACCGTTTCTCGCAGAAGGCGGCAAAGGCCCCGGAAACCCAGCGCGCCCGGCCCGCGGTCTTTCGGGTAGCGGCAGCCGTTCAGAATTCCGAACAACCGACCCTGCGCCCGTGCCGCCAGCAGATCGGCTTCGAGCCCTTCTCCGCCGAAAAAACCCGGCGGCGCGCTCGGCCTGCAGATTTCCTCGGCATAGGAGGGCGAAACCGTGTGAACGGCATCCGCCAGGCGGATGCCCGCCGCCATGGGGTTCACGCAGTTCGGCCAGCGCGGGTCCGCAATTTCGTGGCGCGGCAGCACCAGGTGAGGATACCAAGCCGCCAGTGACGATGGGTTGCCTTCGAACGGCCGGATGCCCTGAAACGCCAAGTTGTGGATGGAAAAGACGCAGCGCACGCCGTCCAGGACCCGGTAGCCGCTGTCGTAGCGGCGAAAAATCATGAGAAACGCCGCGTGCCAGTCGTGCAGGTGCAAAACGTCCACGGCGCCGAAGGCGTGCTCCTTGAAGGCTTTGGCCACTGCCGCTCCGAAAAAGGCAAAGCGGGTGGCATCCGTGGCGAACGGTGCTTCGGCGGGGTCGGTGCAATATATTCCGTTCGACTTGAAGCCCTCGGCAGGCGGCGCGAAGATCGGGTGATCGATGACGTAGTGGCGAACCCCCTCGCCGGGATTGGACGACGGTTTTACCGCATGCAGGGCGGCCTGATGATCGGCCCCGGAAAACCGGAACGAGAGCCTGCCTGCCGCCGATGCTTCATGCCGACGGTGAAGAAACCCGTAAGAGGGCGTCACCACGGAAACCGAGCAGCCTTTTCGGGCCAACGCCGGCGGCACTTCGCCGATCACATCCCCCAACCCGCCCACCTTGCCGCCGGACAGCGCACCGTTCTCGGCGGATACCATCAGGACATGCATGGCGGGTTTGACGCTATTTCTTTTTGGGCGCCGCCGGGGCCTTGGGCGCCTCCTTGACCTCGACTTTCGCTGCCTGCATGGTGTAGAAAACCGTCACCTTGGAACCCACCTTGAGGTCGCCTGAAACAGCGGTGGCCTTGTCGCGGGCGATCTCCCATTTCTCGTTGCCTTTCTGCACCACGATCGCGTCATCTCTCACTTCCAGCACCGGCCCCGTTACCTGGTATTGCGCCGGACCTGCAAGCGCGACGGTTGACAAGAAAAAAACGGCACACAGGATCAGGACACTCTTTTTCATGCGGCATCCTCCTTTTTTTGAAAGACCTTGTTCATTTCAACCTTGAACGCCGACAGCAGCGTCAAGGCCGGCTCCCGGCGGACCTTGGTCGAGAAGGCCGCTTCGAGGCTCTCATAATACCACTTCTGTTTTTCCCGGGGGCGGTTGAAGCGCTCCCAGAACGTCGCCCCATCGCTTTCGAGCCCCTCGCGGATGGCGCGGATGTTGTCAAGCTTGTCGGCCAGGGCGACCAGCAGGACATCGTCGCTCGCCTGGTTTCCGAGGTACCGGATGGTGTGCGCCTTGCGGTCCTCCCACGGTGCCCGCTTGTCGGGTTCCGACAGGGCCACGACAAGCTCCGCCACCTCCCGGCCGAAATGGGACCGGATCTCTTCGACCGTGACGGGCGTGTCCTCGAGCACGTCGTGAAGCAGCGCGGCGATGACCGTGTGCTCGGGGCATTCGAGCCGGATCAACCACCCGGCAACGGCCAGCGGGTGGACCACATAAGGGATTTCCGTGCCCTTGCGGACCTGGTGGTGGTGGGCCCTTGCGGCCAGCTCGATGGCGTCGTAGAGCCTCGGGCTGTATCGTCTGGCGTGTTGCGGCATGCGCTGCGAGCCCCTAAGTGGTTTCTATAGCCGCCTTACGGAAATTCATCGATAGGAGATGTAGGCATGAATATAATAATTACGGACCCATATCAACAGGGTTGCCATGCCGCACGGCGAAAGCGCCGGGACCCCCCGGCGAATCATCCCGGTGCGAATTCTTTTCTTTTCAGCATCCTAGAATTCGGCTATGGTTGACTCTTTTTAAAATGACATGAATGTTGAGGGAGAAGCTGCGAATGTTGTTGTGGATCCTTTACCCGGTTTTCGGCTCCATCGCCGGCGTCCTGGCCGGCCTGCTCGGCGTCGGCGGTGGCGTTGTGATTGTGCCGATGCTGGTCTTTCTTTTCACCACCCAGGCATTTCCCCAGGAGCACATCATGCAGATGGCGCTCGGTACATCACTGGGCAGCATCATGTTCACTTCGATCTCCAGCTTCCGGGCCCACCACAAACGCGGCGCGGTCAACTGGGACATCGTCAAGCGCATCACGCCCGGGATCCTCATCGGCACCTTCGGCGGTACGTGGGTGGCGGCCATGCTCTCGACGATTTTTCTCAAGGTGTTTTTCGCCTGTTTCCTCTATTATGTCGCCGCCCAGATGCTGCTGAACCTAAAGCCGCGACCGGCCCGGCAGCTCCCGAAGACGGCCGGCATGTTAGGTGTCGGCGGTGTCATCGGAGCGGTGTCAAGCCTGGTCGGGATCGGCGGCGGCTCCCTCTCGGTGCCGTTCATGTCCTGGTGCAACGTGCCGATGCACACGGCGATCGGGACCTCGGCCGCCATCGGCTTCCCGATCGCGGTCGCCGGGACGCTCGGCTACATCGTCAACGGCCTTTACGCAGCAGGGCTGCCGGCGTGGAACCTGGGGTATCTCAATCTCCCGGCACTTCTGGGGGTTGCGGTCTTCAGCATGCTCACCGCCCCCGTGGGAGCCGGGCTGGCCCACAAACTGCCGGTCATCACCTTGAAGCGCGTGTTCGCTTTCTTCATCCTCTTCATTGCCACTCGCATGGTGTGGGGTATTTTGTGAGAAATCAACGCGGTGGGCGGCGCCGGACGGTCCCCACACGAAAATTCGGGTTGTGCCTGCCGGGATTCTTGGCTATAGTGATTACTCGCTAAGGGACGACCCATCGCGCCGCCATGTATCCGGAACAAGCCTTCAAACCTTATAGATGGATTCGATTACCACCCAGATAGTCATCATTCTTGCGTTGATCATCGCCAACGGCCTTTTCAGCATGGCGGAGATCGCTATCCTGTCCGCCCGCAAGGTGCGGCTTCAGCAGCGGGCCGATGAAGGCGACCCGCGGGCCAAGATAGCCCTTGAGCTGGCCAGTTCCCCCAGCCAGTTTTTGTCCACGATCCAGATCGGCATCACGTTGGTCGGCATTCTCGCCGGCGCCTACGGAGGGGCGACGATTGCCGACAAATTGGCGCCGGAGCTCAACCGCATTGCCTGGATCGCGCCTCGCGGGGGAGCCGTTAGCCTGTTCGTCGTCGTTTTGGCCATCACCTTTCTGACCCTGATCATCGGCGAGCTGGTCCCCAAGCAGATCGCCCTGCAGCATGCCGAGCGCATTTCGGCGGCGCTCGCGCCGGCCATGAAAACCCTGGCATGGGTGGCCTCCCCCCTGGTCCACCTGCTCAGCCTCTCGACCCAGCTGGTGCTGCGGCTTTTCGGCATCAAGCCGTCCGGGGAAACCTCCGTCACCGAAGAAGAGATCAAGATGATGATCGAACAGGGGACCCAGGAAGGGGTGTTCGAGCCCACCGAGCAGGAGATGGTCGAGCGCGTGTTCCGCCTGGGCGACCGCACCGTGAACGCCCTCATGACGCCCCGGCCGGACGTCGTCTGGCTCGATCTCAATGATTCGCCTGAGGAGATCCAAAATAAAATCACTTCCAACAGCCACACGCACTACCCGGTGGCGGAGGACCAGATCGACACCATCATCGGGATGGTGAACTCCAAGGACCTGCTCTCCCAAAACCTGAGCTGCCGGCCGATCGATCTGCGCTCGGTGCTGCGGCCGGCCCTGTTCATCCCCGAAACCATGTCGGCCTTGGACGTGCTCGAGCGGTTCAAGAAAAAACGCACCCACGTGGCCCTCGTCATCGACGAGCACGGCGGGTTCCAGGGCCTGATCACCACCAGCGATGTCCTGGAGGCCATTGTCGGCGACATCCCCACCCCGGGCGAAGCCGAGGAAGCCGACGTCATCCGGCGCGAGGACGGCTCCTGGCTGGTGGACGGGAAGGTGCTGGCAGACGAACTGAAAGAGTTTTTGGACCGGGACGAGCTGCCCTTCGAGGATGAAAATCTTTACCAGACCCTGGGCGGCCTGGTGATGGCCTTCCTGGACCGCATCCCCCGGTCGGGGGATCACTTCGAATGGAACGGCTTCCGCTTCGAAGTCGTGGACATGGACGGCCACCGGGTGGACAAGGTGATGATCAAACCCCTGGATCCGGAGCCCCCCGCCCTGCCTGAGGAGTGACGTCTGCCAAAGAGCGGCGCTTGTAAAGCCTCTCGGGTTGAACTATAAAGGCGACTTGCCGATTGCTGATCAATCAACCTGCCAACACAGAAAGGAGAGCTTCGATGGGAAGAAAGATCGTTTTGTTGGGTATTGCTGCCGTGGCCCTTGCGACCGTCCTGACGCTGACCCCCGGCTTTGCCCAGGACAAGGTCTACATCAACGGCTTTGACGCCGACTACCCGCCCTTCTCGTTCGTCGGCAAGGACGGCAAGCCCGCCGGCTTCGACATTGACGCCCTGGACTGGATCGCCAACGAGATGGGCTTCAAGGTCAAGCACCAGCCCACGGACTGGGCCGCCATCGTCCCGACCCTGCAGTCCAAGAAGATCGACGTGATCGCCTCGGGCATGAGCATCACCCCCGAGCGCCAGGCCGCCGTCAACTTCACCGCGCCTTACTGGACGGTCGTGCAGCTCCTGGTGGTGAAAAACGACTCCCCGCTGACGGACAAGCAATGCCTGGAGCCCGGCCGCAAGATCGGCCTGCTGCGGGGCAGCGCCGAGTCCAAGTGGATGACCGAAAACCTGCTGAAAAAGGGCTACAGCTTCGAGCTGAAGGCCTACGACACGACCCCGCTCGCCATCGAAGACGTGGCCAACGGCCGGGCGGACTGCGCCGCCGTTTCGAACACGGCGCTCAAAAACGCCCAGGACAAGGGGCTGAAGGTCAAGACCATCGGCAGCTACGGACAGCCCGACACGAACTACGGCTATGCCGTGCGCAAGGACGACGCCGAGTTTTTGAACAAGCTGAACGAGGGCTGGAAGAAGCTCAAGGCGTCGCCCAAGTTCCAGGAACTCGTGAAGAAATGGGAATTGAAATAAACCGTCGGCGGTAGGGCGTGCCGCCGGTTGATTGCAGGTTCAACATGGACGGGAAGGCTGAGGAGCGGCTTCAGCCTTCCTCTCGTTTCGGGCTCACATGCACAGCGGTTTAGCGGCCATCATAGAAGGCCTCCCCTACATCCTCGGGGGGATCGGCGTCACCCTCACGGTCGTGGGCGGGGCGCTGGCCATGGGTTTGGCCTTGGGCCTTTTTCTCGCGGTGGCCCAGGTCTACGGCCGCCCCTGGCTTAAGCGGGCCGTGGGGGTCTACGTCTGGTTTTTCCGGGGCATCCCGCTGCTGGTCCTGCTGTTCCTGATCTACTTCGGCATTCTCGCCGCACTGGAAATCGACCTGTCGCCGTTCACCATCGCCATTGTCGTCCTCGGGCTGATCAGCTCGGCCTACCAGTCCCAGATCCTGCGGGGGGCGATCCTTTCGGTGCCGGAGGGGCAGATGAAAGCCGCGCGCGCCATCGGCATGAGCGACGGCCGGGCGATCGCCTTCATCATCCTGCCCCAGGCGGTGCGCCTGGCGCTTCCCGGCTGGTCCAACGAGTTCACCGTCATCATGAAGGACTCCGCGGTGACCTATGCGCTTGGAGTCGCCGAGCTCATGGCCCGCACCAATCACACGGCATCGCGCACCTACCAGCATTTCTGGCTTTACCTCATGGTGGGGTTCATTTACATGCTGTTGACCTGGGTGGGGACCAAGGCCCTGCACATCCTGGAGGAGCGGGTGGCCATTTCGGGTTACACGCGGTGAGGGGGCCGAGCCGATGAGCCGACCGGAACCGATCCTCAGACTGGAAAACATCCACAAGAGCTACGCCGGCCAGGAGGTGCTCAAGGGGGTGTCCCTCGAGCTTCACCGCGGCGACATCAAGGTGATCATCGGCCCCTCGGGCAGCGGCAAGAGCACGCTGCTGCACTGCATCAATTTCCTTGTGAGCTTCGAACAGGGGCGAGTCTGGCTGCACGAGTCGGAAATCGACCCGGCCGACAAGCCCCGGCTTTATGCCTACCGGCAGAAGGTCGGGATGATCTTCCAGGACTTCAACCTCTTCGACCACCTGACGGCGCTCGACAACGTGCAGATCGGCCTGGTGCGGGTCAGGAGAATACCCAAGCGCGAGGCCCGGGAACGCGCCATGTCCGAGCTGGTCCGGGTCGGTTTGAGCGACCATGTCTTCAAGTACCCGGCGGAGCTTTCAGGGGGGCAGAAGCAGCGCGTGTCCATCGCCCGGGCCCTGGCCATGGACCCGGAAGTGATGCTGCTCGACGAGCCGACCTCGGCACTGGACCCGGAGCTCATCGGCGAAGTCCACGCGGTGATCCGCGACCTCGCGGCCGGCGGCATGACGATGGCGCTGGTGACCCACGAGATCGGCTTCGCCGCGGCACTGGCCAAAGAGATCCTCTTCATGGAAAACGGGCTCATCCTGGAGCAGGGGCCGCCCGCCGTCATTCTCAACAACGCGACCCTCGACCGCACGCGCGAGTTCTGCGCCAAGATCGCACGGCTGCACACCGATGGCCGGGAGCCCGCTTGATCGGGATGGACCTGTCTTTCTACACTCAGGAAGTCGCCCCGGCCCTGCTGAGAGGCCTCTGGGTCAGCCTGGGCCTGATCCTGCCCTCGGCCGTGTTCGGACTCGCCGCCGGGGTTCTCGCGGGAACCCTGCGGGTCTACGGCCGCCCCTTCTGGAAACGCGCGGCCGAGGTCTACGGACTCCTGTTCCGAGGGTTCCCCCTGCTGGTGCAGCTTTACCTGTGGTATTTCGGTCTGCCCCAGCTGGGCATCTACCTGAGCCCCTATGCGGCGGCGGTGATCGGCTTCTCGCTTTGCAGCGGGGCCTACCACGCGGAGTATATTCGCGGGGCCCTGCGCTCCATCAAGCAAGGCCAGCTTCAGGCCGCGCGCGCGCTCGGGTTCAGCCGCACCCGGGCGGTAATCTCCATCCTCCTGCCCCAGGCCATCCGCCGGGCGCTGCCCGGCTGCGGCAACGAACTGATCTACCTCATCAAGTACTCCTCCCTGGCCTACATGGTCACCTGCATCGAGCTGACCGGCGAGGCCAAGATCCTGGCCTCGATGTTTTTCAAGTACTTGGAGGTGTTCTTCGTGGTCGGTGCGGTGTACCTGGCGCTGGTGTCGCTCGCCAGCTGGGGGCTGAACCGGTTGGAGGACATCGTCACCATCCCCGGGTTCGAGTATGTGCGGCGATAGACAGGCAGTTGAAAAACCGCGTCTCAAGCCGTGACCCGGCGCTGCACCCTTGATCCTATTGAATTTTGTCTGCAGAAGGCTGATAATAGAGAAACACACCAAAAACATCTGCAGGTGAAACACCCTGAAAGGCATGTGCATGACCGGCCCCCCTTCGACCGCAGCCAAGCGCAACCATTTGAAATCCATTGGGATAGCCGCAATCCTGATCGCCGGCGCCGTCACCATGGTTTTCATGACCCGCAGCGAGGGGACCCCGCAGCGCGAAAAGCGTGAAGCCCTTGTGCCGGTGAAAGCGACGGCCGCCGTGCAGAAAGCGGTGCCGGTCCAGCTGCAGGCGGTGGGGACGGTGGAGGCCTATGCGACGGTCTCGATTAAATCGCGGGTAGACGGCGAACTGATGAGAGTTCATTTCCGGGAGGGCCAGGACGTCAAGAAGGGGGACCTGCTCTTCACGATCGATCCGCGCCCTTACGAAGCAGCCATGAAGGAGGCCCGGGCCCGGCTCGAGCGCGACGCGGCCCTGGCCGAAAAGGCGGACCTCGACGCCCGGCGCTATGCCGGGCTGGTCGCCAAGAACTACGTCAGCAGCGACAAGTTCGAACAGTTCCGTGCCAACGCCGAAGCGCTGCGGGCGACGGTGGCCGCCGACCGCGCGGCGTTGGAGAGGGCGCAGCTGAACCTGGAATATTGCTACATCAAGGCGCCCATGACCGGACGGACGGGGCGCCTGCTCGTGGACGAGGGGACCCAGATCAAGGCCAACGACGACAAGGGCGGCATGGTGGAGATCATGCAGATCATGCCGATCCACGTGGGGTTTGCCGTGCCGCAGCAGTATCTGGCCGAGATCAAGACCCACATGGCGGCCGGCCCCCTGAAGGTGGAAGCCGACATCCCGGAGAGCGCGGCAAAGCCCGCAGCGGGAACGCTGAGCTTTTTGGACAACAAGGTGAGCACCCAGACGGGCACCGTGCTGCTCAAGGGGACCTTCGCCAACCAGGACCGCCTCCTCTGGCCCGGCCAGTTCGTCATGGCGACCCTGACCTTGACCACCCGCAGCGACGCCATCGTCATCCCGTCGGTGGCCGTCCAGGTCGGTCAAGGCGGCCAGTTCGTCTACGTGGTGAAGCCGGACATGAGCGTGGAGTCCCGGCCGGTGGTGCCGGGGATGAGCGTCGGCGAGGATGTGGTGATCGAAAAGGGCCTGGCTGCCGGCGAGAAGGTCGTGACCGAGGGGCAGCTGCGGCTGGTTCCGGGGGTCAAAGTCCAGGTTTCCAACTCATGAACATCTCCGAGCTTTTCATCCGCCGGCCGGTCATGACGACCCTCGTGATGCTGTCCATCCTCATGTTCGGCATCATGGCCTACACCAAGCTCCCGGTGAGCGACCTGCCCAATGTGGACTACCCCACGATCCAGGTGAGCGCCCAACTGCCGGGCGCCAACCCGACCACCATGGCCACGGCCGTGGCCACTCCCCTGGAGCGCGAGTTCTCGACCATCGCCGGGGTGGACTCCATGACCTCGGCCAGCAGCATGGGCACGACCCAGATCATCCTGCAGTTCAATTTGAACCGCGACATCGACGCCGCCGCCCAGGACGTGCAGGTGGCGATCTCGCGGGTGGCGCGCAACCTGCCGAAGGACATGCCCACCCCGCCCTATTTCCGCAAGGTCAACCCGGCCGACCAGCCGATCCTGCGCATCGCCCTCACCTCGCCGACCCTGCCCCTGTACACCCTGAACGAATTCGGCGACACCATGCTGGCCCAGCGCATCTCCATGGTGAGCGGGGTCGCCCAGGTGCAGGTGTACGGGGCGCAGAAGTACGCCGTGCGGATCCAGCTCGACCCCAAGGAGCTCGCCTCGCGCGGCATCGGGATCGACCAGGTGGCGGAGGCGGTGAGCAAGGCCAACGTCAACCTTCCCACGGGCACCCTCTACGGCGCCCAGCAGGCCTTCACCGTGCAGACGAGCGGCCAGCTCACCCAGGCCGAGCCCTACCGCTCGGTGATCGTCACCTACCGCGACGGCCACCCCGTGCGCCTGGGGGACATCGGCGCGGTCTATGACAGCGTCGAAAACAACAAGGTGGCGGCCTGGTACATCGATCAGCGCTCCATCATCCTGGCCGTTCAGCGCCAGCCCGGGACCAACACCGTCGAGGTGGCCCGCGAGGTCAAGAAGCTGCTGCCCACCTTCAAGGCCCAACTGCCGGCTTCGGTCTCCCTGCACATTCTCTACGATGCCTCGGTGTCGATCGAAGAGTCGGTCAACGACGTGAAATTCACGCTGCTCTTCACCCTGGCCCTGGTGGTCCTGGTGATCTTCCTGTTCCTGCGGCGGCTGTCCTACACCCTGATCCCCAGCCTCGCCATGCCCATGTCGCTGGTCGGCACCTTCATCGTGATGTACCTGATGGGGTACAACGTCGACAACCTGTCGCTCATGGCCCTGATCCTGGCCGTCGGCTTCGTGGTGGACGACGCCATCGTCATGCTGGAGAACATCGTGCGGCACCTCGAGATGGGCGAGGCGCCCATCAAGGCGGCCCTGAACGGCTCGCGCGAAATCGGCTTCACCATCGTCTCCATGACGCTCTCGCTGGTGGCGGTGTTCATCCCGATCCTGTTCATGGGCGGCATCCTGGGCCGGCTTTTTCAGGAGTTCGCCGTCACCATCGGCGTGGCCATTCTCATTTCAGGGGTGGTCTCCCTCACGCTCACCCCCATGCTCTGCAGCCGCTTCCTGCGGGCGCACGGCGAACAGCCGCCGGGCCGGCTCTATGAAGCCTCCGAAAACGTCTACAACCGGATGCTCGGACTCTACAAGGTGAGCCTCGGCTGGTTCCTCGACCACCGCCGCATCACCATGGTCTTCCTGCTGCTGGTGGTGGCGCTCACCGTGGCGGCCTTCCGCGTGGTCCCTAAGGGGTTCATCCCCAGCGAGGACCGCGCCATCGTCTACGGCCCGACCGAAGCGGCCGAGGGCATCTCCTTCGAGGCCTTGAAACGCCTGCAGCAGAGCCTGGCCGAGATCGTGCGCCAGGATCCCGACGTCGAGGCCTTCATGTCCAACGCCGGCTCGCGGCCCGGCGGGGTCGCCGGCGGCAACACCGGGACCCTGTTCCTGCGCCTCAAACCGCGCCACGAGCGCGAACTCTCCGCGGACGAGGTCATCCAGAAACTGCGGCCCAAGCTCGCCCAGGTGCCGGGTATCCGCGTCTTTCTGCAGAACCCGCCCGCCATATCGGTCGGCGGCCGGGTGACGAAGAGCCAGTATCAGTACACCCTGCAGGGGACCGATGTCGAGGAGCTCTACCGCATCGCCCCGCAGCTGGCCGCCAAAATGCAGGCGCTCCCGGGCTTCCTGGATGTCACCACGGACCTGCAACTCAGAAACCCCCAGGTCAACATCGACATCAACCGCGACCAGGCCTCGTCGCTGGGGGTCTCGGTCGAGCAGATCGAGGATGCCCTCTACAGCGCCTACGGCTCGCGCCAGATCTCGACGATCTATGGCGACACGAACCAGTTCCAGGTGATCCTCGAGCTCAAGCCCGAGTATCAAATGGACCCGGCCGCCCTGGCGCTGCTCTACGTGCGCTCCTCGAAAGGGGCCCTGGTGCCGTTGAACGTGCTTGCCCGGATCAGCCAGGGCTACGGCCCGCTTTCCATCAACCACAGCGGGCAGCTGCCGTCCGTGACCGTTTCCTTCAACCTCCGCCCCGGCTACGCGCTGGGCGATGCGGTCGCGGAGCTGAACGCCCTGGCGCGCGCCACGCTGCCGGCCACCATAACGGCCAGTTTCCAGGGCACGGCCCAGGTCTTCGAGTCATCCATTAAAAACCTGGGACTGCTGCTGGCGGTGGCCGTGGCGGTCATCTACATCGTCCTCGGCATCCTCTACGAAAGCTTCATCCACCCGGTCACCATCCTCTCGGCCCTGCCGCTGGCCGGGCTGGGCGCCCTCTTCACGCTGCTGATCTTCAATTCGCAGCTGGACATCTACTCCTTTGTGGGCCTGATCCTGCTGGTGGGGCTTGTTAAGAAAAACGGCATCATCATGATCGACTTCGCCCTCGAGGCGCAGCGCGTTGAACGCAAGTCGCCGAGAGACGCCATTTTCGAGGCCTGCGTCGTGAGGTTCAGGCCGATCATGATGACCACCTTCGCGGCCCTGGTGGGAACGATCCCCATCGCCGTCGGCTGGGGCGCCGGCGGCGAGTCCCGGCAGCCGCTGGGGCTGGCGGTGGTCGGCGGTCTGTTTTTCTCCCAGATGCTGACCCTTTTCGTAACGCCCGTCTTCTACCTCTACATGGACGCCCTGCAGAAAAAACTTCGGCGGCTGCGCTCGGCCAAGATCGAACCAATCCCCCAGATCGGCCGCCCTGAATAAACTCAAAACCAAAGACATGGGCATGCCGAGCAGCGAGGCGGAACATGATCTCGATCGATTCTCGTGACTCCGATCGGAAATGCCGGGGGGCGCTCTGGGGGCTTTATATCGGCGACGCCCTGGCCATGCCGGTGCACTGGTACTACAACCGCAAGGCGCTCTACGACGACTACGGCTGGGTCTCCGACTACCTGGCCCCGAAAAACCCGCACCCGGACAGCATCCTCTTCCGCTCGAGCTACACGGCGCCCGGCCCCAAAGGCGAAATCCTGCACGACCAGGCGTCCTACTGGGGCCGGGAGGGCACCCGCTACCACTATCACCAGTTTCTGCAGGCCGGGGAAAATACGCTGAACCTCAAGTTGTGCAGCCTGCTGATCCGGTCGCTGAACGAATGCGGCGGGTACGACGCCGAGGACTATCTGCGCAGATACATCGCTTTCATGACCACTCCGGGCGGCCACCGGGACACCTACATCGAGGAGTGCCACCGGAATTTTTTCGTCAATTATGCCAAGGGGGTGCCGCCGCGGCAATGCGGCGCGGTCGAAAAGCACATCGGCGGGCTCCCGGGCATCGTACCGGTCGTGGTGTATTATCATGCCCAACCCGACCGTGCCCGGGAAGCGGCGCTCGAGCATCTGGCCCTGACGCACCCCGGCGAAAAGATGAAGTCGGCGGCCGGCCTTCTGATCGAGTTGCTGCTTTCGGTGCTGGCTGGAGAAGCGCTGACGGCCGCGATCCGCCGCATGATCCGCGAGCAGAAGTACGCGTTGGTGGGCCATCCCTTCGAAAAGCTGATCGGCGATGCGGACGACTGGGTGATCGGCCCGCGCTTCAGCACGGCCTGCTACGTCGAGCACTCGGTGCCGGCAGTGCTCTACCTGGCGCTGAAATACCCCAACGATCCGGAAAAGGCCCTGGTGGTCAACACCAACCTCGGGGGGGACAACGTTTACCGGGGGGCCGTGCTGGGCGCACTCCTCGGCGCGGAGAACGGCCTGGACCGCTTCCCCCGGCGCTGGGTCACGGGGCTGCTGAACCCACCCCCGGCGATGCCGGCGCCCGCGATGTGACGCCGGCAAGGCCCATTCTGCGCTAAGCGGCGCTCTTTCGGCCGCGCACGCCGATCGGCTCTGTTTGACGACCCACGGAAGAGGATGAAGACCATGCTCTACGAAAAGGAAGCTCTGAGGTATCACCGTGAGCCGCGGCCCGGCAAAATCGAGGTTGTGCCTCTCAAGCCCTGCCTGACCCAGGCGGACTTGAGCCTCGCCTACTCGCCCGGCGTGGCCGTCCCCTGCCTGGAAATCCAGAAGAAACCGGAATTGTCCTACGAGTACACCTCCCGGGGCAACCTGATTGCCGTCATCACCAACGGTACGGCAGTGCTCGGCCTGGGCAACATCGGGCCCCTGGCCAGCAAGCCGGTCATGGAGGGCAAAAGCGTCCTGTTCAAGCGCTTCGCCAATATCGACGTCTTCGACATCGAAATCAACACCACGGACCCCGACGAGTTCATCCGCACGGTCAAGCTGCTCGAACCCACCTTCGGGGGAATCAACCTGGAGGACATCAAGGCACCGGACTGCTTCTACATCGAGGAGGAACTCTCCCGGCAGATGTCCATCCCGGTCTTCCATGACGACCAGCACGGCACGGCCATCATATCGGCGGCGGGGCTTTTGAACGCGGCCGAGCTGACAGGCCGCCGCCTGGAGCGCATGCGGGTCGTCATCAACGGCGCGGGGGCGGCCGGCATCGCCTGCGCCCGCATCTACACCGCGCTGGGTGTGAGCCAAGAGAACATCATTCTGGTGGATTCGAAGGGGGTGGTTTACAAGGGCCGCACGGACGGCATGAACCCCTACAAGGAGGCCTTTGCCCAGGATACGCCGATGCGCAGCCTGCCGGATGCGGTGGAGGGGGCGGACGCCTTGGTGGGGCTTTCGGTGAAGGGCGCCTTTACCCCGCAGCTTCTGCGGCGCATGCGCGACAAGCCCATCGTTTTCGCTCTGGCCAACCCCGAGCCCGAGATCGACTACTTCGAGGCCAAGCAGGCCCGGCCCGACGCCATCGTCGCCACCGGCCGCTCCGACTTCCCCAACCAGGTCAACAACGTGCTGGGGTTTCCCTACATTTTCCGCGGGGCGTTGGACGTGCGCGCCACCAAAATCAACGAGGTCATGAAGATGACGGCCGTCCGGGCGCTGGCCGAACTCGCTCGCGAAGACGTGCCCGACGCCGTAATCCGGGCCTACGGGGGGACGCCCATCCAGTTCGGCACGGAGTACATCATCCCGAAGCCGTTCGACACGCGCGTGCTGCTGAAGATAGTTCCGGCCGTGGCCCAGGCGGCGGTTGACAGCGGGGTCGCCCGGACGAATCTACCGGAGGCGGGCGCTTATGTCCGGCGTTTGGAGACCCTGCTGGGGCCGGAGCGGGAGGTCATGAGCAAACTGGTCTCGAGCGCCCAGAAAAACCCCAAGCGCATCGTGCTGCCCGAGGGATGCCACCCGGTGATCTTGCGGGCCGCCCACTTTGTGATCAAACAGGACATTGCCCAGCCCCTGCTGCTCGGAAATGCAGAGGAGGTCCGCACGCTGGCCGAACAGCTGCAGATACCTCTCGAAGGCATGGAAATCCTTGACCCGCCGGACAGCCCCCTCTTCGATGAGTTTGCCCGCAAGCTCTTCGACCTGCGCCAGCGCAAGGGTTGGACGCTGGACGAAACCAAATCGCAGCTGCGCAGCCCTTACGTTTTCGGCGCCATGATGGTCCGCGAGGGCCTGGTCGATGGCCAGGTGCACGGGATCGCCCGCAGCTACCCCAGCGCCATCCGGCCGGTCCTGCAGGTGATCCCGCGGCGCAACGGGGTCTCCACCGTTGCCGGGCTCTACCTGATGCTGTTCAAAAACCGCACCCTGCTGTTTGCCGACTGCACCGTCAACGTCGCGCCGGATGCCTGCAACCTGGCTGAAATCGCCATCCTCGCATCCGAGATGGCGGATTTTTTCGGTATGGACCCGCGCGTGGCGATGCTGTCCTTCTCCAATTTCGGCAACGCCCGCCACGCGCTGTCGGAAAAAGTGGCGCAGGCGGTGAACATCGCGCGTGGCCGCAAGTCCGGCCTGGTCATCGAAGGTGAGATGCACGCCGACACCGCGGTGGTGGAGGGTCTGCTGACGAAGATGTTTCCCTTCAACCGACTGGGGGGATCGGCCAACGTGCTGATTTTCCCCGATCTGAATTCCGGCAACATCGCCTACAAGCTGCTGGAACGCTTGGGGGGCGCCACGGCCATCGGCCCGCTGCTGATCGGGTTGAGCAAACCGTTCAACGTGCTCCCGCGCAACACAGACATGGAAAACGTGGTAAACGTGATCACCGTCACAGTGGCGCAGGCCCAGCACCTGGACTACACCCAATCGCCGGTCTGAACCCTGTCCGACGGGCTCCCGGAGCCTCCCGAAACCGAACGTCCGGAATAGCTCGGACGGCTCATCGAAAGCCGCGGCAAGGGCTATTCGATGCGTTGCGAGCGCCAAAGCTGCGGCAGGTAGCGCTGGGCGAGCAGGTCGGAGCTCACCACCCCCAGCACCCGCCCGTCTTCGACGACCGGCATGGCCGAGATGCGGTTCTGCTCGAGCTCGCGCACGATGTCCGGGATGCGCGAGGCCGGCGCGGCAGAGACCACCTGCCGGGTCATGATGGCCGCGAGGCTCCCCTCGCAGGCGCCCTCGGCCACGGCGCGGGTGACGTCCCAGGTGGTGAGCACGCCGGCAATCTTATCGTCGAGGCCGAGCACGGCGATGATGTTGCCGCGGCCCTGCACGATCAGGGCCGCCACCTCGGTGAGCGGGGTGTCGATCCGCACCGTGGGCATCGGCTCCATGATGTCCTTGGCGGTGCGCTCGCTCTCCCTGGCCGCCAGCCGGCGCACGCTGATGCGCTCCGCCGCCTGGCAGGGCAAGAGCTCCGCGTTCGCGGCGAGCAGGTCCACCAGCTCGGTCATGTTGCGGCGAATGACCTTCTCCCGATAGGCCAGGCCGACCTCCAGGCGCTTTTCGGAAAGCCGGGAAAAACCCCCCGCATGCTCCCGCAGCCACTGGTCCACGGCCTCGCGGTTGCCGAGCTTTTCGGAGGGGATCTGCAACTCCGGCGGGGTGGGCACGAGCTGCTCCTGCGCGGCGAAGATGACGCCGCCCGAGTTGACCAGGTAGTCGGTTGCGATCATGACCCCCCTCTGGCGGTAGACGACCTGCTCCATGCGGGTGCGCGCGGCCTTGCGGTTGGGGTCCGGCGAATAGGTGTTGGCGCCCTCCACGATGAGCGACCAGCTGCCCATGCGCTCGACGCTCATGGAACATTTTTCGGACGGCAGCACCCCCAGGTAGTTGAAAACCGGCGCGGCCGGCACGAAGCAAAACGCGGACTCCCGCAGCAGGTTGTCGGCATCGGTGGAAAAGCGGGTGGGATGGCGGCGCCCCTGCGGCCGGATGCGTTCGTCGTACCAGCGGCCGGTCACCCTTCCGTGCTGCTTCCAACAATCAAACAGATCCTCCGCATCCAATCCGGCAGGGTCGAACAGGTAGCCCTCGAGATCGCTCACCCCGATCACCCTGGCCGCCGGGAGCCTTTCCTTCAAGATCCGCCCTGCATGGGCGCCGACGGCGCCGAAGCCCTGAATGAGAACCGTGAGCTCCTGGGGGCCGGGCATTTTCAACTGGCTGAACTGGTGCAGCACGGCCAACCGCGGCAGGATGTCGAGCAGCCGTTCCAAGGCGATGACCACGCCGCCCGCCGCTGCGCCCAGTTCGTCGATGCGGTTGCCGCCCATCGCCGCCGGCTTGGAGACGGCGCTGTCCAGCCCGTTTTCGGCGGCGATGGTTTGCATGTCCGCGTCGCTGGAGCCGACATCCGGCCCCGGAACGTACAGATCGCGGTAGCGCCGGATCAGGCGCGCAAAGCCGCGGATCACTTCCCGGTGCTCCTCCGGTGGTCCGCCCGGGTCGGCGATGATGCCGGCCTTGCCCCCGCCGAAGGGCAGGTTGGCGGCGGCGTTCTTGAGGGTCATCCCGCGGGCGAGGTTGTGGATGTCGGCAGGGGTGATCTCGGGCAGCATGCGGATGCCGCCCATGGACGGCGCCCCCATCGCCAGGTTGTCCACCACCAGGTAGCCGCCGATCTCGAGGGCCGAGGCCTCGTCCCACACCAAGGCCACGAGCTTGGGCCCGAGCGTGTCGCAGACGATTCCCATGCGGCCGAGCAGGTGCTCATCGCGGTATCCCAGCACCAGATGGCACCGCCCCTCTTTGCGCCGGGTGCGCTGGCGCAGGATCGCTTCGGGAACGTGTTCCTGCAGGTATGCTTGCAGCCGGTCGGGGATCATGGACGGGATCTCCCTGGTTGAGGGAAGAAAGCCCAAGGGGAAAAGGATGCTGACGGACTATAAGAGGAATTTCATGGAAAAGTCAAAGGGTCTGAGAAGGCATCCCGGGCGGTTCGAAGCCGGCTTCGAGTCAGCTCTTGCCCATGGGCGGCCGCGGCGGCATGATCGGGGCAGCCGCCGGTGCGACGGCCCGGGGCTCGGCCTGAACCGAAGTGGCGAAAGCGACCAGGATGGTCACGCGGCGATTGGAGAAATCCAGGGGCTTGGCGTTGTTTTTCAGTCGGCGGTCGGCATACCCGTTGACGCTGGCGATCTGCCTTTCGCGCATGCCCCCGTCCTCGAGCACACGCCGCGCGGAATTGGCCCGGTCGGTGCTTAAATCCCAGTTGTTGTAGCCGGATCGCACATAGGGTCGGCTGTCGGTGTGGCCTTCGATCGCAACGTCGTTGGGAAAAGCGCCGATGCGCGAGGCGATCAGCTTGAGCAGCTGGACGGCATCCGGCTTCAACCGCGCGCTGCCGATGTCGAAGAAGAGCCCTTCCGACTGCTCGATGAGCTCGATGCGCAGGCCTTCCTTGGTGATGGTGATTTGGATCTGGTCTTTGAATTTGGCCAGGTCGGGGATGGCGGCAATGGTTTTGATCAGTTTGTCCCCCTCTTCCCGGAGCTTCTCCACCTCCGACGGCTGGGGGGCGCCGGCCGTCTCGCCGGGCGCTTGGGCTCTGTTCGGGGCCGATGGTGCCTGCAGGGGGGCGGAGTCGGAGAAGGGCCGCATCGTGTTGGTGCCGCTGAGCACGCCGGCGGACGTTTTGTGCATGGCCCCCGGGTCCCTGAAATAGTCGGCCACGGACGACCGTATGGTCACGTTGTTGGCGACGATCCACAACACGATGAAAAGCGCCATCATCGCGGTGACGAAATCGGCGTAGGCCACCTTCCAGGCGCCGCCGTGGTGGACTTCGTGCCCGCCGCGCTTCCGGACCTTCTTGATGATGATTTTTTCGCCGTCGCTCACTGCTTGTCCTTCACATGGGCTTCCATTTCCGGGAACTCCGGCCGGACCTCGCCGGGAATGCTGCGCCGGGCGAACTCCACGCAGACCAGCGGGCTGAACCCGCGGGCGAAAGCCGAGATGGCGTTCTTGACGACTTCGAAGACCTGCATCTCTTTTTCGCCGGCGATCTCGAGGTTCGAGGCCAGCGGCTGGATGAAGCCGTAGCACAGCAGGATGCCGAGAAAGGTCCCCACCAGGGCGGCGGCGACCTTCTTGCCGATTTCCCCGGCAGGCCCGTCGATGGCCTGCATGGTGATGACGATGCCGAGGACCGCCGCGACGATCCCCAGGCCGGGCATGGTATCCCCGATCTTCGACAGGATCACGCTCGGCTTCTTGAGGTCGTTGTGGTGCGTGTCCATGTCCCCCTCCATGAGCGCCTCCAGGTCGTGGGAGGCGATGCCGCCGATGATGACCATGCGGAAGGTGTCGGTCATGAAGGAAATGAGCGTGCTTTGGGACAGGATGTCGGCGTACTTTGAAAAAATGGCGCTCTCCGCAGGCGTCTCTATGTGCTTTTCCAGGGCGATCAGGCCCTCTTTCTGCGCCATGTAGAGCAGCTCGTACATAAGCTTCAGGACCGACAGGTAGGTGGCCTTGCTGACGGTATCGCCTTTCAGTGCGCCGATGGTTTTAGTCAGGATCTGGTGCAGGACATTTTTCGGCGCCGAGGCGAGGAGCGCCCCCAGGCCCGCACCGCCGATGATCATGAACTCGGCCGGCTGGATGAGGACCATGAAGGGGCCTCCCGCCTCATAGAACCCCCCGAATACCGAAATCAGAACCACCACGAACCCGATGATGACGAACACGAAGGACCTCTGGATAGTCGGATTAAATTCCCGGGGTCAGGGCATGGATCTTCTTTGCAATGACCCGCAATCTTAATATCGGTTGGATGGCCGCAGGACTTTAATACTTTTGCCCGGTGTGGGCGGTGGAAAAAATAAGGAGGGTCGGAGGCTTAGCCTGCGGCGATCTTGGAAGGCAGCCCCGGCTTTCTTAGAAAGCAGTAGAGAGGAAAAGGCCCCACAGGGGAACCAGCGGGAAACCTGTTCTATTTTGTGGCGAGAGGCCTAAGAATTCTCAATGATCCTGACTGGATCGCCGTTTTTGATGCGTCCTTCGGCGATCACCCGTGCAAAAACCCCTTCCCGGGGCATGATGCAGTCCCCGGCCTTGTAATAGATGGCGCAACGGTTGTGGCACTCCTTGCCGATCTGGGTGATTTCGATCACCACCTTTTCCCCGAGACGGGCCCGGGTGCCGATGGGAAGCGTCTTCCAATCGACCCCGACCGTGGCAATGTTTTCGGCAAAATCGCCGAACCCCACGTCGAGGCCCTGGGCGCTGGCCTGCTCGATGCTCTCGGAGGCCAACAGGCTCACCTGACGGTGCCACGGCCCGGCATGGGCATCGCCTTCGAGGCCGTGGTCTTTTGAAAGGAACGCCTCTTTGACCGGGGTCTTCGGGGTGCCCTTTTTCTTGCTCACCGCAATCGACACAATTTTCATAGCTAACCCTTTCCGATCATGAATATGCCGTAAGTGGCCCTCAGGTTCGGCAGGAATCGAACGATGCTTCCGCGGCGGTCCTGGGAATGGGTGTCGATGGCCGCCTCCTTCAGGATTTTGAGGCCGACGTTCCGGACGAATTTGCGGAAGTCCTTGAGCGTGATCACCCGGATGTTGGGGGTGTCGAACCACTGGAACGGCAACTGCCGCGACACCGGCGCAAAACCGGTGAAGAACACCTGGCGCCGGATGTCCCAGTGGCTGAAGTTGGGAAAGCTGACGATCCCCTTGCGGCCGATGCGCAGCATGGCGCGGATCAGAACCGCCGGCTCGTAGACCTGCTGCAGGGTCTGGCTCAGGATCACGTAGTCAAAGCGGCCCTCCGGGTAATCGTGCACCTCCTCGTTGATGTCCCCCTGCAGGACCGAGAGCCCCTTCTCGATGCAGGCGGCGACCTTCTCCTCGTTGCGCTCGATGCCCGTGCCGTGCACGCCCTTGTGGGTGATGAGGTGCTGCAGCAGGTCCCCCTCGCCGCAGCCCAGATCGACCACATGCGAGCCCGGCTCGATCCAGGAGGCGATGATCTGCAGGTCATAGCGCATGCGGCTATCGGCCGAGTTCATGGTGGATTCTTTCCAGAAACCCGTGAATCAGCGCTTTCAGGCGTTCGCCCGGGATCAGGAAGGCGTCGTGGCCCCACTCGGCCTCGATTTCACAGAAACTCACGTCGCGGCCGTTCTTTTTGAGTGCCGTGACAATGTCACGGGCCTGGTAGGTCGGGTAGAGCCAGTCCGAGGTGAACGAGATTACAAGAAATTTCGCTCGGGCCTTGGATAGCGCCCTTACGGCCGAACCCTCGCCGTGCTGTTTTCCCAAATCGTAGTAATCGGCCGCCTTGGTGATGTAGAGAAACGAGTTGGCGTCAAAGCGGTCGACGAACTTGCGCCCCTGATAGCGCAGGTAGCTCTCGACCTGGAAATCGGCGTCGAAGTTGAAGGAGAAATCATTCTTGTCCTGAAGCCGGCGCCCGAACTTCAACCGCATGGACTCGTCGGACAGATAGGTGATGTGGCCGATCATGCGGGCCACGGCCAGCCCCAGCGCCGGCTTGGCGCCGCTGTAATAGTCGCCGTGGTTCCAGTTGGGATCGGCCATGATGGACTGGCGCGCAACTTCGTTGAAGGCGATGGCCAGGGCCGAGTGCCGCACGGTGGTGGCCAGAGGAATGGCGGAAGCGACCATTTCCGGGTAGCGGACGCACCACTCCAGCACCTGCATGCCGCCGATCGACCCGCCCACGACGCACAGCAGCCGTTCGATGCCCAGATGGCCGATCAACGCTTTCTGGGCCGCCACCATGTCGCCGATGGTGACCACCGGAAAATCCAGCCCATACGGCCGGCCGGTCGCCGGGTTGACGGAGCTGGGGCCGGTCGACCCCAGGCAGCTGCCGATGATGTTGGAGCAGATCACAAAAAACTTGTCGGTGTCGATGCCCTTGCCGGGGCCGACCATGCAGTCCCACCAGCCGGGCTTCTCGTCCTCGGCCGAGTAATACCCGGCCGCGTGGGAGTCCCCGGAAAGGGCGTGCAGGACGAGAACGGCATTGCGCCGGTCCGCTGCCAGGGAGCCGTAGGTTTCATAGGCGATGGTCACCGGCCCGAGCCGCGCATCGCTCTCCAATTTCATCTCGGACGGCGGCTCGGCGAAGGTAAAAAATTTTTTCTCGACAAGGCCGACCGAAACCAGGTCCTTGTCGTGTTGAATGTATTCGCTCATCGCAAGCCCATCTACCCGTTATCCCTCGACACTTCAAAACTATAGCAGCGCCGGCGGGCAACGCAAGCGGAGCGCCGGCGGAAACGGCTGCCGCAACCGGCCGGGTCTTCAGAGGGCGATCTGGGATGTGAACACGGGGCAGCTGCGGCAGAAGGCCATTTTGCCTTCCCAGCTGCCCTGGTCGGCGCCGCTGCAGAGGCTCCCGTTGACGAGCCAGCACAGGTCGCCGCTGTTGAATTCGGCGGCCGGGCACTGCGCCTTGCGGCTGGGGGGGCAGCCCTTCTTCTCCCAGCAGGGCGGGCGGGCACCGGTCAGGGTTTGCCGCGAAACCAGGAAGTAAAGCTGGCGCTCGACGGCCGGCGGGACCGTGCGCCAGCCTTGCTCATAGCTGTGCACCGCCTTGAGGGACACCCCCAGTAGCTGGGCCATCTGCTTCTGGGTCTTTTCGAGCCTTTTCCTCACACGCTTGAATTCGCTGCGGTCCATCGGCTTTATCCTGTGGAGGGTTGGAGCGGGAGCGCGTTTTTTGAGGGCCATGATCCTACATGGTAGTAGCCCTGTCAATGTAAAATTTCATATCGGAGTAAAACACCCGCCCCCAAAGCGGTAGAATCTTTTACTTCAGGGTGATCACCACGATCTCGGGCGAAGCGCCCGTGCGCATCGGCGGTCCCCAGGTGCCGACGCCGCTCGATGTGAAGAGACTGAAGTCGCCCACGCGGTGCAGCCCGTAATCGTAGCCACTGTAGATCCAGCGGGTGAGGTGGCCGAACGGAAACATCTGCCCCTTGTGCGTGTGACCCGAGAGCTGAAGCGACACGCCCAGCTCGCGGCTGAGGGCAAAGGAGGTGTCTGGCCGCCAGTAGGTCGCCGTGCGGCGGTCCTGGACTCCGTCCTGACGGATGTCGGCCGGCGTGTGAAACAAAAGGATCAGGGGCCGCTGACCCTCCGATGGATCCAAGGCCAGCTCCAGCCCCCGGATCTTGCTTCTGTCCTTGACGCCGGGGTAGGCGACGCCCATCAGGTTCAAGCCGTCGACGTCCACCACCTCGTTGAAAAGAACCCGGATGCCCGCCTTTTCCACGAGATCCAGGCAGCGCCGCAGGCCGGCATAATCCTCGTGGTTGCCGGTCACGAAAAAGACGCCCAGGCGGGATGACAGTTTGCTCAGCGGTTTGACGAATTCCGGCATGCCGTCGGCCATGCCGTCGAAGAGGTCGCCCGTGATGACCACGAGGTCCGGGGCGAGGGCATTGACCCGGTCGGCCAGCCGTTCCATGGAAGCGGGGGTGTGAAAGTGGCCGAGGTGCAGGTCGGAGAGCTGAACGATGGAGCGGTTGCGCCAGCGGTCGGGCAGTTTTTCAAGCGTGACGTCCACCTGCGTGATGACCGGATGAAAGGCAGCCCAAAACCCCCAGGCCGACCAGGCGAGGGCCAGTGCGACGCACCCGCCCGCCACGAACCGGAAGGCCGATGCCGGCACCCCGAACAGGCGCAGCACCCCGTACAGGGTCCACGCGGCGGCGACGCCCGAAACCAGCTTGACGGAGAGGGCAAACCACACGGCTGCAAACCGGTAGAAATTGATCGTCCAGGGGGTTTCAACCCACCGCAGCAGAAAAAAGGCGGCCATGAAGCTCACGGCCAAGAAGGAGAACACCGCCAGCCATACCGCCCGGGCCGCGGGGTGGCTGATGTCGAACCAGCGCAGCACGAACCGGTAAAGGCTGAAATGCGTGACGGCGGTCAGGGAGAAAAATACGGCAAGAAAGATCATGGGTAGACGCTCAAGGTGCGGATCGATCCCTTTGACGGGCAGCGGGTCAACGTGATAGTGTGGACGACCGTCTCAAAATGAACTAGCATTGAAAGCATCATGACCCGCTCGACGACCCCATACGCCCTGATCAGGGACAACGGCCACATTCGGCGCTGCCTGTCCTGCGGCACCACCGAGAACATGAAGCGCCGGCGCTACTGCTCCATCGAATGCCGCCAGAAGCTGCGCCACAACCTCAACATGCGCACCGGCCTGCTCCAGACGCTGCAGATCCGCTACGCGACGTTTTATTTCACCGAGGCCCTCATCGTGCTGGACATGCTGCCCTACGGGTCTACCGACCTTCTGAGCTTCATCTTCCCGCGGGCCAACGGCAGAAAGCCGGTGGACGATTTCTGCAAGATGTTCAACCTGCTGGGCAACGCCTGGTGGGAGGAGGTGCGTCGGACCAAGAAACGCTATCTCGCCACGCGCATCATTCTCGGCAAGGCCAAACCTATCGAAGGCGACATCAATTCCGTCAGGCCCCTGGAGGTGCGGGAGCCCGCGCGCATGGCGCGGTCCATGACCTCGCTCAAGCTCAAGCACAAGGACCTGCACTCGTCGAACCTGCAGCAGATCATCAAGCGCGCCTTCCGGCGCCAGGCCAAAAAACACCACCCGGACCAGGGCGGGGATGCGGCCCTTTTCCGCAAACTGCGCGATGCGTACGAGCAGTTGATCCGGTGGTCGGAAAACCCCACCTTCACCTCCCGCCGCGGCTTCACCGACAAGTGGTTCTACGAAGGCGGCCTCGACCGCTGGACGCAGCCGGCGCCGCTGCGAAGCATCCGCGCCGAAGACGAATGACTTCAGATGCTGGATCCCCGATACGAGATACCGGATAAAAGCGCCCGCTCAGCTCCGACTGCAGTGGAAATCCTCTCCGTGATGTTTTATATCGAGCATCCCGTATCCGGCATCCGCTCTTTACTCACCTCGGAAACACCGCGCCCTTGTCGGCACTGGAAACCAGTTCGGCATAGCGGGCCAAATAACCGGTCTTGATTTTCGGCTTGAACGCGGGAAGCGCGGCAAGCCGGCGCTTGATCTCCTGCTGGGGCAACCGCACGTTCAGGCGCTTGCCGGGGATGTCGATCTGGATGATGTCGCCCTCCCGCAGGGCGGCGATCGGCCCCCCGGCGGCCGCCTCCGGCGAAATGTGGCCGATGGCGGAGCCGCGGCTGGCGCCCGAGAAGCGGCCGTCGGTGATCAGCGCCACCTCTTTGTCCATGCCCATGCCCGCCAGGGCCGAGGTCGGAGAGAGCATTTCCTGCATGCCGGGGCCGCCCTTGGGGCCCTCGTAGCGCACCACCACCACATCGCCCTTGCGGACGCGGCCGCCCACGATGGCCTTGAAGGCATCCTCCTCCGAGTCGAAAATCCGCGCCGGGCCGCTGTGCTTCAACATTTCCTCCGACACCGCCGCCTGTTTGACGATCGCGCCCTGCGGGGCCAGGTTTCCCTTGAGCACGGCCAGGCCTCCCGTGCGGTGCACGGGGTTTTTCAGGGTGCGGATGACCGCCTTGTCCCGGGTGCCGGCTTTGACGGCGTCGAGCATCTTGCCGACCGGTTTGCCGAAGACGGTCATGGCCTTCTCGTTGATCAGCCCGCCCTTGCGGAGTTCAGCCATTACGGCGGGAACGCCGCCGGCGTGGAAGAAATCGACCACGTGGTGCGGCCCGGCCGGAGCGAGCGATGTCAGGTGCGGTGTCGTGTCCGTGAATTTGCCGACATCCGCCAGCGTGATATCCAGCCCGGCATAATATGCAATGGCCGGCAGGTGCAGGGCGCTGTTGGTGGAGCCGCCGAGCGCCATGTCGGTGGCGATGGCGTTGTAGAAGGCCTCGCGCGTCATGATGTCCAAAGGCCGGATCTTGTTTTTGACGAGCTGCACGGCCGCAAGCCCGGTCTGCTTGGCGATCCAGATGCGGTCGGCGTAGACGGCGGGGGCGCTGCCGCCCAACGGCAGCGTCATGCCGAGGGCCTCCGAGAGGTTGCTCATGGTGTTGGCGGTGAACATGCCGGCGCAGGAGCCGGCGCCGGGGCAGGCGGCGCACTCGAATTTTTTGAGCTCGCCGGCCGTGATCTTGCCGCCCTTGAACCGGCCGACGGCCTCGAAGACCTTGTCCAGTCCCGTGTCCTTGCCGTGCAGCCGGCCCGGCAGCATCGGCCCTCCCGGTAAAAAGATGGAGGGGATGTTCAACCGCGCCGCCGCGATCAGCATGCCGGGGATGATCTTGTCGCAGGAGGCCATCAGCACAAGCCCGTCGAAGGGGTGCGCCATGGCCATGATCTCGAGGGAATCGGCGATGAGCTCCCGGCTCGGCAGCGAGTATTTCATGCCGATGTGGTTCATCGCGATCCCGTCGCAGACGCCGATGGTGTTGAAGACGACCGGCGTCCCGCCGGCGGCGTAGATGCCGGCCTTGACGGCATCGACCAGCTTGTCGAGATGGGTGTGGCCGGGGATGATCTCGTTGAACGAGTTGGCGATGCCGATGATCGGCCGGTCCATTTCCCAGTCCGTGAAGCCTTCCGCCCGCAGCAGGGAGCGGTGGGGCGCCCGTTCCGGGCCCTTGGTCATCAAATCACTGCGCCTGGCCATGTGGGGGGTTCCTTTCCTCAGTAGGTGAAGTTGATGATATACCAATCCGTTTCCTCGTCCCAGAAGGAAATGAAAAAAAGGACGTGGTGAAGACTGAACGGCAGGCTTCTCTTGCTCACCTCCGCTTTGGTGAGCAGTTCGTATTGGGAGCCCTTCTGCATGCGGTTCAGCGCGACGATGGTGAGGCTGTCAATCTGGTTCATCCACTGCTGCGCTTCCTCAAAAGAGGGGGTGGTCTCCGCTTCGTTGCCCTTCCAGGAGCGCCGCACGGTGAACTCTTTTTTCAAGTTGTCGTACCGGATCGTGTGCACCACGCGAAGATCGGCGATTTTCTGATCGACCCAGAGGTCGCGCACTTGCTCCAGCCGGATGATGAATGCAAAAGCGGCCGGGGTTCCATCCAAAACCTGGCGTTTTATTTTTTCGGAAAAGGAACCCTCCAGCTGAAGGTGGAGCACCAGATCGGCATTGGTGTTTGAAACCGTGATGTTGGTCAACGTAGGGGTCGGGCCGGCCGCGGCCTGCGGGGCAAACATCAGGAAGCAGGCCAGGAGGCTGCAGAGAATATGCTTGACCGGCAAGACCATCGTGGATTGGAAGCCCCTTGGTGCGTTTGAATGCCGGAGTAATATCCGATCGTCTCTTCGATGGCAAGGGCTTTCAGGGGCCTGGAAGAGGTGCCGAGGGCCGGGCGGAGGGCGATGCTTTCGGTGGGGATTGTGGGGGCGGCGGCCTTTTGATATGATCCGTAATCGCTTTTTGGGCCCCGCCCTCCGGGGGATGACCCTTCATAGGAGTCCATGTGCTTGCCAAGGTCCTGAGCAGCGCCGTCCTCGGCATCGATGCCTACCGCGTGGAAGTCGAAGTCGACATCACGTCGGGCCTGCCCAGCTTCTCCACGGTCGGGCTTCCGGAGGCATCGGTCAAGGAAAGCAAGGAGCGGGTCAAATCCGCCATCGCCAACTCAGGGTACCGATTTCCGGATGACCGCATCACCGTCAACCTCGCCCCGGCCGACATCAAGAAAGAGGGCACCGGCTTCGACCTGCCGATCGCGCTCGGCATCCTGGCCGCCACCGGCATCATCCCTCAGGAGGCGCTTTCACGCCATCTGGTGCTGGGGGAGCTCTCCCTCGACGGCCGCGTCAAGCCGGTCAAGGGGTCCCTGCCCATGGCCATCTCGGCCCGCCAGTGGGGGTACCCCGCCATCATCGTCCCCCACGAGAACGGTTTAGAGGCCTCGGTGGTCGGCGACATCGATGTGCTGCCGGTGAAGACGCTCGCCGAAGTGGTCGAGCTTCTGAGCGGACAGCAGGCGGTGGCTCCCGTCCATGCCGATGTCGGGGCTCTGTTCGAAAAAGACGGCGGCTTCGAGGTCGACTACGCCGAGGTCCGCGGACAGGAGCACGCCAAACGCGCGCTGGAAATCGCGGCGGCCGGCGGCCACAACCTCATCATGATCGGCCCCCCCGGTTCCGGCAAGACCATGCTGGCCAAACGCCTGCCGACCATCCTGCCCCCGCTCACCTTCGCGGAGGCCATCGAAACCACCAAGGTGTTCAGCGTGGTCGGCATGCTCGAAAAAGACCAGGCCTTGATCACCCACCGGCCGTTCCGCTCCCCCCACCACACCATCTCCGACGCCGGCTTGATCGGCGGCGGCCATTTTCCCCGGCCCGGGGAGGTCAGCTTGGCCCACCACGGGGTCCTGTTCCTGGACGAGCTGCCGGAGTTCAAAAAACATGTGCTCGAAGTGCTGCGCCAGCCGCTGGAGGACATGAAGGTGACCATCTCGCGGGCCTCCTCGGCCCTGACCTATCCCGCGAGCTTCATGCTGGTGGCGGCCATGAACCCATGCCCCTGCGGCTATCTCGGAGACCCCAAGCACGCCTGCCGCTGCACCTACCCCCAGATCCACCGCTACCGATCGAAGATCTCAGGGCCGTTGCTCGACCGCATCGACCTGCACATGGAGGTGCCGGCCGTGCCCTACCAGGACCTGCTGCAGGACGCCCGGGCCGAGCCTTCGGCTGAGATCCGCCGGCGGGTCAGCCGCGCGCGCGATCTCCAGTCCCAGCGGTTCGCCCGCAGCCGGATTTTCTGCAACGCCCAGATGGGAAGCCGGCACATCCGCACTCACTGCCGCATCGACGACGCCTGCCGCTGCCTGCTCGAAGCGGCCATCGACAAGCTCGGACTCTCGGCGCGGGCCTTCAACCGCGTGCTCAAAATCGCGCGCACCATCGCCGACCTCCAAGGGGCCGCGGACATCGGCGTCGCTCACGTCTCAGAGGCCATCCAGTATCGCAGCCTGGACCGCGGCAGTCGGATGGCGTCATGAGCAGGACCGATCGCCTGCGCTCTCTTTTTAGCCGTCGGCCCCTCGCGGGTCGTCTACCCCGGCGCAGGTCTTCCTGAAT
>Ga0316619_10000021_pt1 | contig 22246 bp, 18 predicted proteins | sample OWC_Aug_M1_C1_D4_FD_207659 | JGI IMG/M metagenome (GOLD analysis project Ga0316619, IMG submission 207659) | Wetland soil microbial communities from Old Woman Creek delta, Ohio, United States - OWC_Aug_M1_C1_D4_B | ecosystem: Environmental > Terrestrial > Soil > Wetlands | place: USA: Ohio...
AGATAGAACAATGCCCCTACCCGGTTGACCGCGTGCTCGACCTGGGCTGCGGAGTCGGTGGCACTCTTTTTTATCTCGGCCGGCGGCTCCCCCGGGTTCAATCTTTATCGGGCATCAGCCTGAGCCGGCTGCAAATCGACCGCGCCCGGCAACGGATCCCTGAAACCCAGAAGCACCGGTTTCATTTTGAGGAAGCCTCTTTTCTGCTGCTCCCGGCCGAACGGTTCAAAACCGACTTTTCCTATTCGATTGAAGCCTTCGGGCACAGCCCCGATCCCGGCATTTTTTTCGGTGTTCAGGCGGGCCTATTGCCGCCGCGCGGCAGGCTGGTCATCATCGACGATTGTCTAAGCGACCTTGCGGACAGCGCCGGGGTCCCCGCCCGGCAAAGGCGGCTGCTGGCTATTTACCGCCGCAATTGGCTGTTGCCGGGCTTGCGGGGCCTGACGGACTTGAAATCCCGGGCTGCAGAAAAGGGCTTCCGCCTCGTCAAGGATCAAGACCTGACCCCGTATTTGCGCCTGGGCCGGCCGCGCGACAGGGCGATTTCCCTGCTGGCCGGATGGCTTGGCCCCCTGATGGAGCGGGGCCCCTATCTCAGGTCCCTGTTGGGCGGGGATGCCAAGCAAAAATGCTATCGGGAAGGCCTGGTCCATTACCGGCTTCTGGTTTTTGAAAACCGCGCCACCGATGCCGAAAAATGATGGATCTGAAAAGCCGCTTCGGGCTGCTGCGCTCCGAGTTGATCTACCTTTGGAAACCCTTCAGCCGGCGCAGGCTTCGCCGCTTTTACAGCCGGTTCGTCCCGCCGGGCGCGCTTTGCTTCGACGTCGGCGCTCACCTGGGCAGCCGCAGCCGGGCGTTCCTGGACCTCGGGGCCCGCGTCATTGCAGTGGAGCCCCAGCCCTCGTGTGCCGCCTTCCTTCACCGGCGATGGGGCGGCGAGCGGCGATTGACGCTCATCCCCAAGGCCGTCGGCGCGCAGGCGGGCGTCGCCGACTTGCACATCAACCGCCGGAACCCCACGATCAGCACCCTGGCGCCGGGCTCCTGGAGAAGGGCGATGGCCGCTGCCGCTGTGCAGCGTGAACGCTGGGATCGTCGGGTCGAAGTGGAGGTGACCACCCTGGATCGGCTGATCGAATCATTCGGGCTGCCTCATTTCTGCAAGATCGACGTGGAAGGATGGGAAGAGCAGGCCCTGGCCGGCCTGTCCCACCCGCTCCCGGCGCTGTCGTTCGAATTCATCGGCTTCGAAAAGGCGAGGGCCTTGGCGTGCATCCGGCGGTTGATGGGCCTGGGCGCCTATCGCTTCAATTGGAGCTTCGGGGAACGGCTGCGGCTGGAAGGCCCGGAATGGATGGAGGCGGCGCGAGTCGAACAGATGCTGGGCGGCCTGGGAGCGCGTGTCCTATCCGGGGACATTTACGCACGGCTGGGTGTTTGACGGCAGCACGGCGATCGCCGGTTTGGAGGCCTACATGAATTTCACTTGTTTCGTTCGGAAGGCGGTCATCGGGATGCACGGCGCCGGCGTGCTCAGCACCTGAATGTAGGATCCTTCTGAAACCTTCCAGGCGAAGGACAATTGGGTTTGGTCGTAGTTGGTGGTGATTTCCGGAGAGTGGGCGGCGAGGGTCTGCCGCTCCGTGTCCGACACGTCGTCGATGCTTTCGAGGGCGAAACTGCGCATCTCGTTTACGAACGTCAGGGGGTCGCCCTGTGATTTCATCTCCAGTCGCACCCGCGTGAGGTCCTCTCTGACGGGTGCGCCGTAAAGGAGACAGCCTGACACGAACAGCATCGCCAGCGCAGCGAACCAACCGGGTGCATCCCGCAGGATTGATAATGGCATGGGGGCAGATTGGGATATCATCTCGACCGAATCCTCTCCTTTTGCATCAGCGATGGCGGTGGGCCAATCATGGGCTTGCTTGACCGGCTTAAGTATCAGGACGCTCATGCACCGTCAAGTTCTCGGAAGCGTGGTGGAAAATCGACGCACAAGGGATTGACGACGGCAGGCGTTCCTCGAGCTCGGATGTCGATCCCCTCGCAGGGCTCCGGATGGGCCTGCCCCCTTGAATTTCAGACCGGCTGAATTAATATCGGTCCTACGGTTTTCGGGAATGGACCGCCACCCGAACCGGGAAGGGTCAACGCTATGGTAAACATCCGGGTCGTTTTAACCTCATTGATGGTCCTCACGGCATTCACACTGCCGCTGCTCGCATGGAACTGAGCTTGGCGTGCCGGTCATTGCGTATCATCAGCCAAAGAAAGGAAGGAGAAACAATGAAAACTGGAAAATCGGAAAGATCGCGGATCGGTTTCGGAAAGATTGCTTTTTTTGTGGCGGCGGCCATGCTTGTGGGCCTCGCTGCGGAGAGCGCCTGGGCCAAGACGGCCCAGGAGATCAACGACAGTGTGAATGCCTGCCTGGGCCGACTTTACAAGCAGGTTCCGGGGGGTAAAGATTTAGCGTACAAGGCCAAGGGCGTGCTGGTGATGCCCGGCGTCATCAAGGCCGGTCTTATCGTGGGCGGCGAATACGGCGAGGGGGCGCTGCGTGTCGAAAGAAGGACCGTTTCATATTACAACCTCGCCTCGGGATCGTTCGGGTTGCAGATCGGCGGGGAGGCAAAAGACATCGTGATTCTTTTTATGACGGATGAGGCCCTGAAACAGTTCCAGGCCAGCAAGGGCTGGGAGGTCGGCGTCGACGCCAATGTGGCTTTGGTGAAAATCGGCGGCGGCGAACGGGTCGACTTCACCAAGATAAACGACCCGATCATCGGGTTCGTCTTCGACGTCAAGGGGTTCATGGCGGACATCTCTCTTAAGGGTGCCAAATTCACCAAAATAAACCCCAAATGAAGCTCTTTTGAGGTCGGCCTCAGCGGTTCGGGTCTCAATAACCGCTTCTCGCTTCGGGCCTTGATCGGTGCGCTCCCGCAGGCACCGTCAGGGCCGAAGTTGTCTCCACGGTAAGCGTGACGGCGCCCCAGTCCTCCTCGACCTTCCCCGAAAGCAGATACGGCCGCCCGCGGTCCAGCAGGTGGCAGAAGCGGCGGTAGGCCTCGGGGAAGAAGGTCGCTTCCACCAGCCCCGTCTCATCCTCGAACGTCAGAAACTCCATGGGCTCGCCCTTCTTGGTCTCCACCGCCTTGCCGGTGATGAGCCAACCGGCGAAACGCACGCGCTTTCCGACACGGCGCGGGACGTCGACTGCCTTGACCGCCCCCGCCCGCTGCACGGCGTCGGCGTAGAGTTCCATCGGGTGGCGGTCGCAGAGGAAACCGAGCACGGCGAACTCCCGCCGCAGGCGTTCGAGTGCGTCGTCCGGGGGCAGGCGGGGGGTGCGGTCGCCGGCGCCCGGCGCTTCGAACAGCGGTCGGTGGCGGGCCGCTCTCCCGGCGGTGGGTCGGGCTTGCCGTCGGCGTGCCGCCTCCCACAGGAGCTCACCGCGGCCGGCCCCGGGGGCGAGGCCGTCGAGCGCTCCGCAGTGGATGAGCGCCCGCAGCTCGGCCGCATCCGGCCGCACCCGCTCCAGGAAATCCCCCAGACCTGCGTAGGGCCGGTCCTTGCGGCAGGCGACGACCCGCTCCCGGGTGGCCGTTGCCAGGTCCTTGATGGAAAGCAGGCCGACCCGCAGGGCGGTTTCCCTCCCGGACCAGCGCGCGTCGCTCGCGTTCACGTCCGGCGGCAGCACCTCGAGACCCAGCCGCCGGGCTTCCGAGACGTAGGCGAAAGCGCTGTAAAACCCGCCCTGGTTGCTGATCACCGCCGCCATGAACTCGGCCGGGTGGTGGACCTTGAGAAACGCCGCCTGGAACGAAACGCGCGCGTAGGACGCGCTGTGGGGCTTGCAGAACGAATACCCGTCGAAGCTCATCATCATGTCCCAGATCGCCGCGGCCTGCTCCGCGGGAACCCCCTGCGCCCGGGCGCCCTCGCGGAAGCGCCGGGCAAAATCCCGCAGCTGAAGCTCCCGGTCCTTCTTGGAAAGGATCTTGCGCAAGCCGTCGGCCTCGGCGTGGGAGAACCCGGCGAGCGCCACCGCCGCCCGCGACACGTCCTCCTGGTAGACCATGATGCCGAAGGTCTCCTCCAGCACGTCGGCCAGCCGCGGGTGGATCGGGTCCCACGGCCCGCCGTGCAGGCGGCGGATGTACTCGCGGATGTAGTCGTTGGCGGCCGGCCGGATGATGCTGCTGTGGATGACGAGGTGCTCGAAGTCTCCCACCCGGGACTTCTGCTGCAGCAGGCGCATGGCCGGGCTTTCGATGTAAAAGCAGCCCATGGTGCGGCCCTGGGCCACGGCCTGCTGGGTGGCGAAGTCGTCCTCGGGCTCCCAGCGGGATTCGTCGAAAACGGTCCCGTTCGCGCGCAGGTCGGCGAGGGCGTCGCGGATCACCCCCAGGCTGCGGTTGCCCAGGAGATCGATCTTGACCAGCCCGGCATCCTCGGCCGCGTCTTTCTCCCACTGGATGATCGGGACCCCCTTGGGGGCGCGCTCGATGGGTACGTACTCGTCGATCGGCCGGGGGGTGATGACGACCCCGCCCGGGTGTACCGAGAGATGGCGCGGGGTGCCGATGATGCGCCGGGCGTAACCCAGGATCTCGGGCCAGGGCGGCGGGAACTCCAGGGCCCTGGTTTCCGGCTGCCGTTTCAGTTCGGTCAGCAGGTCGGCATGGGCTTCCTCGGCGCGCCAGTACCAGGGCAGGCGCCGAGTGACCCGGCCGATCTCGGCCTCGGTCAACCCGTAGACCTTGGCCACCTCGCGCACGGCCATGCGCGGCTGGAACAGGACGTGGTTCGCCACCATGGCGGCGTGGCCGCGGTGGCGCGCGAGCACCGTTTCGAGGACGGCCTCGCGCTCGTCCCAGGCGAAGTCCACATCGATGTCGGGCGGGTCCGTGCGGCCCGGGTTCAGGAAGCGCTCGAAGTAGAGGTTGTGCTTGAGGGGGCAGACATTGGTGATGCCGAGGCAGTAGGCGACGAGCGAGGCCGCCCCCGAGCCCCGGCCGCAGGTGCGCGGGCTCAGGGCAACGATGTCGCGCACGATGAGAAAATAGGCGGCAAAGCCCATCGGCACGATGACGGCAAGCTCGCGTTCGATCCGTTCCACCACGGCTTCGGAGAGCTCATTCCCGTAGCGGCGGCGGGCGCCGGCGTAGGCCTCCGCGCGCAGCCGCTGCGCGGCGGAATGCGCACCGTTGCCCGGCAGGGGCGGGAGCACCGTGCCGAAGCGCGGGCCGGTGAACGTGAGGCGCTCGGCGGCTGCGGCGACCGCATCCAGGGCTTCCGGGCAGGCGGCGAAGCGGCCGTGGTATTCGTCGGGGGCGGCGAGCCAGGCGTCGGCCGGGGCGATGGTCTCAGGCCTCAGGCGCGACAGGCTGGTGTTGCGCTCGATGGCCCGCAGGAGGCGGTGGACGGCGATGTCGTCGGGCCGAATGAAATAGCTGCCGGGAACGGCGACCACGGGCACGCCAAGCCGGCGGGCCGCGACCCGCAGGGGGTGGCCGGCGGCCAAGGGGCTGCGCGGCATCGCAGCGGCCACCGTGGCCCCGGCATCGTGCCAGGACGCGAGCAGCCCGGGATCGGCGGTCAGAACCACCAGCCCCTCGGCGCGGGCAGCGAGTTCGGCTTCAAGATCAAACGTCTCGGCCTCCAGGTGCCGCCGCGTCAGCAGGCGGCAGAGGTTGCGGTAGCCCTCCTCGGTTTCCACCAGGCACACGGCGCGGCGGCGGCGGTCGGGCTCGGTGACTTCCGCGCCCACGATGGGGGTGATGCCTTCGCGCCGGCAGGCGGCCAGAAACGGCCACAGCCCGTAGAGGTTGTCGGTGTCGGTCAGCGCCAGGCGATCGTAGCCCAGCTGCCGCGCAGCGCGGCACAGCTGGCGGGGCGAGGCCGTGCCCCGCATGAGCGAGTAGTGCGATCTGGCGACGAGAGGGACCATGGTTCACCGCAGAGACACAAAGGGCGCAGAGGGGGCTTTCCGCTTGCCGGTGAGGGGCCGGAAAGCAAAAAAACCACTCATTCTTAATAATTGCCGCCCAAGTGCGGAGCTGTGTTGCCTTGCCGGCGTCTCAGCGGCAAGGCAAAGAAAGGATCTCTGCGTCCTCTGCGCCTCTGCGGTGGACATTTTTTATCATGCCGCCAGTGTTCGCCCCACGTGCAGTGCATCGCCGCCGAAGCGGCGGCGGACGGCGTCGAGGGCGCCGATGAGTCGGTCGCGCTTTTCGTTCTGCCGCCGGTCGTCGCCGAACAGGGCGAGCTGGGCCGGCGGGAACACCAGCCGGTCGCAGACCAGCCGCAGGTGCCGGACCCGCACCCGCCGGGCCCATGCCAGGAAAAAGGCCTTGCGGGCGGCCTCGAACAGGGTGATGTCGTTGGCGGTCGCAGGCCGGGCCGCAGCCTGGCGGACGCAGCGCACGCCGTCGGAGTAATCCAGGGCGACGGCCACCCGCTGCGCGGCCCGCCGCCGGCGGCGCAGCTCGCCCCCGGCCTGCTCGATCAGCCGGTAAAGGGCCGCGAGCAGGACGCCGGTGTCGTTGGTGTCGGTTGCAAAGGCATGCCCGGACGCCACGGCGGGCGGCTTTTCCCCGACCGCCGGCACGGGGGAAGGATCGATGCCGCGCACGGTCTCGTAAAGAAACATCGCGCGGCTCCCGAACGGCACCCGCAGCTCTTCCAGGCCCAGGGCGGCGACCTCGTGGACCCGCGTCAGATTGAACTCGTGCAGGCGGATGAGGTCTTCCCGTTCGATGCCGGGGAGCACCCCCAGGCCGAGGGGGGCGAGAAACGCCTGCTCCTCGCCGGCCGAGACGATATACTCGCCTTCGGGCTTGACCAGGCGGGTGGCCACCTTGGCCGTCAGCTTGTTGGGCGCCACCGACCAGATGGGGGCCAGGCAGCAGCTGGAGCGGATCTCCCGGCGCAGGCGCCAGGCGACATCCATCGGCGGCCCGAACAGGCGGCCGGTGCCGGTGGCGTCGATGAAGAGATGGCCGTCGATCTCGCCGGCCTCGATGCGCGGCGAGTACGGGAGGGCGCGCTGCAGCAGGGCGCCCATGGCCTGCTCGTAGCGCTCGGGGTGCGGCGGCATGATGCGGGCGTCGCGGCACAGGCGCGCCGCCCGCCCCAGCGCCATGCCCTTGCGCACACCCGCCCGGTACGCCTCCTCGCTCATGTCGTAAACGGCCGCCCGCGCCGCGCCCTCCGGAGCGATGACCACCGGCCGGCCGGCCAGCCGCCGGTCGATGGACCGCTCCACCGCCACGGCGAAGTCGGCCACGTTCAGATGGATGATGGCACGGTCCATGTTAAAAAATAGTTTTACGTTTTAAGTGTCACGTTTTAAGCGGGCCGCCGCCGGCTGCGCACAACGGCTTGGAATTGCAGCAGGATGCCGCTCCTACAGAAGTTGGCGGCTTCGTAATGAGCCCGAGTTCAAGGCGCGCGAGCCTCCGCCGAGCGAGGCGTACTCCCGTACGCCGCAGCGAGCGCGGGGTGAAGCGCAACGCCGAAATCGGGCTCATTACGAAGCCGCCGCGAGCAGGCGTGCGAGCTGCGCGGCGTTGCGCGGCGCCTGCGCGCGGACGTGGTTGTTGAAGAAAACCACGCCGCGTGCCGCCCGGGCGGCCATCCGGGGGATGCGGCCGTCGGCCCACTCGCGCAGCTCATCGTCGCGGTAGTCGTAGTCGAACTGCTTCTGCATGTTGCCCGAGCGCCACCCCCGCGCGTTGCGGCCGTGGAGCCGGACGTAGAAGAGATCGGGGTTGGTGACGACGTCGAGCTTCGGGAAGAGGCCGGGCAGCTCCGGGGCGTCCACCGCCACCAGGGCGGCGCGGCGGCGCTCCAGTTCGGCGAACACCCGGTCCGCGGCCCAGGTGGCGTGGCGGAACTCCACGGCCAGGGGCAGGCCCTGAAGCGCGTCCAGCAGCTCGGCGAGGTAGCGGCGGCCGGCGGGGTCGCGGGCAAAGCCGGGCGGGAACTGCAGCAGAAGGGCCAGGAGCTGACCGGACTGGACCAGCGGCGCGATCCCCTCGCGGTAGAGCGCGGCCTGGCCGCGCCACTGGCCGGGGTCGACCTCGTGGGTGAGAGTGCGCGTCAGCTTGGCGGTGAACCGGAAGGCGGGCGGCGCCAGGCGGGCCATGCGCTCGATGGCCTGGGGTTTGGGCAGCTGGTACCAGGTGAAGTTGAGCTCGGTGATGCCGAATCGCCGGGCGTACAGCGGCAGCATCTCGCCCGCCTTGGTGCCCGGCGGGTAGAAGCCGGCCTCGGCCCACTCGGCGTACGAGTAGCCGCTGGTTCCCACGAGGATGGGGCAGGCGGCGTTGCGAGGTGTGGCCTTTAAATCGTTCATATGCTCGAATTCAGAGCGGCCTGGAAAAGGCGTTAAAGCGTTAGGATCGCCCTCAAGGGGGCTTGAGGATCACCCTCGCTTCGCGAGGGTTTGAGGACCGGCCCTGCGGCCTCGAGGCAAAAAACCACTTGCTTTGCCTCAAGCGCAGCGCTCCTCAAGGCCGCAGGCCGCTCCTAACGCTCCATGGTGCGCTGCAGCCCGATCACTTTGCCCTGCACGAGGACCTCGTCGAAGCCATAGCGCATGGGGGGGCGGCTGGGGTTTTCCGGGCGCAGCTCGATGTGGTCGGCACGACGAAAGAAGCGTTTCACGGTGGCCTCCTCGCCGTGGATCAATGCCGCGACGATCTCGCCGTTCTGCGCGTACTGGCGCGGCTCGCAGATGACGAGGTCCCCGTCCAGGATGCCCGCCCCCTTCATGGAGTCCCCGCGCACCTTCAGGGCGAAGAGGTTCTGCCCGCGAAAGACCTCGGCATCCACCGTGATGCTGCCGTCCCAGTCCGCCTGGGCGTACATGGGCATGCCGGCCGCGATGCGCCCGACGATCGGCACGTCGCGGCCGCGCTGCAGGGCCGAGACCTCGCGGGCGCGGTTCAGCAGGTGCACCGTGCGGCCGTAGCGCCCCTCGCGTTTCAGAAGCCCCTTGGATTCCAGCACGCGCAGGGTGCGGGCGACGGCCGCATGGCTCACCGCGAGGTCCGATGCCGCCTCGCGCAGGCTGGGCACCCGGCCGTCGGATGCGATTTTGCGCCGCAGGTAGTCCAGGAGCCGTTGCTGCGTGGGGGTCAGGGTGTCCATCACGTATCTCCGTCGACATGCATGGGTTCAAGTCTAATCCGACAAAATGTAAATGTCAATGTAAACTTAAATGTAAATTATTTGCGAGGGAGGGCGGTATCGGCGGGACGATTGCTGGTGAAAGGGTCAGCCGCGCGATGCGCGAGCGCCGGCTGAAGCGGTTCCTGGGGCCGCCGAGTATGCAGTTTGAATTGCCTCGGCGTGCAGTTTCAAGCCCAGTGCGCTTACGACCTTGAGGATGGTGTCAAAGCTCGGACTTCGCTCTCCGGACAGCGCCTTGTAAAGGCTTTCGCGGGATAGGCCGGCATCGCGCGCCACCTGAGACATTCCCTTGGCTCGGGCGATATCGCCCAGCGCCTTGGCAATGAAGGCGGCATCCCCATCGGCTTCTTCAAGAGAAGCTTCCAGGTATGCGGCCATTTCCTCCGGAGTCCGGAGGTGTTCGGAAACATCGTAGCGGGTAGTAACAGTCTTAGCCATGGCACACCTCTATAGGTTTCGAGCCAGGCGCAAAGCGATTTTGATGTCGCGGGCCTGGGTGCTTTTGTCGCCTCCGGCCAGCAGGACCACCACTGCTTGCCCTTGCTTTTTGTAGTACACCCGATAGCCGGGGCCGTGATCGATACGCAATTCAGAAACACCTTCGCCGACAGGCCTCACGTCTCCGGGGTTTCCGACCGCCAACCGCTCGATCCTTACTAAAATTCTCGCCCGCGCATGGATATCCCGCAATCCATCAATCCATTCACTGAAAATTTGAGTTTTTCGGATCTCGATCACAACTCAACTGTAGCCCATCGGCTACAGTTTGTCAACAAAGGACCCTCGAATCCACATGAGAATCTAATTGAAAGCGTTTGTTCTATCTGGTGGCGCCTCACCTCCAGGCAGTTTGAACACAGTCTCTTCTGCTGATCCTGCTGTTTTGAAGCGGCTTGCGGCCGGCTGTCATATGCTCACGCGGGAAAGCCGGCGGAGGCCGAAGCGCAGCGGCAGGACGACGGCGAGAATGCTCAGGACGAAGGCGGCGCTGAAGGCGGCCGCGGTCCACAGCCAGACCGCCGCCGAAAGGGGCCTCCCGTGCAGGTCGGCCATGAAGATCCGGTACACCGGCCCGGCCTGGAGCAGGATCACCAGCCCGATGAAGGCCGCGCAGGTGATCATGAAGACGAGCCCCCCGAAGCTGGTGACCGTCTGGGTCGGGTTTTCCGCCTTGAAATCCGGATAGGCGGCGCCGAGGCCGATGCCGATGGCGACGATTCCCGGCACCAGGAAGAACACCGTGACGGTCGAGAGCGTCATCATGAACGGCGTCACCTTGAGCAGGAGGTTGGTGCCGACGATGAGGATCTCGGTCAAGAGCAGCAGCGGCAGGTAGTAGATGAAGAACTTGATCAGCAGGAAGGCCCGCAGGGAGAGCGGCGAGGTTTTCACCAGCCAGAAGGCCTCCCGCTCCAGGCTCACGGCCGGATAGGCGAATCGGGCGGTGACCGCCGTCAGCACGAAGAGCGCCAGCCCCATGTTCAGAAACGAGAACAGGTTCTGGAGATAGACCGTCTGGATGGGGGATTTTTCAAGCGGCAGCGCGTCGAAGTTGTAGATGTAGATCACCAATAGGGCGGCGATCAGGAACAACTGGGTCCACTGGGCCTGGTCGCGGAGGAAGGTCTTGATCTCCTTCACCGTGAAGGCGCGCACCGGCCCGGGCAGGAACCGAAACAGCCGCTCGCTCACGCCGCTGCTGCGGATGACCCGTGCGGCGGCCGTCTGGGTCTTGGAGAAGCCCTTGAAGTAAAAGGCATCGGCCGTCAGGACCAGCAGGCACGCCAGCGCGGCGGCAAAGCTGGCGGCCAGGGCCAGGTGAAAGAGGCTGGTCCGCACCGAGCCCCTCAGCGCCGCCTGGATGCAGTCGTAGGCCCAGGTGCTCGGCAGAAACGGCGCCGCCGGCGCCTGCAGCGCGGAGATGTAGACCAGCACCGAGTCGAACACCTCCGGGTTGACCAATTGCTCCGGCCGCACCAGGCGGATGGCCAGGTAGAGCACCACGAAGAGCAGCACCCCCAGCAGGATGACGACGCTGCGCATGCGCGTCGCGGGCACGAGCATCACCCCGACCATCACCAGCAGCGCGCTCAAGGCCGAGGCGATGGCGGCCAGCACCGCCAGGGCGAGCAGCGTGTTGGCGTAGTAGGCCGCCCCCGCGCCGAAGACGATGCCGTAGGCCAGGAACACCGGCAGGGTGAAAACGATCACCATCCAGGAGCTGTCGGCCGTGCTGTCGAGCCAGCGGGCGGCGAAGATGCGGTGGCCGGCCACCGGCATGGCGTGCACCAGGAAGAGATCCCGCGACAGATAGAGCTTGGACAGGGAGGTCAGGATGCTGCTGAACAGCAGCAGGGCGAAGGAGACGATCAGGATCATCGAGAGCAGCTTGTAGGCGAGCAGGTCGCCGATGTCTTCGATCCCCTGGAAGTAGCGCAGCACCCGCCAGGAGATCCAGAACAGCCCCCACCAAAACGCGGCCCCCACGCTGCCGAGCACCAGCAGCCGGGCAGCCCCGCCGCGGGTGCTGCGGGAGAGGCCGCGGTTCAGGACGGGCCAGAGCCGGGGCCTCAGCAGCAGACCGATCTCGCCGATGAATCCTTTCATGGTAGGCCGCTGCCCTCCTTCCCCGGGCCGGCGCTCATTCCACCGCCTGCAAGGGGGTCGTCAGCGTCAGAAAGACCTGCTCCAGGTCGGCCGCGGTCACACCGGCTTCGCGCCGCAGGTCGGCCGCGGTGCCGCTGGCGATCAGCCGGCCGCGCGCGATGACGCCGATGCGATCGCAGATGTCCTCGGCCACTTTCAAGGTGTGGGTCGACATGAAGATCGTGACCCCGGTGGACGCCAGGCGTTTGAAAAGGTCCTTCACCATGATGATGGCCAGCGGGTCCAACCCCACCATGGGCTCGTCCACGACGAGGACGGCCGGTTCGTGCAGGAGGGCCGCGGCCATGATCAGCTTCTGCTTCATGCCGTGGGAATACGACTCGATCAACTCGTCGGACCAGTCCGCCAGCGAAAACGCCTGGAGGGCGGCGGCCGCCTTGCCGCCGAAACCATTTTCCGGCACGCCGTAGATGTCGGCGGTGAACTTCAGGAACTCCAGGCCGGTCAGCTTTTCGTAGAGGTAAGGGCGGTCGGGGATGAATCCGATCTTGCGCTTGGCCTTTTCGGGCTCGGCCTGCATGTCGATACCGGCGATGGCGACACGGCCGCCGGTCGGCGCCAGGATGCCGCCCAGCATCTTGATGGTCGTGGTCTTGCCGGCGCCGTTCGGCCCGATGAAGCCGAAGATTTCGCCCTGGCCGATCTTCAGGTTCAGGCGGTCGACGGCGAGGTAGGTCCCATAGGTTTTGGTCAACTCCGTCAGTTCGATCATGATCAGTCCAGGATGTCGATCGTGATGCTGCCGATGACCGCCGCCAGGTCCAGCTGCTGCTGCATGGAGCCGGTGACCAGGCGCAGGTGGGCAACGTCCGCCGGCAGCTGGCCGAAGACGGCATCGGCGGTCACCCAGCGGCCCAGGAACAGGAGGTTCCAGGCATGGTAGTAGAATTTGCCTTTCATGTAGGCCAGCCCCGCCTCGACCCGGGCGGGGATCCCGGCGGCGCGCGCCAGGGCCGCCAGCAGCATGGCGTGCTCGTTGCAGTCGCCCATGCGGTTTTCAAGGGTGGAGAGGGCGTCCGGCATGGAGAGCACCGGCCGCTTCTCGATGTTGAGATGCACCCACTCCACGAGACGCCGGGCTTTGGCAAGGGGCGTCAGGTGGGGCGAGTCGCCGAGGATCGAGCGCACCTGGGCGCGGATGCGCTCATGGTCGGACTGGATGAGCGGCTCCGGCTTGAGGTACACCCGCTCGAGCGCGGCCATTTCCTGCTCCCGCGGCATTTCCGGGAGGTCGGCGAGGTTCTCCCGGCGCACGGCGAGAACCCCGTCGCCGAAGCTCTGGCGCCCGCCCTTCAGCTGAAGCCCCTCGCCCCGGATGCCGCCGACCCTGACCCGCAGGATCTCCAGCGCCGCGGGGTCCGCCAGTTCGCGGTTCGGCGCCACCGCAGCAAGGTCGGTCAGGTCCTCGCTGGCCGCTGCGCCCAGGTCTTCGAGCGCCTCCTCGCGGCTGCTCTTTTCAAGGCGCATGCCGAGCAGCCCGCGTTCCCGGAGCAGCTCGCCGTTGTCGGCGATCCACGCGGTCTGGGTCATCCCCCGGAGGCTCATGCGGATGCGGGTGGCCGGCTGCGGGCGGCCCATCACGGCAATCTCCTCGCGGCCGATGATCTCGGCCTGAACCTCGGCCTGGCCCATGGTGGACGGGTCGAAAATGTCGAAGCGGTAGCGGTCCCCGGCTTTCAAACTCTGAGAGGAAAGGGCATGGAGGACGGACGCCGTCAGGTAGGACCTCTTTTTCAGGGAGATCTCGAGCGTCCGTCGGTCCCCCGCGGCTTCGGTCTGCACGCGGAGCATCTCCCCGGACACGGCTCCCTTCGCCGCAAAACGAAACGGTCCGGAGGCGATCTCGAAATCGAATCGCTCCAGCGACAGGTCGGCCAGCAGGTCGGCCCGGGTCTGCAGGTTGAGATCCTGGACCATGCCCATGGTGTTAATGCGCATCAGGACCCTTTCCCGCAGCTCGTAACCGCCTGCCTGAGGCGAGATGCGCGTGTGCGAATAGCCGATCCTGCGTTGGTTCTGGAAGATGCTCATCCAGGACTCCCGGCCGGCGGTGGTTGCCAGCGCGCCCGCCGACAACGATTTCGGGCCGGAGAGCAGGAGATCGAGCACATCCATCCGTATCAGGAAGAGGATGGTGAAAAGCCCGGCCGCGATGAGCCCGGCGACGCGAAAGGGTGTCATGTGCCTGGATGCCATGGGGTGGTGCCGTGCGCCTTGGTTTTCCGCTGGGAGAGCACGTGTCGTCGTTTCGAAGCCAAGCCGCGCGATCCGCGCGTGGTCAAAAAATAGATTTTAACACGTTTCCGGCCGGATCTGAAATATCGCGCTGCCGGTCCTGCCTGTTGGTGTTGCCTGTTTTTTGTGCACAACATATGGGGGCTGACCGAACCATCCGAATTTTTGATATATTCATGCGGTTTTTTTATTGACAAGCGCCCCGATTTCCAGGATAGTGCGAACCATATTATACTTTTAAGCGTTGGTTATGTGCCCAGAGTTTTTTTTGATTCAACGAGTTCCCGATGCGTCTTGTTTCCAATTGAGGCGGCTTGACCAGGCAGAGTCAGTGATGGCTCTGCTTTTTTTGTTTGGTGTCGGCAAGGGGCCGGCCGCGGTGGATGTTGAAAAAATGGAATAGAACAACGCAATGGGAGGAGGAGCACTATGGCGGAAGGCGTCGTGAAGTGGTTCAACGAGAAAAAGGGCTACGGCTTCATCAAGAAGGATGACGGTCAGGACATCTTCGTCCACTACTCCGCCATCAAGGGGCAGGGTTTCAAATCGCTGGTGGAAGGCGACAAGGTGCGCTTTGAGGTCCAGCAGGGAGCCAAGGGCCCTTCGGCTGCGGATGTCGAGAAAGTGACCTAGCCCGAAAACGGTCGCCCCGGGGGATTTTTAAAAGCGGCCGCACGCGCGGCCGCGACCCTCGCGTGCGTGTCCGTCGTCGATCTTTCAACCCCTGCCCGATCGAAGCGAACGGTGCAGGGGTTTTTATTTCTTCAGCAATTCCTTGGCGTGCTCCAGCGTGACGCGGGTGATTTTCTCCCCGCCGAGCATGCGCGCGATCTCGCTGGTGCGCTCATCGGCCGAAAGCGGGGTGATGGCGGTGCGGGTGCGGCCGCCGGTCACCTGCTTCGAGATGCGGAAGTGGTGGCGGCCGAACTTGGCGATCTGCGGCAGGTGGGTGATGCAGATCACCTGGTGGTGCCGGGCCAGTTCCGCCAGTTTGCGGCCGACCACCTCGGCCACCGCGCCGCCGATGCCCGCGTCCACCTCGTCGAAGACGATCGTGGCGATGGATTCGGTGTGCGCCAGGATGGATTTCAGCGCCAGCACCACGCGGGACAGCTCGCCGCCGGAGGCGATGGCCGCCAGGGGTTTCAGCGCCTCCCCCACGTTCGGGGCCATCGTGAACACGGCCCGGTCGATGCCGCTTTCGCTCACCGTGCAGGCGTTCACCATCAAGTGTGGGTCGGCCTGCGGGTCGGCCGGGGCCGCGTTCAGTTGGACCCCGAATCCGGTCCCGTCCATTTTCAGCGTCGCCAGCTCGGCCGCGACCTGGGCCATGAAGCGTTTGGCGGCCTCCTTGCGTTTTTTCGACAGCTGGCCGGCCTGCTTTGAAATCCGCGCGTGCCACTCGGCCAGCCGCGCCTCGGCCGCTTCGATCTCCGCACCGATGTTTTCGATGGCGGCCAGCTCCGCCGCGGCCTGGGCTTGTTTTTCCTGGACGGCCTCCAGCGAACCGCCGTACTTGCGCTTCAGCCGGCTGAGCTGGTCCAGGCGGGCTTCCACCGCTTCCAGCCGCCCCTCGTTGATCTCGACGGACTTGAGATAGGCGCGCAGCCGCTCCACCACGTCTTCGACGCGGTAGATGACCTCCGCACAGGCCTCCGCGGAGGGGGCGAGCGCGGGGTCGATGCGGCCCATCTTTTCGAGGCTGCGGCGGACCTCGGCCAGCCGCTCCACCGCGGAACCCGTCCCGCTGTATAGCCCCTCGATGCCCGCGTGCACGGCTTCGAACAAGGCGCCGGCATTTTTCAGGCGCAGGCGCTCCTGCTCCAGCTCCCGATCCTCCCCCCCGTGAACGCCGGCGGCCTCGATCTCCCGGCATTGGAACTGCAGCAATTCTTTCAACTCCGCCTGGCGGGCCTGGCGTGCGGCCAGCTCCTTCAGGTGTTTCAGTTGCGGCAGAATTTCGTGGTACAGGGCGGCGACCGCTGCGCGCTGGGGCATGAGGCCGGCAAATTGATCCAGTATGACCAGGTGCTGATCTTCCTTGAGAAGGCCCTGGTGTGCATGCTGACCGGAGATGCTGGCCAGGTTTTCGGTGACGGCGCCCAAGACCTGGAGCGTGGCCAGGCGCCCGTTGACATAGACCCGGTTGCCTTCCGCGCGCGAGAGGACGCGCCGCACCAGGAGCCCCTCGCTGAGGTCATAGCCCGTTTCCGCGGCAGCCCGGCCGGCAGCCGAATCCGGCCGGACGGCGAAAAGCGCCTCCAGCTCGGCGGCCTCGGCGCCCGTTCGGATCATGTCCGTCGAGGCCCGGCTGCCGAGGATCAGGTTGACGGCGTTGATGATGATGGATTTACCGGCGCCCGTCTCGCCGGTCAAAACGCTCAAGCCCTCCTCGAAGCGGATGCTCAGGTCGTCGATGATGGCGAAGTTGCGGATGGAGAGCTCTTTCAGCATGCTGAGCGCCGGCGCCGGTGGTTTGCGTTGAAGCGTCTGAAATCGGACGAGCGCATTATACACGGGGATCTCCGCTTGTAAAGGTCGTTGAGGCGGCGGCGGGAGTTGACGACGTCCCGTCGAAAGGACTTGAATCCGGCCGCCAAATCTCTTAATTTGGCCTTCCGGTTTTCGGCCGGCTACTCACACGCGAGCAAGATCCGCCCATGGCGCTACGACGACCTGTGATAGTGATCGCCACCCGGAACCCCGGCAAAACAGCAGAGATCCGCGACCTGCTGGAGGGGTTCCCGGTCGACATCAAGGACCTTTCCGACTTCGGGCCGATTCCCGAGGTCGAGGAGGACGGCGCGACGTTCGACGAGAACGCCTACAAGAAGTCGAGCTTCACGGCGCGCATTCTCGGCTGCCCGACACTGGCCGACGACTCCGGCCTGTCGGTGGCGGCACTGAACGGCGCCCCCGGTGTTTTTTCGGCCCGCTACGGCGGCGAGGGGCTCTCCGACACGGACCGCTGCCGCAGACTGCTGTCGGAAATGCAGGGCCGGGGCGACCGCCGCGCGGCCTTCGAGTGCGTGATCTCGCTTGCCGTCCCCGCCGGCCCCGCGCTGACCTATGAAGGCCGCTGCGAGGGCCTGCTCACCGAGGCGCCCGCGGGCGCCAACGGTTTCGGCTACGACCCGGTTTTTTTCTACCCGCCTTTCAACAGGACGTTTGCCGAGCTGAGCCGCGAGGAGAAAAGCCGTGTCAGCCACCGGGGCAAGGCGATGCGGGAGCTGCGGGACGAGTTTGAGAAGGTGATGACCTGGATTCGTCGGCACATGCCGCCGGGCGATCCCTGGAACCGGATAAATGACTGACACCCTCGCCTTCCACCGTCTGGTCCTGGCTACCCGCAGCGTGCGGCGGTTCCATTTCCTATTCAGATTAAGAATCCATCCTCAGCCGTCTCAGCGGCACGGGTCGCGAGGCGCCCTTGCCTGAATCCGGAAAACCTGTCCTGGCGACGCTTTTCAGCCGCCGGATGCTGGTCGCCCTGCTCATGGGCTTCTCCTGCGGGCTGCCCCTGCTGCTGACTCTCGGCGTCCTCCAAGCCTGGATGAAAGAGGAGGGTATGGACCTCACCTGGGTGGGGATGATCACCCTGGTGCAGTCGCCCTACTCCTGGAAGTTTCTGTGGTCGCCGCTGCTGGATCGGTTCACGCCGCCGCTGCTCGGGCGGCGGCGCGGCTGGCTGCTGGTCGCCCAACTGGCCCTGATGGCTTCCATCGCCGCCCTCGGTTGGTCCGACCCTGTGGCGCACCCCGGCTGGATGGTCGCCAGCGCCGTGCTCGTCGCCTTTTTCAGCGCCACCCAGGACATCGTGGTGGACGCCTACCGCCGGGAGGACCTGCCGGACGAGGAGCTGGGGCTCGGGTCCTCGCTCTACGTCTACGGCTACCGCATCGGCATGTGGGCCGCGTCGGGCGGGGGGCTGATCCTGGCCGATTACATCCCCTTCTCCCAGGTCTATCTGGTCATGGCGGCCGGTCTGATCCCCGGCGTGGCGACCACCCTGCTCGCACCCGAACCGCGGGTTGAGAGCAGCCCGCCGCAGTCGCTGCGGGAGGCCATATGGGATCCTCTCGCCGATTTTTTCCGCCGTGACAGCGCCGTGTGGATCCTGGCCTTCATTCTGCTTTACAAGATCGGCGACACCATGGCCGCCGCCATCACGACCCCGTTCTACCTCGAATTGGGCTTTTCCAAGTCCGAGATCGGCGCGGTGGTGAAGCTCTTCGGCGCCTGGGCCACCATTGCCGGCGCCCTCGGCGGCGGGGTCCTCATGCTGCGGCTCGGCATCCACCGCAGCCTGTGGGTCTTCGGGGTGCTGCAGGCGGTTTCAACGGCCGGGTTCGCCGTCCTCGCCCGCATCGGCTGCAGCCTGCCCGCCCTCTCGGGGGTGATCGCCTTCGAGAGCGTCACCGGCGGTATGGGCACCAGCGCCTTCGTCGCCTTCATGGCCAGCCTGACCAACAAGAAGTTCACCGCGACGCAGTACGCCCTGTTGACGAGCATCATGGGGCTGCCGCGCGTGCTGGCTTCGGCGCCCACGGGGTTTGCCGCCAAGCACCTGGGCTGGGAGTGGTTTTTCATCGGGTGCACCCTGGCGGCCGTCCCGGGAATGCTGGTTCTGGCGCGTTTTGCGCCCTGGCGGGCGCAGGCCTTCGAGCCGGCCGCCGGACCGACCCGTCCCTGATCGGGTTGCGTTCGGATGGACATGCTGGTAAGAGGTGATGCTGGATTCCGGGCCCTCGATGCTTGATGAATGAAAAGAAAAAAGCTGTTATCGATCATCCCGCATCCCGTATCTGGTATCTGGTATCTTTCTCTCTGTAAAAACCGGCCGATGGGCAAACCGGCGACAGACCGACCTGACCCAGCATGACTGAAAAGCTCCCTGACCCACAGATGCTCGAGCGCGCCCGCGAGCTGCAGAAAAAGCGCAGCGCGATCCTGGCGCTGCCGCCGGAGCAGGCGCTGGAGAGGATTCTCTCCGAACCCCAGCCGGCGGCGCTGGTACACTCCTTCCCGGAGTCGGATTTCTACCTCCTGGTGCACGACATCGGCCCCGCGGATGCGCTGCCGCTGCTTTCCTTGGCTTCGGACAAACAGTGGAACCACATCGTCGACCTCGAAAGCTGGGCCCGGGACCGCATCGAGGTAAACGCGGTCACGCGCTGGTTGACTCTTTTGATGGAGGCCGACCCCAAACGCTTCATGCGCTGGTTTCTGCAGGACCGATTAGGTTTCGTGGAGTTTTATCTCTTCCACAACATCGAGGTGCGGGTCCGGGAGCACGACCAGGACCCCTCCGATTTCGGCAACGGCTTCTTCACCCTGGACCAGGTCTACTACGTGCGGTTCTTGAAAATGCCGCCGGTCCTCGAAGGCGCTGCGGTCGGAGATGCGGAACGCGAGGCGTTCCTGGCGAAGTTCCTCCAGCGCCTGGCCGAGCACGACCACCTCGTTTATCAGCGTGTGCTGGTGGAGTCGACCCACGTCATCCCGGCGGAGACGGAGGAGGAGGAGTTCCGCTGGCGCAACGTGCGGCTGGCCGAAAAGGGGTTTGTGCCGTTTGACGAGGCCATCGGCATCTACCAACCGGTCGCGCCCCGGGATTTGGAATCGCAGACCCCGAAGTCCCTGCCCCGCCGCCGTGCAGCGACGTCGTCCCTTCTCCCGGTGCCGGCCTATCCCCTGCGCGAGATGGCCGAAGACACCCATTTCAGCCGGGCGCTGGCCCGGATCGAGCCGGGCCAGATCTTGACCCACCTGCAGTGGGAGTTCGCCAACCTCTGCAACCAGGTGGCGGTTGCGGACCACCGCAGCATCCGGGACCGCGAGCAGCTGCGTCAGATCGTGGCCAAGGCCTGCGGGTATCTCAGCATCGGCCTGGAGCGGCTGAAGGGGCCGAAGGACCCGGAGCCCGACCCGGTCAAGGCCGCGGCGGCGCTGGCCCGCTACCCGCTGATCCAGCTTTTCCGCCTGGGTTTCGGCGCCGCGCTGGAGATCAAGTGGAAGGCCGAACGCTGGCTCGGCACCTGCTGGTTCGCGAAAGCCGGGCTGAAACTCAGCTTCTGGGGGGAGCAGTGGATGGGGGTCATCGGCGGCATTCTGCTCAAAAAGCCGCAGTACTACGACAACTACAAAACCGGTGTGCTCTACCGGGAATTCGCATCCATGGAGGATGTCGCGCGCACCGAGGACGTTTTGAGGCAGGTGCAGGCCGTCGATCACCTGCTGGCGGTCTTGGACCTCCGGGTGGACCTGCCCGCCCAGCACGGCTTTCTGACCTGGAAAAACCTGCTGCTCACCCAGTGGGCCCGCCACCGACTGGGGGCGAAGGAGGCCGCTTTCAGCCCGCTGGCGCTGAAGCCGTTCATGCGCTTTTTCAGCGAGCTTCTGCCGGACAAACCGTTGCCGGACGCCGCCGCGCCGCGCCGGGTCCCCGACTCCATGAAAACCGCATTTTTGGAGTGGCTGGCCCATGCCACGGGGCTCAAGGAGTACGAGATCTCCGAGAAGCTGGGGCGGATCTTCGAGGACCTTTTTGCGGAGATCGAGGCCGAGTTCGGCCGCGTGGCGGCCACGGAACTGGACCCACGCTTCATGCAGCTGTTCGTATTAAAACCGGCATAGCAGCGGTCGCTGCTCCGGCCGGAGGAAAATGGTCCAAACGCATGGAAAATCTCAAATTGCTCCTGATCGACCGGCTCAAATCCAAGGGAATGGACCCGAGGCTCATTCCTGCCTATCTAAAAGCCCTCACGAGCCTCATTTCATCCGAACCCGGAATCGACCCGGCGCAGGCCAACCAGAAGCTGCATTCTTTAGGGTGGGACGAAGTCGTGATCGACTATCATTGCCTCCAGATCGCCATCGCCTGTCTGGAAACGGAAACCAAAGCGACATGCTTCTGAACGCCTTTTCCCTGGAGGGGTTGCGAGATGGTCACCGGCCGCTCTGTGAGCGGACCGGCTGGCCGGACGATGCAAGTTGCCGGAACCTCGTTGCCTGGTCCAAGCGGTTCGCCCGAATCCTTTCCCTGTTCGACTAGGTTCGAATCGACCATTTCCGTGGTTTGGTGGCGTATTGGGAGGTCCCGGCAGGTGAACCGACAGCGGCCGGTGGAAGGTGGATGCAAGCCCCCGCGGACGATTTTTTCAAGGAGCTCCGGCAGCACTTTGACTGCCTTCCGCTCATCGCCGAAGATTTGGGAATCATCACCGCCGACGTCGTTGACACCATGCAGCGCCAAGGGTTTCCGGGCATGCGGGTGCTCATGTTCGGCTTCGCAAACGAGCCGGCCGGCAATGTCAACGCCATCCATAACATTCCCGAGAACTGTGTGGTTTTCACCGGCACTCATGACAACAATACGGTCAGGGGCTGGTTTGAAACTGAAGCCTCCTCCTTCGAAAAGCGTCGGTTGGGACTGATCCTCGGCCGCGAGCCGGCCCTCGATGAGCTGCACTGGGATATGATCCGGCTTGCCATGATGTCGCAGGCTCGGATGTGCATCATCCCCGCACAGGACCTGCTGGGACTGGGGTCGGAGGCGCGCATCAACTGCTCCGGCCGATACGAGGGCAACTGGCTGTGGCGGATGTCGCCCGGCCAGTTCGCCGCCCTTCCGCAAAAGCGGTGGCGGGAGCTGACCGAGGCCGTCGGACGGCTTTGATCGGCACTGCCCGCTGCATCAGCTGTGTTTTCGGACCAGCAGGTAGGTGTTGCCGATGACGCTCAGGCTGCTCAGCAGCATGGCGCAGACGGCGACCAAGGGTGAGAGCAAGCCGCTCATGGCGACGGGGATGCTGACGGCGTTGTAAAGGAAGGTCAGGACGAGGTTCTGCCGGATCTTGCGGTTGACGGCGCGGCCGAAATCCAGGAATTCGGTGATCTGGGCGGGCTCGGCCCGCATCAGGGTGGCGTCGGCCACTTCCTTTCCCAGGCTTCCGCCGGCAAAAACGGCCAGGGAGAGATCGGCCTGGGCCAGGGCCGGGGCGTCGTTGATCCCATCGCCGACCATGAGCACTTTTTTTCCCTGTCGTTGGAGACCCGACACGACGTTGGCCTTTTCCGCGGGCAGCCGGCCGCCAAATGATTCCGCGATGCCCAGCCTGCGGCCGATGGT
>Ga0316619_10000025_pt1 | contig 20422 bp, 17 predicted proteins | sample OWC_Aug_M1_C1_D4_FD_207659 | JGI IMG/M metagenome (GOLD analysis project Ga0316619, IMG submission 207659) | Wetland soil microbial communities from Old Woman Creek delta, Ohio, United States - OWC_Aug_M1_C1_D4_B | ecosystem: Environmental > Terrestrial > Soil > Wetlands | place: USA: Ohio...
GTTTAACCTGATCGCTCCGTTGGTGAGGGAGCAACTGTTCGGGGGCCTCGAGCTGCAATACACCAGCAAGAGAAAGACGCTTGCAGGAAGCTACGCAGGTGGGTTTTATGTGACGAACCTCACTTTTTTCAGCCAGAACCTTCTCAAAGGGCTGGAGATATCTGGCAGTGTCTATAACCTGTTCAACAAGAAGTACGGCGACCCTGGCGGTGAAGAGCATGTGCAAAACATTCTTCAACAGGATGGACGGACTTTCCGAATAAAAGTGACATACCTTTTCGATTTCTAGAGGATATGACGATACCCTTGCATAAGATATTGCTCTTTGTAATCGTGTTCTTGCTTGGGAGCATCTCATTGGAGATTGTTGACGCCCGCGCACCCAAGATTCTGATACTCACTGGCAGTGACGCCGCTCCTTATAAAGAGACACGGGAAGGGTTTCTCCAGTATCTTCGCAAACAGGGCATGCAAGTTGATGTGGAAATATACACTCTTAAGGATGGCACAGCCCAAAACAAACTACAGGCTCTTCAGGAGGCCAATAAGAGGGAGATCGACCTGATTTTCACCCTGGGAAACTCTGCCACAGCGAGCGCGCTTGAAAGAAGCATGAATGTTCCGATCATTTTTGGGCTGGTATTACGTGCCGACAAAACCATTAAGCCGGGGAGAGCCACTGGGGTGACCCTCGAATTTCCACTGGAAACCCAGATAGAGATGCTCCGCCGTATCCTCCCTGCGGCAAGAACCATAGGGGTTTTGTATAATCCAAAAGAAAATCAAGAGATAATAGACAGTGCGGTGAAGCTTTTTCAGAAAACAGGATTAAAACTTAATGCGCAACGGGTCACGGTTCCTCAGGATCTTCCGGCTGCCCTTGATTATATGGCAAAGAACGTGGACGTATTATGGGGAATACCGGATACTCTCGTATTGAATGCCCAGACAGCCAAGCAGATTCTTCTTTTCTCCTACAGGAACCGCATCCCCCTTGTAGGCATCTCTCCTGAATGGGTAAAAGCGGGGGCACTCTACTCCCTAGAGTGGGATTTCACAGACATCGGCGCACAGTGCGGTGATATGGCGCTCAAGATAATGAAGGGAACCTCAATCAGCACCCTTCCTCCCGCTTCGCCTCGTAAGGTATTATATTCCGTAAGTGCCAAAACGATTAGATATATGAAGGTAGACGTTCCGGAGGCTATGATTCGTCAGGCGTACCACATCTATGATGGAGAAATCAGTGGAGCACAAGTTAACAGGTAGGCGAATAAATCTTGCAACGAAATTTATTTTCTTGACGAGTGCCTTGATTGTGAGCACCTCCTTCATAATCGCTTTTTTTGTTATCCGGAGTGAGATCCAACGCACCTATCAGGATCTCCTGAACCATGGCCGCTCGCTGAGCATCATGATAGCCCACAATAGTGAATACGGCATCTATGCCGAGGATAAGCACTCACTTCAGCAGATGGTGGAGAGCATCGAAAAGGATCCGGAAATTGCGTATCTGTTCATTCTCAATGACAAGAGACAACCCTTGGTGTATAAAACATCCCATGCTTCCTTATTGAAGGTTCCCGTAACGCTTACGTACCGGGATTCTGAAGCAAATGACAGAATATTTTCCAAGGAATTTGTAAACAAAGAAGATGGGCAGGAGTATATTGATCTCCTCACCCCAGTACTAAGTGAGACGAAGAAAGATCCTTTTGAGTTCTTCTTTAACCAGTCCATGGACTCGCCACGGGTCATTGGATACATACAGCTTGGCCTGAGTAAACAGGGTCTTCGCAAACGAATAAATCATTTTCTTTTTACCATTGTGCTCTTCACCTTGTTTCTTGTGGTGTCAGGCATACTCATGACCGTATTCATGGCAAGGAGAATCATCTCTCCTATCAAGAAACTCCGTCACGCAACACAGGATATCGCTGAAGGAAAACTCGATTCGCTTATCGAAATTAACACCAACGATGAAATCTCGGATTTGGCGGGATCGTTTAATCACATGCTCGCCCGTTTAAGGGAGTACCGTGTCGAGGTAGAAAAACGCACCGCAGAACTTGTGCTGACGAACAGACAAATCACAAAAGAGATCTCTGTACGAACACGCACCGAGAAGGAGCTCATCAGCACCAAGGCGCGACTTGAAAACCTTCTCTCCTCCAGTACCGCGGTTATTTACAGTTGTGAACCAACGGGTGATTATGCGCCAACCTTTATTAGCGAAAACCTCACCAAATTGCTCGGCTACGAGCCATCGGAGTTTGTCAGTACCCCCCAGTTCTGGAAAGGGCATATCCATAAGGATGACGCACCGCGTGTGTTGATGGAGCTGCGCAAACTCTCTAGGATGGGCCATCATACGCTTGAATATAGATTCAGACACAAGGACGGGAGCTACCGCTGGCTGCGGGATGAGTTACAGCTCGTGCGTGACAGGGAAGATAAGCCGGTGGAGATTATCGGTAATCTGGTGGACATCTCTGAGAGCAAGAGACTCGAAGAGAAACTCACTCATGATGCCTTACACGATCCCCTCACAGGTCTGCCGAACCGAACATTGTTCAGGGATCGTTTAGAAATGATGTTCGCCCGCGCAAAACGGAACAAGGCCTATGTTTTTGCGGTGCTCTTTCTGGACCTCGACAACTTCAAGAAGGTGAATGACAGTCTCGGGCATGCCATAGGAGACCAGCTGCTCACCGCCGTGGCCATGAGGCTTAAGTCGACTATGCGCACCACAAATACCTTTGCACGTTTTGGGGGAGATGAGTTTGCGATTCTTTTGGACGATGTGAAGGATATGAGCGGGATCCTCTCCTTTGCCGAGAAAATCCAGAACGAAATAAAGCTCCCCTTTAGAATAAGCGCGCACAATGTATACACCTCCGCAAGTGTCGGAATCGTCGTGAGTAATGACAGGTATGCGAGAGCAGAAGATATGGTGCGTGATGCAGATACCGCCATGTATCATGCAAAAACACTGGGGAGGGGAAGGCATGTGATATTCGACGAATCCATGTTTGTTCGGGCGCAGGAAGCGCTATACCTGGAGACCGAATTGCGGCGTGCAATGGAACAAGAAGAGTTTGTGTTGCATTACCAACCTATCGTCTCGCTGGAAACGGGCAGGGTGACAGAGCTGGAAGCGTTCCTCCGGTGGAAATCTCCGGACGGAGATTTTATCCCCCCGGACAAATTTATTCCTCTTGCAGAAGAAACAGGGATGATTATCCCTATCGGCAATTGGGTTCTCAAGGAAGCGTGCCGCCAAATGCTGGTTTGGCAAGAGCTGTCTCTCTCGAATTCACCTTTGACCGTGAGTATAAATCTTTCTCACAAACAGTTCACCCCTGCTTTCATTGACCAGATAGAAGCTGTGCTTTACGATACCGGCCTTAATCCTGAGAGCTTAAGGATCGAGATTACCGAAAGCATGATTATGCAAAATGAGCACCTTGCCGTCTCCGTACTCTCGAGGTTGAAGGAGTTGAATATCAGAGTATATATTGACGATTTCGGCACAGGATACTCCTCCTTGAGCTACCTCCACACCTTTCCCATCCATACCCTGAAGATTGACCGTTCATTTATCAAGACAATGTGCGTCAATGCGGATGCCCTTGAGATCATCAGGTCCATTGTGAATCTGGGACACAGCCTTTCCATGCTCGTGATTGCTGAGGGAGTGGAAACAAAGGAACAACTTGAACAATTAAAGGAACTTAACTGTGATTTTTTCCAGGGATTCATTTTCTCGCCCCCTTTGGATCCCGACGGAGTGGGGAGAATACTTTCAGACACGCCTCCTTTGGTAACCTGAAGACTTCTCTTCCCCTGACGATTCCTTGAATAGAGGCACCACCTCCCATACTATAAAACATATTAGGATTGATGCCTGCAGACGCTGCAAAGAATACGATAGTAGTGCTCAAGGACAAATGAGAGGTTGCGTTCCGGGGTATTGATGCTATACTTGACCATGACCTTTAGGAGAAAAACGGCTATGCGGTCCACCATCAGAGGAGATAACCATTTTTTTATGCTTCCACTCATGGCATGTAAGCGTCTTGAATCATACCCGTATGCGCACACGATAAGGGATTTATCCTGATGAGGCTGGCAATCTTTTCGGCATTTCCCCAAGAGATAAGACCACTCGTCAAGAACCTCAACGCCGCACGAATATCCAAAACACTTCCCTTTCCCCTTTTTCTTGCTCCCCATGCCTCCGGGGAGGTCATTGTGGTACTGACCGGGATGGGCACCCATAACGCGGAGGCCTCACTCAACTACGTGGTCAGAGAACATTCTCCGAGCATTATTCTCTCCTCCGGATTTGGCGGTGCACTTTACGATGACGCCGCAATCGGGGAGCTCATATGGGCATCTAAGGTTCTTCTTGTGAATGACGGGATCAGGGAAACCCTGGATCTCCCTGACAGGAATCAACTCTTTAGTAGACTTTCTCGAAAACTCACCATACAGGAAGGCAGCTTCGTCACCCTTGAACGATGGATGAAGAAACCCGAAATCAAACACGCCTTGTCAAGACCACCCCCTTTCCCCGTTTGTGATATGGAAACGTTTCCCCTCGCAAAGGTCTCTCTCGCTAGGGGCCTGCCGTTTGTCGCGATTCGTTCCATCACTGACGGGTCTCACGAAGAGATCCCGCCTGAACTGCTCTGTGTGTCGGATGAATCTGGCAATTACAGGCTTTCCCGCGCACTGAACGTGCTTCTCGGGAAGCCGTCCCTCATCCCCCGCGCCATCGCCCTTGGAAGGAATTCCGCCATCGCATCGAGGAATCTCTGGCGCGCAGTAAAAGCTCTCATGGAACTGCTGTAATGGTGATCACGGCATTTTCGGCACTGCTGACTGCGGAAAATCCTGCAGGTGGAGTTCCATGGCTCTGCGAATTTCTTCGGAAGAGCGTTTCGCGGTGAGAATACGGTACCCAAGCACTGCGGGAAAGAGTACGATGAATATCCCTACCCATCCCATCTGATATTCACCAATGGAGAAAGTGACCGAGAGATTAAAGATGAGAATCCCGAAGTAAAGACCCGGGCCTATGAGATAGCGCCAGGGAAATTCATACCCAATATAATCAGTGCATTTATCCAGGCGTTGATCAATTTTTTGTAACACATAGATCATCAGGAATCCCACCAGAAACCATCCAATGAAATTGGAAATGGGCACACCGAAATAAACCCCTTTCTCTGGATATCCGTATATTTGCCCGAGGAACCATTTATGACCCTGCAATGCAACAGGGTCGATGATGATATCGAGATAGACGAAGAAAAGTGTCCCCAGGAATCGTGCAGAAAAAGAGCTCCTGATCTTTTTTGTCTCGAGGAGATATACCCTTCTTCCTGAATACTTGACGGGGGAAATAACCATGAGAGCCATTGAATATCCCGCATATGCGAGGAATACGTAACTCAGAGAATCCATGAAAGGCACACCAAAGACCCAGAGTTCACGCCCCTTGGTGTGCTCAATGTAATAATAGTATCCGTAGGGGATACCGTTGTGGATAGAGGAGTATTCAGACACCCATGCGATAAGATACCCTGCCACTGAAAACAAGAGGGCCCTCTTTAGCCCAAGATGCATTGAACAGCCCAAAAGGTATACCCCAAGAAACACAAAGACGTAAGGTCTCAATACCACCGTATGGAAAAGGAGAGAGAAAAACTCCATCAGGATTTTTTCAGGTTCCAGAGAAGAAGCCTGATCAGGTCCCCGGGATGCAAAAACGCGGTTTTCATTACTGACGCCTCATAGCCGCTATGCACCATGCAGTTCCTGCATCGCGGGTCATTCCCTGTCCCGTACCTCTCCCATGGAGTTTTTTCCATCATCTCATCAAAGGTATCATAGTAGCGATCAGTGATGAGATAGCAGGGGGACTTCCATCCGAGAGGATTACGTGTGGGGTTTCCCCAGGGTACACAGCGCATCTCCCTCCTCCCTTTAAGGAAATCGACATACACGGGCGAGCTGATAAAAGGGAAGCGGTCAAAAAAAGGTGCAATCCTTCCGAACTTCTCCCGTATCTCGTCCCTGCTGAGGAATATACTCCCTTCCACGCTCTCGTAACTGAAGGCGGGAGAGATTAGAATCCCGTCCACATGGATGCTCTTCAGGAGTTCAAAAAGCCGCTCCAGTTCTTCCACATCTGTGCTCTTGTATACAGAGGTGTTCGTGCTCACCCGGAACCCCTTTTCTTTTGCCCTCTTTATTGTCTCGATAGTCTTCTTAAACGTCCCGGGCCTGCAGGTGATCTGGTCATGGGTCTCCTCCAAACCGTCAAGGTGAAAATTCAGGGTGAGCCTTGGATGAGGGGAAGCCTCATCGACAAAGGAATCAGTGAGCAGACCATTTGTGCAGAGATAGACATATCGCTTCATCCTGAGGAGTTCTGCCACGAGGGGTTTGAGATCAGGATATAAAAGGGGTTCTCCTCCGGTAACAGTCACTACAGGAGCCCCTGATTCAATCACCGCTTGTATGCATGTCTCAAGGGGGAGGTCCTGGGACTGTTCCTTGCTCTGGAGCCGTATCCTGTCGCATCCGGCACACGCGAGATTGCAGCGGTGCGTAGGCTCAAGCATCAGGACAAGGGGAAACCTCTTTTTCCCTTTCACTAAGTGCCTAAAGGCAGCAATGGCCAACGATGAATAGAGACTAATGGGAAAACGCATGGAATATCGTTGTGTAACCCCTCGTATATATTATTTTATTCTCAACCATTCTTTCCTGCCTCACACTATTTCTTTATTTCCTCGCTTTCTTAAAAAAGAAGTGCAGCCCTCTTCATCGTGTCACCCATGGAACTATGGGGCACGTTCAGTTGATGCACCGCCTTTGAACAGTCAATGAAATCCGTTGCCACGTCACCAGGATTTTTATGGCCGGCTTCCTTTATTCTGCAGCCTTGCACAGAACTGCCCCAGGGCCATGAGGGGAAAGCAATTCCTGTAATTGTGGTATCTCAGATAGAAGTGCCTGGGAAAACCCGTACCCGTAAATTCGCTTTCATCCCATGTTCCCTCGGGCTTTTGGCGTTCCAGGAGATACACAATCCCCCTTTTCACCTCTTCACAAGTATCCTCACATGCAGCAATAAGTGCCAGGATTGCCCAAGCCGTTTGTGAGGGAGTACTCTTCCCGCGACATCTGAACTTCGGGTCCTCATAGGATTCACATCCTTCGCCCCATCCGCCATCAGCATTCTGGTTGTTCTTCAAGCACATGACTGCCTTTCTTACATAGGGACTGGACATGTCTTCCTTTATGGCACAAAGCCCCATCAGCACTGACCAGGTCCCGTAGAGGTAATTCACTCCCCATCTACCCCACCATGAGCCATCCTTTTCCTGTGTCCGTTTTAAGAACGCAATGGCCCTCTGCACTGTATCATTCATATACTCATATCCCAACAGGCCAAGGAGTTCCAGAACCCTTCCCGTGAGATCCGGGGTGCTGGGATCTATCATCGCCTCGAGGTCTCCAAAGGGGAGTTGGTTCAGCAGCTTCATGTCATTGTCCACGTCAAAGGCTCCCCATCCTCCGTCTTTTCCCTGCATTCCCAGTACCCACTGGAGACCTCTCTCCATGTTTTCCTCTTGAATAAAATCTCGGTCCGCGTATCTATTGAGAAGAAGTAACACCACAGCAGTATCATCCACATCAGGGTACCAGCTGTTTTCGAATTCGAACGCCCATCCGCCGGGGTTGAGGGAAGGCCTCTTCACACTCCAATCCCCCTTTGTGAAAATTTGTTTGGAAGCGAGCCACCTGGATGCCCTTATAAGAGAAGGATGGGTCCTTTCCTTTCCTGAGTAAAGCAATGCCAAGCCTGTGAGGGCAGTATCCCAGACCGGGGAGATGCATGCCTGGAGACTTAGCTCATGCTCATTTTCGATGCAAAACCTTTCTATGGCTTCCAGTCCATTTTGTATCGGCTCCGACGAGGCGTCATACCCCATGGTCGTGAGGGCGATAATGGAATTGATCATGGGGGGCTGTATTCCTCCCCAATCACCGCATGGCTCCTGATGTTCCAGTATCCACTGTTCTGCCCTCTTGAGCGCCTTCTCCCTCATCGGTCTTATGTGAAGAGCTTCCGCGGTCTTTAAGATTCTATCCTGTATGAGGAAACATCTTTTCCATGAAAAGGGTGGCAACTTCTTTGGCGTGAGGGGTGGCTTTTTATGGGGCTCCTTATAGAGCTCCCTGATCCCTGCAAAATCATTCAATTGCCTGACAGGCTTATACTCTGCGATCACTGAAAGTGGCACTATCGTTGCCCTCGCCCAACTGGAAAAATTATAGATATTAAAGGGAAACCATGGGGGAAACAGGTTCATCTGGACAGGAATCGAGGGAACCGCCTTCCAGTCGAATTCGCCGAAAAGGGCAAGGAATATCTTTGTAAAAACCCGGGAGGCCTCCACGCCTCCCTCATTCAGAATGAATGCCCTCGCCTTTTTCAACGGCTCATCATCTGGAGAAAACCCCGCTATTCTGAGGGCAAAATACGCTTCAATTGATGTGCTGAGGTCACCTTTTCCCCCTCCATACAGCGACCATGTTCCGTCAGCCCTCTGATGTTTCAGTATATGGTGTGCGATCTTTCGATCTCTTTCTTCATCGTTCAGACCAAGGAAGTGGAGAAGCATCAGGTATTCTGAGGTCATTGTTACGTTGGACTCGAGTTCATACCACCAGTAGCCATCCTCGTGCTGCTGGGTTAGGTAATACGAATGCACCTTCCCTATCGCTGCGGTTACCCTGTCCAGTAACGTAACCGGCTCTGCAACGGACAGAACGTTTTCTTCCGGATGTCTCAACAAGACCGCAGGGTTGGGTCTGGAGGATTGCCCGGGATATCCGTCCCTTATGTTTCTGAACATAGGATGTTTTGTCCTTCCTCTCACTCCGTTATAGGAGAATCTGTCACCACAAGACCAAAGACACTCAAAAAACCTTGATCTTGCATATCAAACTCCTGCTCCCTATTGGTCTGAACACACGGGGATTACGAATCACGGAGAAAATCAGCTGAGACCTTTATTCCTTTTCATTGAAATTTTACCACATCTCTCCTTTTTTGAAAACCTTATGAATTGTGATCATCGAGGGTGTGGTGCACCCCTGGCCTATAAATATCCTCAAAAAACAAGAGGATAGAATCTCCTTACCCGTGATTGCCTTTCGTGTGATTACGTTTCCCTAAGAGCTCGATCAAGGCCGGTAAAAGAATAAGGGTGCAGAGTAACATAAAGCTCAGGCAGAGTACGAGGAGCATCCCCATGCTCGCGATGCCCCTGTGAGCGGAGAAGGAAAGGCTGCTGGTGCTGACGATGGTGGTGAGGGTGCTGACCAGTACTGCCCGGGCCGTACTGGTCTTCAACATGTTGCCATCTGGAGGAGGCTCTGTGCGATAGCGGAGTACAAAAATGAGTCCGCTATGGACACCTACTCCCAACAAAAGCGGCACAATGATGACATTGGCGAAATTGAGGGGAATGTCAAGCAGGGTCGAGGACGCGGCGGTCAGAAGCATTGCGAGCACAAGAGGAACGAGAATCATGATCGTGAAGGAGATGCTTCTCAATTCAAAGAGCAGGTAAAGGGTAATCACGATGAGGGCGGAAAGAGCTGCCTGCCGGAAGGATGAGACTACCGCCCTCCCTGATTCATAGACGGTCACAGGGGTATCAGTTGCATCAGGTGCGAGGGTACGCACCGAATGAATAAACCGCTCAAGTGCTTTCCTGTCCAACATGTTTTCGCGGGGAAAGACCTGGACCCGATACCGCCCGTCCGCAGACACATACTGAGATACCAGATCCTGGGGTAAGGAGCGCATATCAACAGCGCTTGCCTGGAGTAAGGTCCCCAGCCGCCCAAGCAGCGAAGGGAGGCTAAACAACAGGCTTTCTTCCAGTGCGGCAAAGACCTTTTGCCCATCTTCATGGTTCTTAAGCATGGTCTGAAAGCGCTGGATATCCTCATACAGGCGCCTGGCAGAGCGGGCATCTTCACCTGAGAATGAGCCGAGAGATTTCTTGAGCGCCTCCTCAAGTTTGTTCAGAGAGGTGAGCTTCTGCTCGTAGCTGGGGTGTTTCACCTGAAGACCCTTGAGTGTGGGGGGCATCATGAGACTTATATCAGAAAGAATCCTCAGCTTTTCGGGCTGACCTTCGGGCACGAAATCGGAGAGGGTTATCGCCATTTTCACCTCTTTAAGAGTTCCAAGCTTCTCTGCAAGAGCCCGCGCCTCTTCTCCATCCCTCACGAGTATCGAGATCGTCCATGGTGAAGAATCAGGGTCCTTAAAAAGATCTTTCACCGTAGCGATCGCTTCTGATTTCTTGTCATACAGATTCAATGGATTGTAATCGAAATATACCTTGGGAAGGAGGAGCAGGGTCCCTAATCCCAGTATGATAGCCATTCCCCGAATAGCCTTAGGGTATTTATAAGGGAGTGTGAGGAGCATGCCCCCTGAGGAGGATTGTTGCATGTTCCTGCGTTGAAGGGGGAGTAAGGTCAGAAGCGCGGGAAGTATAGTGAGGTTCGCAAAGAAACTGATGAACATACCCATGCCTGATATGAGGCCCAGTTCAGCGACCCCGGCATAGGCAGTGGGCACAAAGGAAAAAAAGCCTATGGCGATGGTGATGCAGCTTACCAGAAGGCTTCTGCCCACCCCCCTTGCAGTCAGACTGATGCCCTCCCCGTGGTCGAACCCCGATACCACCAGTTCCCTGTAACGCAGACAGAACTGAATGCTGTAATCGATACCAAGGCCGATGAAGAGCACCGCGAAGGTGATGGAAATCAGGTTAAGGCTCCCGATAAAGGCCACCGCAAACCCTGTGGTCCAGATGAGCCCAATGATAAGGGTCGTGAGGCTTGCAAACACCAAGCGTCCTGACCTCCCGAGACCAATATACAGGGAGCAGGCTACAAGGAAAAGCGAAACCAGTGTGGCAATGCCCACGCTATTCCTCACCTCTGTCAGGTTTTCATGGGACAGGGCCACATCCCCGGTAATGCGCGCGGTCACCCCGTGTTCTCCATTCAGTCCAAGCTCCTTGAGTACATGCCGCACCGTTGCAAGGGGGACTTCACCCGCAGAAAGCTTGGTGAAATCGAGATAGGGCTGGAGGATAATGAATTGATGGCGCTGCTTTGCCAGCCCCTTGCCGAACATCATCCCCTGCCAGGAGAGGTGGTACCTGCGGTTGTTGAGTACGCTCTCGAAGGCTTCACTCATCCCGTCAAAAAGAAGCGTGATCCTGAGGTCCTTGAGGCTAATCTCCTCTCCACGGCTCAACGCCATAGTGAGCATAGAAAAGAGACCCTGCACGCTCATATCCTGGGAAAGAAGTGCGATGAAGGGCTGGGCACTGGCCAGGGTATCTGCAAAATCTTCCAATTCCTTTACACTCAGGTAGAGAAGTCCGTTCTTTTCAAAAAATTGTCCCCCTCCCGGTTCATAGACTGATTTGAAAAGACCGGTTTCTTTTCTCAGACGTTCGGCTAACTGTGTGCGCGCTGACTGGGCGCGTTCCTCGGTGTCCGCATCGAGCACAATCACAATAGTACCGCTCAGCTTCGGAAAGGCACTGCAAAATTCCTTTTCGAGCTCGCGACAATGGAGTTTTTCGGAAAGCATGCTGCTGGTGTCGACATTGATACTAAAATGAGTGAAGGAATAGGAGAGTATCCCACCGGTGATCAGAAGCGTAATCACCATCACAAGGGATGCATGGCGCTGCACAGAAGTAACCCACCATGCGAGCAGCCGTGCCAGATAGTCCTTAGCTCGTCCCATTATCCTTTGCGCCTGAACTCAAAAAAAGTGTTCTCATAATCACCCCTGTTGGGTTATTATATTATGCCAAAAAAGAAGAAGTTTCTGGGGTCTGGGAAATTCCTGGCGTCTTCATACCAGAAATACGAAATGGAGCAGAGAAGATGAACATGGTAAGGCAAGAGAAAAGCATGCGCGTGGTGCACTGGGTAATCGCATTAAGTATCCTCCTGTGCACGGTCCTTTTTCCGCTCCCGGGGAAAGCGGCCTCGCCGGGTCCGGCAGACGTGATCAAGACATTCAATGCGGCCCTCCTTGAGTCCATGAAGAGGGCGGATGAGCTTGGCTATTCAGGCCGTTACAGGCTCCTGGACCCTGTAATCAGGAATTCTTTTGCCCTTTCTTACATGGCGAGCCAATCGTTGGGCCGGTACTGGAAGACGATCAAGGAAACTGAACAAAGCGCGCTGGTAAAAACCTATACCGAGTGGTCCACCGCTACCTATGCAAGGCGTTTTGACGGGTATTCAGGGGAGCAGTTCGAGGTGGTTTCTGAGTCGGCATCCGACCAGGGTACGGTCACAGTAATCAGCAAGATTATCCAGCCGAACAAAGAGGGGGCGGTGTTTCATTATAAGCTGCGCAAAATTGAGGGTAACTGGCGTATTGTGGATATCCAGATCTCGGGCGTGAGTCAGCTCGCACTGACCCGATCGCAGTTTACCAGCGTGATCAAGGAAAAGGGATTCGACGGCCTGATTGCATTACTGAAGACTAAGATTGAGGGTCTCGCGCAAGGGAAACTCTGATATGGCGCCCTGCCCTGAACACCTTTCACGCAGGTAGATGCTCATCCTCTCCGTACCTCGCTCAAGTAATTTGCCTTTCTCCTTGCTCCGCCTTCAGGCCAAAGCAAAGAGATTTCTGAAGAATACGGCAAATCTCCCCGTTGGCTCTGTTTACCTTTTTCACTCAATGCAATATAATGTGTTCATAAACAGGGATGAGGGTTAACACCAAGGCAATCGCTATTACTTTCTTACTCTACGATGGTTGCGTAACCGGCTTGCTAATACGTTATGAACATAAAGGTTCCTGTGGAAAATAACGAGAAGGGACACTGAACAGAGTAATGGAATCGACCATAAGGGATAGTTCCTTCGGGCTTCTTTTTCATTTTCTGGGGAAAAAGACCCTGAACATCATCAACGATCTTGGCTCCATAGCCATCTTCTTTACCCTTGCCTTTCTGAAGATTTTTCGTCCCAAACAGATCCGTGAGATTGTTCAGCAGGTCTTTTACATTGGCGCCAGGTCATCCACTATTGTGATGCTCATCGGCCTCTTCACCGGCATGGTCCTCGGTCTGCAGCTTTATTATACCCTGATAAAATTCGGCTCCGAGGGGGTACTCGGTTCGGTCATCGCCCTCTCCCTCATCAGGGAACTGGGCCCTGTCCTGACGGCCATTATGATCACTGCACGGGCCGGCTCTGCAATTACCGCTGAGCTCGGCATCCTCCGCATCTCTGAACAGATAGACGCCCTGTATACCATGCGGATCGACCCCCTTCGCTTTCTCATCAGTCCGCGTATTGCCGCCTCCATCATCAGCTTTCCTTTGCTCACCGCCTTTTTTGATCTCATCGGCATACTGGGCGGATATCTCACAGGCGTTCTTCTCCTCGGCGTGAATGAAGGCGCCTACTTTTATCGGATCCACTCCTACGTGGAGATGGTGGACATCAGAATCGGATTTATCAAATCCTTGGTCTTTGCAGTGCTCGTGTCCACGATCTGCTGCTACCAGGGATACTTTACGCACCTGCGTACCGACAGCTACGGCGCAAAGAGCGTAAGTCTCTCCACCACCTCTGCAGTGGTGCTCTCCTGTGTCATGATCCTCATCTCAGACTATGTCGTTACCTCTTTTCTTATGTAGGATACATATGGAAACAGCGTTGATAGAGTTCAGGGACGTCACAAAGCGCTTTGACGAAAAGACCATACTTGACAGGATGGATCTCACGATTTACGAAAAACAGATCACGACGATCATCGGCAAAAGCGGTACAGGTAAGAGCGTTCTCCTCAAGCATATCATCGGATTGCTCACCCCTGATGAAGGCACTATTCTGTTCAGGGGAAAACCCGTTCATACCATGAAGAAAAGCGAATGGGACACCTACAGGAGCAAAATAAGTTATATGTTTCAGAACAACGCCCTCTTTGATTCCATGACCGTGTTTGATAATATTGCCTTTCCTCTCAGGCAGACAACGAAATTGGGGAAAAAAGAGATTGGGGAAAAAGTAATGGCCAGGATTGAACAGATGGAATTGTCTGAAGCGGTTATCAAATTCCCTTCAGAGCTCTCCGGCGGAATGCAGAAACGGGTTGCCCTGGCCCGGGCCCTCGTAACCGACCCCACCATCGTGCTCTTTGATGAGCCGACGACCGGTCAGGACCCTATCAGAAAAAACATTATCCTGAGCATGATCTCCCATTACAGAAAGATGTTCGGCTTTACCGCCGTGCTTATCAGCCACGACATCCCCGATGTCTTCTTTATCTCTGACCGAATCCTTCTCCTCTGGGAGGGAAAGATCGCATTTCAGGGAACCTATGAGGAGTTGACAAGGCTCAAGCATCCCATGCTCGATGAGTTTCTCAAAAGCCTCGAGGGAGTCCAGGACGAACTCACCGGCCTGCTCTCAAAGGAGATGTTCAGGTCCAGGTATGCCCTCACCCTGGGCCGGGGACGTGTCGACACCACGCTCACGGCTGTTCTCTTCAGCGTTCAGTTTGACCTCCTCTCAAATGTACTCGGTTCCCAGGCTGCCATAGGGGTTATCAAGAAGCTCGGGGAGTATGTCAACGAATATTTCGGCCCCGTGGGGGGATTCTCGGCACGCCACAGGAGGGGCGAGGTGCTCACGATGCTGCCCCACATAGACCTTGAAGAAGCCGAGCAATTAGTGGATAATTTTTCACAGGGGCTGCAGCAAAAGGCCCTCCCCGAAATTGAGACCCTCGCCAGGGTCAAGACAGGGGCCGAGGAATGCTTTGAAATCTTCGTGACCGCAGGGATCACCGAGGGAAGCTCCTCTGATGACATCGATCTGCTTATAGAAAAAGCAGAGGCAAAGCAGAAGGTGATCGCAAGATACCAGTGCAGTAAGGAGGTTAGCGTATAATGAAAAAATACTCTACGGAAACGTTGGTCGGCATTTTTGTGGTTATCGGCCTCCTCTGCGTGGCGTACATGACCGTCAAGCTCGGCAAAGTCTCCTTATGGGGAGATGATTACAATACCTTCTATGCCCGCTTCGGGTCAGTATCAGGATTACGGGTCGGCAGCCCCATCGAGATCTATGGCATCGAGGCTGGACGGGTGGAAGGGCTGACCATAGACCCGGAGAAACAGGTGGCACTGGTGGAATTGAAGGTCACGAAAGGCATCAAGGTATACGAGGACGCCACTGCAGCTATCAAGACCGCCGGTCTCATCGGTGATAAGTTCATCAAGATTGAGCCGGGCGGAGGGGGCGATCTCCTGAAACCGGGAGGGGCGATTACCGAGACCACCTCGCCCACTGATATCGAGGACCTCATCAGCAAATACGCATTCGGAGACGTGAAAAAAGACAATAAGAAGGAGGCCAAATGAGTCTTCAGGAGGAAACAATGAAGAAATACCTCATGGGAATTGCACTATTCCTCTGTATGATCATTCCGCTCCCTGCCTTTGCAGGTGTGCCACTCGAAACCGTGAAAGTGCACGTAGACAAGGTGCTGGATGTGCTGCGTGATCCAGCCCTCAAGCCCGAATCAGCCAAGAAGCTCAAAAAAGAGAGAATCCGCGCAATCGCGGAAAAGATGTTTGACTTCACCGAGCTCTCAAAGAGGACCTTGGCCCAGAACTGGTCCAAGTTCACTCCTGAACAACAGAAGGAGTTCATCACTCTCTACAAGTCCCTCCTCGAAGATGCGTATGCCGACAAGATTATCGCCTACACGGAAGAAAAGATACTCTTTACCAAGGAGGTCCCCCTCACCGAAAAGACGGCTGAGGTACAGAGCACAGTCATCAGAAAGACTGAGGAGATCCCCATTTACTATAGAGTGATCCTGAAGGATGGTGTCTGGATGATCTACGATGTCGTGATAGAAGGGGTCAGCCTCATCAATAACTATCGCAGCCAGTTCAGGGAGATCCTCGTGAACAAACCTCCTGAATCATTGCTCGAAACCCTCAGAAAAAAGGTGAAGAAGGCCTGATCTATGCATAAAACCAAAAAAGGAGAATATCCAATGAAACGTATATGTAGGTTCATACTGACTGTAGTGCTCGTGACCTATCCTGTTATTCTCTGGGCACAGGCCTTCGATGAACCAGACACGGTCGTTCATACATCTCCGGAGCCTGTTCATTCTGACGCTGCACCAATGGATTTCCCCCAGCCTTTCTCCCTGTCCGCTGTTTCTGGCCAACATGAAGCCCCGGCCATCATCGTGGCACAGGCCATAGTGGGTGAGGAGGTACCTGCAAGGGAGTTAGCAACCTTCACAGGAAAAGAAGCACCGGAAGAGGCCGAAGAAGAGGTCCCTCTGATTGCTGACCCCATCGCTCCATTCAACAAAGCAATGTACCATGTGAATGATAAGTTATACTTCTGGCTTCTCAAGCCCGTAACCCAGGTGTATTCTCACACCGTGCCTGAACCCTTCAGAGTTGTATTCAGTAACGCATTTGACAACCTCATGTCCCCGGGCAGGGTTGTGAATAATCTGCTGCAGCTCAGATTCAAGGCAGCAGGCAATGAGTTCATCAGGTTCATCTTCAATACCGTCGCCGGAATCGGAGGCCTTGGCGATGTTGCCTCGCCTGCCCTCGGGATCAAGAAGCAGGAGGCTGACTTCGGCCAGACTCTAGGCCACTACGGGATAGGCCACGGGTTTTACCTCGTGCTGCCCTTATTTGGGCCTTCTTCAGTCCGCGACGGAGTGGGGATTGCTGCTGACCGGTTTATGTATCCGCTTTCCTACATAAGCTCGAATGAACTGACCTTTGGCGCGGCGGCAGGAATCTTTGCGGGCGAGAAGGTGAATGACACGTCATTTCATATCGGAGAGTATGAGTCCTTCAAGGACGCTGCCATCGATCCCTATATCGCCATGCGCGACGCCTTTGTCCAGTATCGCCAGAAAAAGGTGGAAGACTCGAAGAAATAGGTGCCTTGTTCTCCCAGAACAAAGACTGGTGAGGATTAGGATCATTATCGACACTCACAGACTGAACCCCGTTCTGTATTTCTGGAGAGAAACACTCAGCCCCCGGTGCAATCTTGTCCCGCGTAAGAATATTTGGCATCAGCGATGCTTAGGCTGACTTTTCGGCAGATTGATAAATCACACGCTCATATTGCTTAAAGACCTCGTCGATAGAGAAATCTCTTGCCCGCTTTTTCCCTAAGTGAGACAATGCCTCTTGCAGCGCTTTGTCCCTCACTAATCTCACAATTCCCTCTGCAAGGGCACCCTCATCCCCTTCCGGGACAAGCAGGCCACATCTGCCATTGTCCAGTATCTCCCGTGGACCAGATTTACAGTCCGTGGAAATAACAGGGGTACCGCATGCCAGTGCCTCCAGAAGTACCATGGGCAGCCCTTCATAACTCGATGAAAGAACAAACACATCTGCTTTTGACAAAAATGCGTACGGGTTTGCTTGGAACCCCACCAAAGATATTTTTTCACCTATACCAAGATCTTTTGCAAGCCTCTGGAGTGATTCCCTCTCAGGCCCCTCTCCCGCTATTATTAATCGCGCATCCAGCTCTGAGAGAACCTCCCGAAATGCCCTGATGAGGAGATCAAATCTCTTCTGCCGCACCAGTCGTCCTATGGCCAGAATAACGGGCGCGCTTCCTTGAAAAAAAGGATGCTCCAGAGGCATGCGACTCAACTCGCTGATACGGTCAATGTCGATGGGGTTATAAATGACCTCTATCATATGTGCGGGGATACGAAATTCATCAGTCAAATTTATCTTTACCCCCTCAGAAACAGCAATGATCTTATCTGCAAATCTATAGACGATCTTCACTAGAGGTGCCACAGGAATCCATAATATGTTTCTTCCTTCCTTCGCCTTTATGACTTCACCGAGGGTGTTTTGTTCACAAGCGACTACTCGTATCCCGAAAACCATCCCTGCGAGAACTGCCATGATATTACAATGGGTGAGCATGCTCACTATTGCCTTTGGTTTCACTCTATAAACAGTTTTAAAGAAGTGCATGCCCTGTTTGATCTTCTCAACGATGCTGTCTGAGTTCCTCCCTGCCACAATAACCCTCACGTATTCGGGCAACAATGCTCGGTAAGGGGAATGTTCGAATGGATAGAGCAATAGCAGAACTGGCTCTATATTGCTTTTGTCGGCTTGCCTAAGGATATTAACCATCACCTTCTCTGCGCCGCCACCTTCAAGAGAGGGAATAAAGAACAGGACTTTCTTTTTCATTCTTCAACCCGCTTCAGATCGGCTTCCCATTGCCTCATGGGCGCATCAATACCAAAGTCCTGCGCCCTCTCACACGAAAGGGCAGAGAGACTTTCTCTGAGTTCCCTCTGCGACGGAACTCTTATGAGCGCCTGGGCGATAGCATCGGCGCTTCCAGCGGGAATGACCTTCATCTATTCAAATACCCCCTAAAGAGGGTTGTGATTAAACGAATTCGGTGTTTTCCAGAACGCCGTAACTGCTGCAACCTATCATCACCCACATATTCCTCATAATCTTGAAAGACTCTTATAGTTTCTCTTTCATTACTGAAGAACTTCTGAAAGCAATCCGCCGATTTCCATTGGTTCATTCCCAATCTCAAGGCAATCACACTTGCAGCCGTTTGATCGTGGCGATGTCCCTTAACACGCGGGTCTTGAGATGCTACCTTCGGCCAACCCCTAACTCCACTCCATTTAGGACCTGGAAAGGTAATCCCATCAGTAGCTTTCTCTTTCCATTGCTGCAAAAAATCACCTGACTTTAAGTCACTCAGATTCAGCCCTAGGACGCCAGAACGACAACAGGGTAACTCAAAAGACTCTTCCCTTGTTATCTTAAGAGTCTCAAGGGCTTCATCTTTACAATATTCCCCAACCGAGTGGGATTCTTGAAACATGAGATAACCGTCCTTACTAATAAGCTCGAATAATGGCTCAAGTGGTTGCTTGATTCTAATCGATGCATCCAGCCAAAGAATATATTGATAGCCTAATCGATGAGCTTCCTGGAAACAAAACGGCTTGAACCCCCACGGAGACTCTTCATGAGGTGGAGAATTTTCAGGGTAGTGTTGGATCCATGCGATGAAATCACCTTGAAAGTTGAACTTGATCAAATCTTCTTTCATTCTTGTGATCCCACCTGAGTAGTCTTGAATTGATATTTTAGGGTGACCCGGAGGACTTGGACTATTAATTCCAAGGCTAATCACACACATTCGCTGATGGGATGTATCCAGAGTCTTCTCCTCTATTTTAATACAAAGGGCGCCTTTACCAAAGGACTCGAGTTGACCCAAATTCTATAAAGCCGCAGTTCCTTCACTTTAACAGAGTGCACTTGCGTCACTCTCTGCCGCATCTAATACCCTATTCCTGAGTTGAACTTTTCTTCCTGATCCATGCTGAAATCTGACCCTTTCGAAAATTGTAGGCATAACGAAAGTACTTTTTAAGTCCTCCACTCTTCAAGACTTCCCAATGTGTTCTGAGGTGTGCTTCGAAAATTGTTTTGTGATGTGTTTTGGAAAGTTCCTCCCTCTTTACGACTGATTCAACGTTGATCATATTGACGATCCCAGCCTCCTCGCTAAAAGAGCTCGAATAAGAACTTATAATCCTGGATGTCTTTGATAAAAGCAACCAGTCAACCAAGGCGTCCTGCATCCCCTTTTTTGTATCTCTGTTGACAGCCTCTTTTTCATACACGATGATGGCATCTTGGAACATGCGGCTTATACGCCTTTCTTCCTGCTTGTCATCAGTGGCGAGGAAAAACTTTGTTGTGGAGTTGTTGTTAAGGATATCCCCCATCACTTCAATGAACATATCGGTCGGACAGACTAACCGCGGGTTCTTTTTCATGAAGGAAAGATGGTCGGTTCTCCGAATATGGACACCGACAACGTCATTCCCCTCGAAATACCGTCTATGTATATCAATTATATTTTTCTCCACGTTGTGCACAGGCTGCAACCCCTTATAGAAAAGGGACTTGGCGCCAATATATACTTCCTTGGTCATTTCCCTCAGTTGGAAATTATGGCATGTATGCACTGCAACAACATCTGCCCTGTTGTTAAGCAACGCCTGAGGCATATCCCAATAAAATCCATCGGCGTTGTGTTCATCATCGTAAAGGTTGATGCCGGCTTGAAAACTCGATAGGGGGGTAGAATAGCGTTCCAGCTTATTCACGAACAGTTCTTCCCATTCAATGTTGCACTCTTTCGAGGGATACCAATTTACGAAGAGTTTCCGTCCCGTGTAATCAGCCAA
>Ga0316619_10000028_pt1 | contig 18274 bp, 9 predicted proteins | sample OWC_Aug_M1_C1_D4_FD_207659 | JGI IMG/M metagenome (GOLD analysis project Ga0316619, IMG submission 207659) | Wetland soil microbial communities from Old Woman Creek delta, Ohio, United States - OWC_Aug_M1_C1_D4_B | ecosystem: Environmental > Terrestrial > Soil > Wetlands | place: USA: Ohio...
GCTGGTACTGTGTACATGGTCTAGTCTGACTGTGTACTGTGATTGTACTGTTGTGTGCTGGTACTGTGTACATGGTCTAGTCTGACTGTGTACTGTGATTGTACTGTTGTGTGCTGGTACTGTGTACATGGTCTAGTCTGACTGTGTACTGTGATTGTACTGTTGTGTGCTGGTACTGTGTACAGGGTCTAGTCTGACTGTGTACTGTGATTGTATTGTTGTGTGCTGGTACTGTGTACATGGTCTAGTCTGACTGTGTACTGTGATTGTACTGTTGTGTGCTGGTACTGTGTACAGGGTCTAGTCTGACTGTGTACTGTGATTGTACTGTTGTGTGGTGGTACTGTGTACCGGGTCTAGTCTGACTGTGTACTGTGATTGTACTGTTGTGGTGGTACTGTGTACAGGGTCTAGTCTGACTGTGTACTGTGATTGTACTGTTGTGGTGGTACTGTGTACAGGGTCTAGTCTGACTGTGTACTGTGATTGTACTGTTGTGTGCTGGTACTGTGTACAGGGTCTAGTCTGACTGTGTACTGTGATTGTACTGTTGTGTGCTGGTACTGTGTACAGGGTCTAGTCTGACTGTGTACTGTGATTGTACTGTTGTGAGCTGGTACTGTGTACATGGTCTAGTCTGACTGTGTACTGTGATTGTACTGTTGTGTGGTGGTACAGTGTACCGGGTGCTAGTCTGACTGTCATCACTGTATAATATATCTTCATTTTTTATGCAGATGTTAGGAATTATTGCATGCTTTTCTACTCATTTTCATTGAATTTTTCATTATTATATCAAAGTGTATAATATTGTCTAACTTCAGATTTTACTCCATATAATGTTTGACTATTTATAATTTTGAATAATTTAGGGATTTTTTTCATTAATACGCCCTAATAATGATGGTGACGACATTCGACCATGAGGGGGTATGGGACGGATTATAATGATGAAAATACCCCCGGATGAGGAGACAGTATGGAAGAAAGTGTTACGTGGGTACAGCTTTGGCCCGACATTGTCAACTTCTGTCGCTGTTGTGTGTCAGGAACGGATTCAACGAGAATGGACTGCTCGACAGCCAATTGCCAGGCCTTAGTGCTTTACTTTGCCAATTGCCAAACAGGTACACTCTAATTTAAGGCATCATAGCAAGTATTTAGTTAAACGTAAGATAAATAGAAACTGTCTTTTTTTCATTTGCTTGTCGTAATATTGATGTTTGGAATTCTCTTCCCGAATGCATTGTCAACATTAATAATCTAAATTCTTTTAAAGATAAACTAAATAATATTAACTTCAATAAATACCTTTCTGTGTTTTAACTAATTAAATGATATTTTCATCTTGAACCATTTTACATTTTTGTGTCTATTACTATTGTTTTTATTATTTAATTATAGTAAGTGGAGCCCAAAAAGCCCCTTATAATTAATAACATTATTCAAAACTAATGAGATTACTACTGATGTGCTGTCATTGATTGCTTGTTATGAATGAATGATTTGATTTTATTTGAAAACAGCCGAGAGAAATTTACGGCCGAAAGGATGGGGATCGAGAGTATCGGAAGGGACTGCGAGGATGCAAATGTCTTCATGACTTTAAACCAAGAACCGCGCAGCGATCCGGGTGTCCGTCGCCTCGTCTACCAGCTGGAGTTTGGCAAGGAAATGCCGCGCGAGTTCCCCTTCGAGCTCAACACGGAGAAGTTCACACAGTTGATGTCAAAGTACGCCGCGCACATAAACATCTACCTGTACCGCAAGGTCAAGATCTTCCTGCGTGCCTTCTGCGAGATACACGGCTTCAGCAGCGGCAAGAAACAGAAGGACTGGGCACAGGGCGACAAGACCGACGAGTCGTGGCTGTGGCGCAGGGTCGAATTTACTGAGACTCGTGGCTTTCCGCATTGGCACATAATCATGAAGATTGGAGGGGTGCTTGAGACCGGGCTGTTGGCGAGAATGATACACAACGGTCGGGTTGTTCGCCAGGAGATGAAGTGCGGCAACATAAAGCCCGGGATGCACGACGCTGGTTGGGAAATTATTGAGTGTGGTTTGCTCGCTGGCCGGTATGTGTCCCTCTTCGCGGATTCCATTGCCACGGCATCGTTCTACGAGAACGACGACAGACTGAAACCAATTCCTATCGAGAAGTACAGGAGCGAGTACGCCAGGAACTACAAGCGAGGCAACATCAACCTGAAAACACACCCGTGCATGCGGAGATTCGACGATCCGGAGTGTGATAAAAATGAGAATATCGAGCTGGCTCGTGTCGCCGCCGTGTCATGCATGCATCAATGCATATTAAAGGTTAATTAATCTCCCTTATCACTATATTCATTTAAATCTGGCCTAAAAATATTTGTTATCTCAATATTGTGATAATTGGAATTATACTGTCATAGACTTTTATTTCTCTTACTGTTTTACTGTCTAATTATTTCAATTATTTCCATTTAATGTGCTGTGCTACATGAGTCAACATATCTCAAAAAGTTTAATACTTTTGCACTTTGATGGACTGCCATGACACTATAATGATAAACTATAATAGCATGGACTTTATTCAACATTGAAAATGGGGACAAGCCCTAGACAAGCTTATTTTAGCTTTTGCTAGTTCCATTTGCATTTTTAATTTCTTATTCAGTTTTTATGGAATAAAGTGATGATGATGATGATGATGATGATGCATATTAAAGGTGTGCGGTGGCAACGAGAAGGGCGAAGCTTGCAGATTTGATTTTCCCAAGCGAGTGCTCAGAACAACAATCCCAGCGATTTTCCGCGTGAGTCTTGTTCAGTTCTTGATCCTCATATACCACTTGTAACTGTCTACTGTAATTTGTCAAATAGGCACAATTTCCCGTTATCATTGTTTTTTTCGGGTAGTGTAATTTCTTATGGTGTTTATTGCTATATTCCAGATTTTTAATCATTTTCGGTTTGTTTTTTGATACATCCTTAGTGACTTGAATCCAACACTCACCCATATTGACATCGCCTGTATGATAATAGCAAAAAATGGAAAATTAATAGAACAGTTTGTTTGTTTTAGCAGTAGTCCAGTAGTAGTTGAAGTACTTCGTACATTTTTAAGTTTTAATGCCAGCATTATGTTGTGGACTTGGCCCAAATTGCTACAGCGGTTATCAGGTTGAAAGTATAATAGTTTATGTGCCTGGTCAGCATTCTGTAAGAGCTGTTGCTATTCCGTGTACAGGTAAATCCAACTCTAATGGAAGCACGGATTTTAATCAGGCGTACGTGCTCCAGAGTTCCACACGTCAATGTATTCCTGCTGAAATACTGGAGGCAGAACGCGGACTGTAGCCCTCTCTTGGACTCATCTATGAAGCTAAGGTTTGGTCCGAATTCAATTGTTTTATCTACCATTTAGCACTGAAACTGCAGCCCCCTAAATTCAATATATTTAAAAAAAATTGTCATGTGAGGACTATGGCGTGAGCGTAAGTTGCGATTATGTCAACTTAGTCTGGCATTGATATATTAATTATAGTGAAATAAATGGCTGCACAGAAAACACTAAAAAAAATGTGTTACAAAATAATAATCAATAACTTTGCATTTGAAAATCAGTATCCTTGTAGCAGTGGTCTCCGGTGAAGTCTATTTCTTCATTTAAATTAAATGTTCGGGCCGATGGCAAACTGCCAAACTGCAACAAATTTCATAAAGATCGGTTGAAAATTCACGTCCTATTTAATGAAATACATAACACGCCCACGGTATTATTGGCCCTGATGCACAGGAAGTGGAACCACAACCAACTAACAATCCTTATTTGCAGGGTTAGTGTTAGTAATAGGGTTAGTTGTTGTGGTTCATTGCCTGTGCATCAAGGCCGACAATGCCCACGCCCACATCAGGCCAAAATGGCAATGGATATTAGGTATTTAAGCTGCTACAGATGGCTATCTCTAGTTTATTGTTTATAATTCGTACTGTGAGATATTTAAAATCCACGTATCAACAAGCAATCTGGGTGTAATTTGACTTAGTTGGAAAATTGGATATTGTCTGCCTGGACACGCCCCTTGTCAAATTTTCATAATCCGTGAGTGAGACAAAATCGTATTCAGTCACGCCTGGGCTAGTTAATTATTTGCTTTTTAGCCGCACTTTACTGGATATAAAATGTCAGCAGGCGTGCGCGGCAGATTGTGTAAAAGTATTATATATAATAATTTGTTTACATGGTTACCAGCACTGGTTGCCAGGAAGGCAGTAGAGATTGTATCAAAAACGAGATCGAAGTTGATGCGATTCCATTATGCGTAAGTAAAACACACAAGTTTAGTGTTAATTGGAAAGTTCGATCTCATTTTTGATACAGTCTGTTCTGCTTTCCTGTGTTTCCTGTGTAAACAAATCTTCATCATATTACTTAATGTTATACGAACAATCTAACTTGGTGGCATGGTAAATTTGTCTCCAGTTTAACCTCGATTTTATTGTTTACATGTTCATTCAGAACTTCGCTATTTTGCCGCCCGATATCAGTGTATTTTGCAATTTTTACGAAACGATTTTTGGGTATTAGCATTTAATGGAAACTTTGCAAACTTAAATATACCCATCTTCATTCATCCAACGTGGGCTAGATTTGTAAGAATTAGCATATGCAATCTTGGTTGACTGCCTGATGAACACTGCTGATTCATGCTACTTTGTTGTATTGGCTGTGCCTGGCTGTATTTCTCTTTAATCACACCCCACGTATTGAAGTGACAATAAACCAACTAATTACACAAATAAATACTATGAGGAATAAAATTTGTTCCAATGAGATGACTCAGTCCATGCTAAGTTAACTCGATATGATGCTAATATTGTTTGTTTCATTAAACTGCTGGACTTTGTGAATTGTGCATGCAATTGATGGGCGTGTTTTTATTTGCTTGTGGTTTCTGATAATGAGAAGTTGTGATGTTCAGGTATGCGACCAAGTATGCTGCGAAGAGTGGGAAGTACGGTGAACTGCTGAACGAGATCATCGAGTTCATCAGTCGCCGTACAGTCGATCTTCTGCCACCGAACATCAAGTCTGTCCTTGGTCATCTGATTCTGGCAGACTGTCAGCATCGTGCCTTCATGAGCAAGATGGAACTGGCTTACAAGGTCATGCATCTTCCCGTCATCAAGAAATCCTACAGCGATGTCAGCGTGGTTGGGTTCTATCACCGAGCGAACCTCAACCAGAGTTCTAGCGATGGAAGAACGATCGTGTACTCTGACCGAACAGAGTACTCCGCGTATGCCGAACGTTGTAGGGACGACACGGAAATCAAGAACCGGAAGAATGGCGTTGCTGAGAAGAGGCTCTCAAAGGAACAGCTTGTCAACATGAATTTCCGAGAGTTTGCCGAAACGATCAGCCATACCTGGGTTCAGAACAAAGAATGTACGGCAGAGGCGATTGACCCGGGCACGACGAGGAAATTCATGAGCCGGAATGTGGACAGCGGACACTGGGCATTTAGTCGGAGGGAAACACGGCAGCATATACGGTTTTCCACGATCCTATACACCGACTTTCCTCAGCTGTATGAACCAGTTAATGCAGGAGAGACTATCTCAAAGACTAAGTTCTTCCAGCTTAGTTCGCCGGAACGGCAGACACTGTACCGGAGCTACATGGAGTTGGTGTGTTACAATCCCTGGAGTGGAACACCGGAGGAGACATTTCTTGACGAGGCAGACCGAGCCTTGCTGCAAGATGCCACACTGGTAAGAGACTGCTTACACTGCCAATTTTGTGCATGATGTCATTAATGCATGTTGCATTTGACAAATTGCAATGTATTTCAGTTTTGTTATAGATTACTGACAACAATAAATAATTAGGGGAAAATCCAAAATACCAGAATCCGAGATGGCGTTTTGCCAGCATTTTGTAATTTTCAGAAATTTGATGAACTCTGATCATTTCGCCAATTTTCACAATATTTGGCACGTCCAGACTGCAGCAGGTTCAGTTTTTTTCCAAAACGTAAGATGCCCGCCGCGGATGCAAGAAGTGAATTAAAATAGCTTAATTTCTGTACATTTCATCCGATTTGCACCAAATGTTCTGTGCACATCTTCTCTGCCCCCACAACAAGCCTGTGGCCCCCAAAATCTCGCAATTCGTAAGTAAAAATGGTCGCCAGTCGAATCACTTCTAAATCGTTCGTCTGATTTTCTCTAAATTTGACATGCTGATTCATATTGCTACCACTCATACACCCGATTGGTCATTTTTTTGGTTCAAAATGTAATATGGCTGCGACGGTGACACCGAAGAAAACGTATAATACGTATAATCGGTTCATCCAATTTGCACCAAATTTGGTATGCTGCATCCACTATTCCGCGGAACAAACATGTGATTCCAAAATATCGAAATTGTTAATTCAAGATAGCCACCGACCGCTGTTTGCTTTGGAATTTACTCAAACTTGAATAACTTCTGAACCGTTCATACTATTTTTACCAAATTTGGCAACGAATTGCATCTAGCCACCATCCATGAATGGATTGGTCATAAACTTTAATTTGTCAAAATCAACGCTGTTCAAAATCAACGCTCTCTGCCGAGGGGAAAATGGACATGTAGAAGATTAAGTAGAATAAATTGAATCGGTTCGTCTGATTTTCACCAAATTTGGTACATTGTAACCCAGCTCGAAATTGATAACACAAGACTAATTTACTAAAACTGGAATACCTTCTGAACCAATCAGCCGATTTTCAGCAAATTTGGCATAAAGTTTCAGCATGCCTTCACCCATGCATTGAATAGGTAAAAACTTTATTTTGTCAGAATCAATGATGGCTGCCAAGGGAAAAGGGACATTTAGAAGATTATGTGGAATAATTCCAATGGGTTAATCTGATTTGCACAAAATTTGGCACATTGCACCTACTGTTCTCCCAGCACAAGCATGCAGTCCAAGAAGCTCAAAATTGATAATCCAAGATGACCACATTTTGTTTTAAAATTAACATCCGGCCTGATTTCACTCTGGAGCTGTCATCCTGTTTTCACAAAATTTGGTACCTAGCTGCATCTTGCCACCTTTCATACACGGAGTTGTCAAAAATGTAATATTTGATAATATGTGATTGATGTCAAGGAAAAGGTGCATTTAGAAGATTGAGTAGAATAACTTCAATTGGTTTGTCCGATTTGCACCAAATTTGGTACGTTGCACCAAGTATTCTCCTGGAAGAAGCATGAGCTCACAGAAGCTCGAAATTCATAATTGAAGATGCCCGCTGTTTTTTTTTCAAAATCTTGAATAAAGTCTGAACCGTTCATCTGATTTTCACCAAATTTGGCAGCAATGTGCATCATGCACCACCCATTCACCGGATTGGTGAAAAATGTTAATGCTGTTAGTACAGTCACTACAATTAGTTTACGGTTACAGCTGCTAGAATTGTTACATATCTTTTGCCGTTACTACACTTTGTACTGTTACTACTTGAGTTTTATTTGTACTGTTAATGATACTATTACTGTTATTGCTGTCACTTATGGTTCTACTGTTGCTACCATTATCACTGTAGCAAATTTTAGTCTTATTGCTACTGTAAATATTATTACTTCCGAGTTTTATTTCTGTTACAACTGTTACAGTTAATATTGCTACCTGTTTTATTAATTAGCATTATTGTTAACTGTTACTAATTTACCAGTTTTAGTATTACTATTTCTGCTACTGCTCCTTTAATACCTACTAATGCTATTTATTCATTCTGACTGTTTACAGGACCCAGAACGTGATTGCCGTTACAGCCTAAAACGTCTCGAAATGTTCAATGCTGAATACAAGCGGCGCTGGCAGGATGGGCGGATTGCTCCATTAGATTCAGCATGGCGACGCGACAACGTCTACAGTAGATCCCAATTTTTGAGCATGAAGCACAACTTCGATATACACGCCGACCGCGTCGAACACAAAGGAGTGCTGAAGGTCCGATTCGAACAGGCGGATGAGCTCGAAGGACTCAACATCGACGTCAACAAAGAGATCAACGACGAAGTTGATGAATGCGATTATCCGTCCTGCCTCAACTTCCTCCCCCCTGACATATTCCGCGAGATCCTTGAGCAGGGAGTGCCGGATGATGACTCGATCTGTGTGACATTCCCCATGCAGCCTGACATTCAACATATCGAAGATCTATGCACTGTTGACAGGCAGCAACGTTTCCTGGCTAATCCACCAAGTCCCACGATTAAATTCGAGAAACTGACGGTCGTCCAAAGGAAGGCAGTGCAATTGGGTGTTGACATGAATGTCAAAATCCTGTATCTCTCTGGAAAGGCCGGCAGCGGGAAAACTGAAGTAGCTTTGCACATCTGCGAGCACTTTAAGGGAAAAGTCCAGACTTGCGCGGTATCAGCTCGTGCAGCATCGAATCTGGCCGGCACCACGGTGCATGGGCTGTTTGGATGGGCTTGTGACGGATATTCGAATGGAGAGGCCTCAAAGATTGCCCTGAAAGACATTCAACCGCTGCTAGACTTGTATCAGGATACGGAAGTCTTCATTGTGGACGAAGTGAATTCCATGACTGCAGACATGCTTGCCCGGCTCGACGAGAGCATGACACAGCTCTTCAATGACAAGAGACTGAAAAATTCAGACCAAGATATCCTGCCGTTTGGTGGAAAAAAGGTGGTCTTTATGGGCGATAACGCACAACTTCCTGGCGTTATGGGCGAATCAATAGATGACGACGGTCACAACTACTTGAAAGCAGACAGAGTCAGAGGATGCAGAGGTCGCCGACAAGCTCGATACACGCGCTCTGCCCGTGGTCAGGAACTGTACAGGAAGTACCTCGCTCCTAATTGCATTATGCTCGGCCAAGGTCATCGCAATTCTGGAAAGCTGCAGGAGATCTGCGATCGTCTGAGGGCGGGCGAGCAGACCGAGGACGATCTCAGAGTATTGACATTCCAGCGACGAAGACATCCAGAATACGTACCAGACGTAGGCATTCACTATGATAATGAACTTTGCGCAACCCTCAACATAAAGGAATTGTGGGCCCAATGTCAGTCTTTCGATCCTCCTCGGAGACTTTATGTGTGCAAGGCATCGTACCACACAACCGAGAGCAACGACCGAGTGGTAGCTGCACTGTCTGCAATGTCGCCAACCAAATTTCAGTTTGCACCTGATGTGCTGTGTCTCGCGGAAGGATGTCAGGTCAGATTGATAAAGAATCTGAACGTTGCTGCAGGTCTCGTCAACAGTTCGAATGGCACCGTACAGCGTGTAATCTACCGTAATGCTGATGTTCCGGCCATTCGCGAAGGAAAGTTCCCTCCGCCGTACGCTATAATCGTATCGTTTCGGGGCTTCACGGGCTTTCCGGCACCAACAGACACAGATCCGAGTAGGCGAGAATTTCCGTTCCCCGCTCACAAAGATTGGGTTCCGATATACAGGCAGAATTTCATACCTAAGTCTCGGGATGTCACTTCTGCAATCTGGAAGCAGCAGGAGATCAGCAAATCCGGTCGAACTCAGTTTCCAATCTCATTGTCACGCCACATTACTGCGCACCGCTCGCAAGGTCAGACTTTAGCCAACTGCACGCTGTCGGTGGACCTCGACCTACAAAATCCTGACAAGAGGATGCCCGATGACTTGTCGGCCATCTTGTACGTGGCACTGACGCGAGCGACGGAACTGAAAAATCTCTATGTCAGCACGATAGTTCCGAGCATCTGGGAGAAGATTGGTCAGGGCACAGATGACGACGATCGACGAGTGCGAGAAAATAAGTTGAAGGAATTGTCTCGCGAGTTTGCAGCGAAGCACTCGTTTATCAATGAACTTGATCTCGAACTGAACCAGAAGCCAAACTCGATGAAGGCAGAGGATGAGTGGACTGCACTAAAGAATGACGTCCGGCCGCCGGAGTCTCACATCAACGGACTACAGAACTTCCAGACTGTGGACGACCGAGATCTCACTCTCCAAATCGACGGAGCTGAATTTCAGTTTGCTTTCAAACCTGTCAGCAGCCAAAGGGATATAGGAATCGATCAAGGCCTCAGGCATTTCGCCATCGTCTGCGTCGACAAGTTCCTCAACGAACCACCGAAGCTGGTTGCTGCGCAGATGGTGGACCTCAATCTGCCCGTGGGCTTCTCGGCAGCCGATGCCTTCATCGCACTGACTCAGAACACGGAACTGTGGATAAATATGCAGCAGACAGGACACAACATTTTGCAAACTGTCGACCGAATCGTACTTCACATTGAGCAGATGAGCCTACATAATCGCGGGGCTAAGAATTTCGGTATTAACCTTGGCCAGCAGCTTCAGCGGGCTGTCAGGGACAACTCGCAGTGCGTTGTAAAATTATCACAGGCTCAAAAGCATCTGTCGAGCGGTCCAATATTCCGACTGGGCAAGACGATAATCGAGCAATTATCACTGAAACCAATTGAGTGCAACAGGAAAAGGCCACCAGTGCAACGCCTCACAATTCCAACAGTGAACACTGCCGGCACGAGTCAGGCTCAAACACAGCCGATCATAAGTCCTCTCAGGAAGAAATTCAAGAAGCGCAGCAATGTCTTGTTTGATGATGTTGAACCATCTGACGACAGCAATCATGCTCAGACATCAGCTCAGGACACTGAGAGGAACACAGGACCCGAACAGCCACAACATGCCCCTGCCGAGCCTGCGGCCACAGACGAGCCACTGAAGCAGCAGACGGGCAGCAAGAGAGCCGACAAGAGGCGGCTGGCTCAGATCGAATATAGGAAGAAAAAGAAGATGTCAGCGGATATTTTCCGATACTTCATTTTTGCTGATGAAGCCAAGCAGGCCGACATGGGCGTAAACGTTGACAGCGCGTTTCAAGCTGAATGGCGTGCTAAGATCGCCGATGATCCGTCCTTCAAATTAGATGATCTCGGAGATGCCCTATTACATGCTCTCAACGATATAGTCTGCCCAATGAGTCAGTACAGGCAGATGGTCCCGCCCAACTCGGCCCTCCAATCGAACAGGAGCGTGATAATATCCGTGCAACTGGATCAGACCTATTTCGCTGTGTTACACGTGACCTACAACTTGACCCAGCTCGAAAACTTCGGAGTCTACCCTTCAGATGTCTGCGGCAGGTTTTTCAAGGATCAATCTACTGTCGAAGCTATCAAGAGAACTCTTGATCCTGAACTTAGCATTGCGCTCAAAGATGTCACTGGTAGCAATCTCTACAGGCCAGTCGACCACATCAAGGTTATTGTGAAGCAGCTGAAAAACTACAAGGACTTCACCGGAGAGCATGCTGGCACGCTGACACGAGCCACCGCCGCTGCCATGGAGCAGATCTGTGACGAGTGCGCGGGCAGCGACAGCCAGCTGTCTCAACGCAAAGACGCCTTCGGAAGACTTTACATCAGGACGAAAATATCAACTGGACAGAAGTTCCAAGTCATCCTGAGTAATGGCAAGCAGACAAATGCAATTCTTTCCTGCATAAACTGGATGACAGAAAATGCGACTAGTTTTCTGCAGAAAAGAACTAGCCAAGTTGACACAGATGTGAAGGTGAAGTTCTTCAATGCGCTGCAGGATCTCGCGTGTTCACAGCGAAACCGCTTTGAGATGATCGAGCTGTCGGAGCATGCCAAGCAGAAGCTCATCGATGTGTCATGGAAACTGGAGGTGCATGACCACATGATGCTTGCTGATATAATATTAATCGGAATTTCCAAGAATCAGCAGGTCTTAAAGAGCATTGCGTCAAACTATCGGGTGACTACTCCGAGATTTGCTTCTACAGTCCCAGTTGTTTCATCCGACATTGAAGATGGTCCGCAGGATGACAGCACATCGGACACTGCTACCGGTCCTGGTGCGCAGGATGACAGCACTTCGCACACGGTCCACAGTAACAATGCCGAGCAAGATGCTGACACTGACCGATGAGGTTCAGGTTGTGGCCTAGGCATCGCAGGTGCGGACTAGTGTCACTGCCTGCCCTCATTGTTCACTGTTTTTCAGTTACAACTGTTCATTCGTGCGACATTCAGGAGAGTCCATCCAATCAAGGCACGCTGGATTCAGCTATCGACCGATAATAACAATACCGAGAAATGAGTTATGCGCAGCAATCATCCTGCTATCCTGGTGGACTCTTCGGCTGAATCATGGTTCACCGTAACTCTGTCTTGCGACATCAGACAAAACCAAAAAAATGGGGAGGTTTGGGGTGCAGCATCACAAATAGCCGCTGGCACCCAATTGTCTGTATGGTTACCTACTCGTGGTCCTCCCTGTTCTCGCTAAAACCATGCAGGCGACCTACTGGAGTCTAATTAATTATCTACCAAGACTCATTGGACAAAAGTAAAGCTACCGAAAAATTCACATGACCTTCGAGCTTCGCTCCCGCAGTTTGTTCCATTGAAGCTGCTAGCATTGTTCGTGCAGATTGGGCAACTTGTCTTGCCCTCTGTTACATTGAAGCTGCTAGCATTGTTCATGCAGATTGGGCAACTAGTCTTGCCCTCTGTTACATTGAAGCTGCTAGCATTGTTCATGCAGATTGGGCAACTTGTCTTGCCCTCTGTTACATTGAAGCTGCTAGCATTGTTCATGCAGATTGGGCAACTTGTCTTGCCCTCTGTTACATTGAAGCTGCTAGCATTGTTCGTGCAGATTGGGCAACTTGTCTTGCCCTCTGTTACATTGAAGCTGCTAGCATTGTTCATGCAGATTGGGCAACTTGTCTTGCCCTCTGTTACATTGAAGCTGCTAGCATTGTTCATGCAGATTGGGCAACTTGTCTTGCCCTCTGTTACATTGAAGCTGCTAGCATTGTTCGTGCAGATTGGGCAACTTGTCTTGCCCTCTGTTCCATTGAAAATGCTAGCATGCTAGTAAAGCTACAGAAAAGTCCACATGTCCTTCGATCCTGACCCTGCAGTTTGGGCAAATACTCACTGTTCAGTTCAACCTTTGAGCGCAGCTACTGCTTTTGGGCATCATAGCAACTACGCTATGCCCATTGCCAGTTCCACGAACGCAGCTCCTGCTGTTGTGTATCTTGCCCACTGTTGAGGTCAACCAAGACTCAATCAACCTGTTTGTGACATGCACTCTTCCTCTGTCACTGACACTGGAGCAGATTATACAATTAATGTGAGTTTTATGATAAATCCTTGTTTTGCTCTAACTGTACTTTCCTCTTTTTATGTTATATGTGCAGTTGTCCCCTATTTTTTTCTCTTTCAGAATAGTTTGTTTTTATCTCATGCCAGTATTTTCACTTAATTTCTCTTTTCTGCTGGCATCTGTTCCTTTGCTGTAATTTACTGATGTTTCATTGATTAATTGATTTATGTGTACATTTGTTTGGAGTTGCTAAGTTGTCCTTTCTGTATTTTAGCTGGTTTGGTGATATCAGTTACCCAGAAATTGTCTCATGAATCATGGACCAATCATGCTGACTTAATGGTAAATACAATTTGGCTAATTTTTGTATTTTTTGGTACATTCCTTTTAGTATTTTGCTTAAACTCTCACTATTGACAATTGTAATATTTTACCAGTTTTAATAATTTTTTCCACATTGGTGATGTCTTTGACTTTTTTGGTATTGTGAATGTTTCATTTAAATCCATTTATTTATTGCTCACAACACAGATGGATTGCATTGTTTTATTCAATGGACGTTATGTCTCTACAGCAAACACTATTAATTAGATGTTACATGTTGCTTAGTCGTATATTTGTGGTTTTTGCACTTAGCATTTCCGATTTGTTGATGATTAACTCACAGTGTTATATTATTTACAGCTGGTTCAGTCTGAGACAGTTCCAATGACATCGCAAGGCAATATGCAGACTGAAAGCAATCTGAAGTCCAGGCTTCAAATGTTAGTTTTAATTTACTCATCTATTTACTTTTTTGATCTATCTTGTTATCTCCACTACTACACATCTTCTTATCAGATAATCTCATTTATTTTTGGTATTACATTGCTCTTTTCCCTTTTTCTAATTTTCTCATTTAGTTTATGTTAGATTCTCTTTTCAATATCATTGTACATCCTTCATATATTTGCTAAATCAGAACCACTCACTCTTTCGTATGCTTGCTAAATGACTTGACCCCGCCACATATTTTGGTATGTTTGATCTGTTGTCTGTTGGTACTGGATCATGCCTTAATTATTTAATTCAATACTATTTTTGTGCAAGTTAACATTGATGCCTACATTAAAATTATTGTTGTCAAACTGTTTGGACTGTTTTCAGTCAGTTCTGCAGTCCAGGTTGCTGAATATGATCGACCTGATGTCGTCCGAACAAAGTGTTCCACTAACAGTTCAAATCAAAGGATTTCTGCACGGACGGAGGTCATTGTATTTATTATCCCATTTTTGGAAATTATTCAGTGCATTTTCAATTCTATATTGCTAGCTATCACAAATTATGCACTATGTGGACATGTGTGGTGGTCATTCTCAAAGAAATTGTTCATTAAAAAGTGTTACATTTGTAAATCCAGTCCATGTGTCCTGCCTTATTGTGCACTTGATCAGAGACCAGATCAACACTGTGCTGCTCTGTCATTAGTCCCACTGTTAGCTATAGCGATTGCATCAAAATTCCTACGGTATTCTAAATTTAATTAAATTTTATATTTCTTTATATTCTTATACGATATTGTAATTTGGTAATACATTATATAATATTATATAAATCCGTCATATCATGAGAATGAACTTTGCTGTCTACTTGTGTGTACATGATTCGAGCACCGAGCGTGTCCAACTATGCCTGCAAACTGTGCCTGCATTCCATCTCGCCTACGTCAACTCCGGTCTCATCAACACTCTGGCAGAGCGTCTCCAACTGTGCCTGTCAACGTCAACTCCGGTCTTACTGATCAACACACTGGTAGTAGTGGCAAAATTTTTACACTTCTCATTCAATCAGAAGACCTACTTTCTAGGTGCATTGTCGACAGCGAATGAGGTAACGGTTATTAGGTAAGTGTTGACACCGACACTGACACATAATTGAGCTAGCAAATGGATGTCGAGTTTGCATTGTGGTACGTTGTCTTCTGCCAATTGAGGTAAACCTGTACGGAATAATATAATAATTATTATTACCTGAACACTGTGCTGCTCCATTTGTGATTGATTGCTACTAAGTGAGGTAATGGTGATTAATATGTATCTTTGCTGTGCAGTAAATGGTTCTGGACTCCACTGTTTTCTCTACTTATAATGCTAATATGTAATAATTTCAATCAGAAAATGACAAACATTCAGCCACTTAACACTTATCATCAGTGATGGACACTAACTTTCTGTTTCTTCGTCTGGAACACAGTAAAATATAATATTATATTGCAATATGTAAAGATATATTATAGAATTAATCCAACACGTCATTCCAATTGATTTTCCTATTTGCGTGTATCTGATTCGAGCACAGAGTGTGTGGAATTGTTACTGCTTCAAGCACCAACTCCGCTCTTATCATCATACTGCTAGAGCTTCTCCAACTGTGCCTGCGTTCCACCTCGCCAAAATCGCTCGGCTCTTATCATCACAGTGGTAACTAGAACTTGCTACATTTTCTACGCCACTCATTCAATCATCGTATTGAATCTGCTTTCTAGATGGAATCACTACACCGTACAAGGTAATGGTTATTGAATACGAGTTAACAGACAGCCTGGCAGACCCAACAGCGAGGTAACGAATGGTTGTCAAGTTTATATTGTGCTGTTTGTGTCTGTTTTCGACCAAATCAGGTAAATAATAAACAAGAATGATATAAGAAAATAATTAATTGGTGAACATTGTGCTTCTATGTTACTGATCGATTCACACAAAATGAGAAAATCGTCACTGATAATATATGTGCTGTGCATTACTTCTTAGTGAATGTGTTCTGTACTATTAACGCTAATTGTTAAATGTTTCAACAGATAAATTTATTAAGTTCATCTCCTAGTCGTACTGTGCTTTGAATGAAACCTACCATATTGACTGGACATTAAATTGATCTCATACAAAACTCGGTCACCCAAACTCATAAATTGTACAACATCTGAAACTACTTTTATCAGTTATTCGACCAATATTGCTGCTTTTGAATACAAAATTCAATTGATTTGGAGTATTAATCATTGTGTTGCAGCGTGGTTGTCTGTAACTCAATCTGGTTCAACTGTACAGCTTTCTAGGCCTTCTTTAAGCCGCCACTCCAATTATCAACAGGTAAAAAAAATTACTAATTTATTCATTTTCTTATATCAATTATAACTACTTTCCAATGATTTTGTCATTTGATGGGTAATTGCGACAGAAAGCAAACCATATAGCAGCCATTACTGAGCATGCACACTGACAAGTTTTCTACAAATGGTACGACCATCCAATCCATACAGCAGTTATTTCAATTGACGGTGTATTATTTCATGCATAGCCGGCAATTGATGTGCAGTGCATTCAGTTGTAAAATTTGCATACATACTATCATTAATTCAAACCATGCATGTCGGCACTCAACAATCAAATATAACAATTTCACCTCATACGATTTTTTATTTAACTAACACATGTCAATGTTGATTACTATTTGTCATATTGATCTACTACGAAATTTTGTCGCCAAACTGAACAAAACTAAACAAGTTTACCATAATGCCAAGTTTCCGCAATCTGTCCTGATCACAATTTGCTATATACAAGTAATAGAATCGATTCCTTGCAATGTTTACTGATTGTGTAGCATCCTGGTTCTCTGTGGCTCAATAATCTGCTCAACCGTGCCATGCAGCTCTACACGTTCTTCAGAGAACTGTCTGCTCGGTGGCGCCCTTTCAGTTAATCAACAGGTAGAAAATGTTGTTTTCAAATCAACTGGATAGCCTATTTGCTTGAGAATCATGTTTGGGTTATAATTATTTTTGTATGAAATTAATGTATTGAAATTAATCTGATCTGTTCGACCAAAATGCTTCTTGCATTTTATCTGTCTAATCAAATGCAGCATTCATGTTTCTGCATGTTTAGGATTCCTGCGCTGATAATGATTGTCGACATGCATGTGCGGTTCAAACATTCATACTAACAACAACAAAGTGAACACAAGCCGCTGTCAAAACAGAACACATTCAGGACTTCTACTCCATCCACAAACTGCGTGAAACTGAGTCCAGTCGCTTTCAGAATACTGGACTGATTAATCGAAAAAAAATGCAGGATTGAGTGACAGCCTGGAACTTGTAATCCGTGGGATTTATGTCGCATCTTACGTTCTCGATTGATTGATTGACTGATCAATCACTGGCGCTAAATTAAACATTACTGGTTGCTAGCTGTAGAAAGTTGAACACCATGCATCTACTTAATTAGCAAATAATTGGTTTCTGAAGTAACATTTGGACGTTGGTATTCATTTTGTTACATAATGAGTATGCTCACATGATTTCATTATTCGTAAGGAGTAACTGCCTGGAAAGAATGGTGGAAAAACATGATGTCGATTTCCAGTTTATCTGTTATGGTTTCTAAGTGCTATCTATATACAGCTATTCAAATACCTAAATTTGTCTGCTTGTCGGGTGTTGTTTCTTTAAACTAAGATGATTGCAGTTTCGAAATTACAAATTAATTCAATTGGTTGGCTAGAACTTTAAAAAATTGCATTAATATCTCGTTCTGACATTCAATTCGCATCATTTAAAAATTGTCTAGTACATGGAGAGCAAACGACATCAAAAGTTTAATTTGAGGGAAAGGGAGTTTGAGGCTCCACAGTTCGCCTAAAATGGTTTTCACCTATCTCGCAGCTTGGGGGCGTACAGTACAATGAGGGCGGGTGGTCCAAAGTGGGCGCTCCACAATTCGCCGAAAAACTCGTTTTCAGCGAGCACCCCCACGGACTGTTTCTCCATCTCCAGTAACTCGTGTGGTGTAACGACGTACAGTCGGCACAAGATACGCTCGCGGTATCTGCCCCCCAGATGTGCGGAGGTGTTTGCCGGCCCCCTACCCCACAAGGGGGTAGTGGACCGGGATGTGCGTTGTCGCGCCGAGTTCTATACCTCTTGCACCGTGGGGGGGAAGGTCCAATGAGTGCCTACAGTCCAATGAACGGCTCGATCTAATTCGCGCAGAAACGTGATTTTCAGCTTCATGGCTTAAATCCAAGGACAGGCACCATCCAATTCGCCCCAAAACGAG
>Ga0316619_10000029_pt1 | contig 18163 bp, 15 predicted proteins | sample OWC_Aug_M1_C1_D4_FD_207659 | JGI IMG/M metagenome (GOLD analysis project Ga0316619, IMG submission 207659) | Wetland soil microbial communities from Old Woman Creek delta, Ohio, United States - OWC_Aug_M1_C1_D4_B | ecosystem: Environmental > Terrestrial > Soil > Wetlands | place: USA: Ohio...
CTTCGTCGAGGGGGGCCACTTCGGCGCCTCCACCGACATGGGCGACGTCAGCCACTTGCTCCCCGCGCTGCACCCGATGATCGGCGGCGCGCGGGGCGCGCTGCACGGCGCGGACTATGCGGTCGCCGACCCGATCCACTCGTACCTCCACTCCGCGAAGGCCCTGGCCATGAGCGTGGTGGATCTGCTGGCCGAGGACGCGCGCGAGGCCCGGAGGATCGTGGCGGGATTCCGACCGAAAATGTCCGCCGCCGACTACCTGGCATACCTGAGGGCGCTGTCGGTCGTGGAGGACTTCGACGGCGCATCCGTCGGCCGCGGCGAGGGCTCGTCCGTGCGGTGAGGTTGCGGCGTCCAACCGGCGTTCGGGACCCGAGCCCGGGTCGCCGCGCCAGCGGGGGAATCATGAAGATCGAACGCATCGACCTCTACTGGGTGAAGCTTCCGCTCATCTATCCCTGGCGGACGGCCTACGGCGAGGACTGGGACATCCACTCGGCGCTGGTGCGACTGGAGGCCGAGGAGGGTCTCTACGGCTGGGGGGAGACGACGCCCCTCTACGCGCCCACATACTCGCCCGAGCACACCCCCGGGGTCTTCTACACGCTCCGCGACCACTTCGTTCCCCGCATCCTCGGCCAGGAGATCTCCTCCGAGTCCGACCTTCTGGACCGGCTAGCCGTGTTCAAGGGCAACCAGTTCGCCAAGGCCGGACTGGAGGTGGCTTGGTGGGTGCTCGACGCCAAGCGACAGGGCCTACCGCTTCATCGGGCGCTGGGCGGGAAGCGCGACCGGGTGCCGGTCGGGGCCGACTACGGCGTCCAGGACTCCCTGGACATGCTCCTGGCAAAGATCCAGGGGGCCATCGATCAGGGATACGCCCGCGTGAAGCTGAAGTTCCGCCCCGGCTGGGATCTCAACATGCTCGACGCGGTTCGCTCCACCTTTCCGAACTTCACCTTCCACATCGACTGCAACAGCGGTTACACCCTTCGGGACGCCGACCTGTTCAAGCGCGTGGATCGGTACCGGCTGGCCATGATCGAGCAGCCGCTGCAGGCGGGCGATCTCGTGGACCATGCCGAGCTCCAGAAGATGATCGAGACCCCGGTATGCCTGGACGAGAGCATCCGGTCGCTCCACGACGCCCAGGTCGCCCTGCGCATCGGGAGCTGCCGAGTCGTCAACATCAAGATGGGCCGCGTGGGCGGACTCGGCGTGGCCAAGGCCATCCACGACCTCTGCGCCGAGCACGGCGTGCCCTGCTGGGTCGGCGGTATGCTGGAGAGCGCGCTGGGCGGGAGCATCTGCCTCGCCCTGGCCACCCTGGAGAACTTCACCTACCCGGCGGACATCTTCCCGTCGCGGTACTTTTACCGTCAGGATCTCTGCGCTCCCGAGACGGTGCTGAGCGGGCCGGGCGAGATGACGGCGTCGCCGGCGCCCGGCGTGCCAAGCGAGCCGGTGCCCGAACTGTTGGAGCAGCGGACCGTGCAGCACGTCTCGTTCCGGGCGTGAGCGCCCGTCCGCCGCGACCCTACGGGGAGTGATTCCATGCGAATTCTTTTGGTCGAGGACGACAAGAAGGTCGCCAGCTTCATTCACAAGGGGCTCGAGGAGGAAGGGTACGCCGTGGACGTGGCCGCCGACGGCGAGGCCGGACTCTTCATGGGGCTGGATGGCGTCCACGACCTGATCATCCTGGACGTCATGTTACCGAAGAAGCCGGGATTTCAGGTGCTGCGAGAGCTGCGTCAGGGGAGCGTCGCCACGCCGGTACTGCTCCTCACCGCGCGCGACACGGTCGAGGACAAGGTGCAGGGGCTCGACGCCGGGGCGGACGATTACCTGACCAAGCCCTTCGCGTTCGCGGAGCTGGTCGCCCGCGTGCGCGCCCTCCTGCGGCGGCGGGCAGAGGCGCGCTCGCCGAAGCTTCAGCTCGCCGACCTCGTGCTGGACCCGGCGACGCGCTCGGTCGCCCGCGGCGGGGAGCCTATCACGCTCACCAATCGCGAGTTCGCCCTGCTGGAATACTTCCTGCGGAATCCCGGCCGGGTGCTCACCCGGGCCATGATTGCGGATCACGTGTGGGATTACAACTTCGACACGGGCACGAACGTTATCGACGTCTATGTGAATTATCTTCGGAAAAAGATCGATGCCGGCCGGGAGCCGAAGCTTCTCCACACCGTGCGCGGCGCCGGCTATGTCCTGAAAGCCGAGTAAGAATAGGGGCTGGCTGGATCCACAGATTGCGCAGATTGTCGCAGATTCTCTCGGAAATGATTCCCTCTTGAAATCGGCCAATCTGCGTGAGCTGCGGACGGGCTTGGGTCTTTTATGACGAGATTGTCGATCCGGGCGCGGATGACGCTCTGGTACACCGGGATCTTGGCGGCGACGGTGCTCGTCCTGGGCGGGGTGGCCTACTTCCTCCTGATGCGGGGGCTGTGGAACGACGTGGACAGCACGCTGGAGCGTGTGGCCAGGGCCGCCGCCCAGGCCGCGCAGCAGACCGCCACCGAATTCGTTCCGCCGGACATGAACGATCTGCTGCGCCGGTACTTCGGTTCGAACTTCGCGGACCGCTTCTACCAGTTCCTGGATCCCCGCGGGGAGGTCGACCCCCGGCTGCCCCGGCAGCGGGGCGCGCCGCTCAGCGTCAGCCCCCAGGCCCTGAAGAACGCGACGGAAGGGTACGGGACGTTCGAGACGCTGCCGAACGGCGGGCAGTACCCCTTGCGGGTCTTCACGTTCCCGATCGTTGTGCACGACCGGTTGGTCAACGTCCTCCAGGTGGGTATGTCGCTGGAGGGCCTGCTCCGAGAACGGCAGAACTTCCTCTGGGCGCTGGCCACGCTGGCCCCGCTGGGGCTGATCCTGGCGGGGGGAGGCGGCTGGCTCCTGGCACGCCGCGTGCTCCGGCCTGTCGACCAGATGACGCAGGCCGCCCGGCGGATCGGGGCCGAGCGACTGGCCGAGCGGCTGGAGGGGGCCGAGACCGACGACGAGCTCGGCCGCCTCGCGCGAACCCTGAACGAGATGCTCGCGCGCCTGGAAGCCGGCTTCGCCCAGGTGCGGCGATTCTCGGCCGATGCGTCCCACGAGCTGCGGACGCCGCTGACGATCCTCAAGGGCGAGATCGAGGTCACCCTGCGCAGTGCGCGCGAGCCCGCGGAGTACGAGCGAGTCCTGGCGAGCGCCCTGGAGGAAGTGGAGCGGATGGCCGGCCTGGTGGACGATCTCCTCATGCTGTCCCGCGCGGACGCGGGCGCCCTGCGCTGGGAGAAGGGGCCGGTCGAGCTGGATCGGCTGGTAGAGGAGGTCGCGAAGCAAGGGGAGGTGCTCGCCCGTGGCCGCGCGATCCAGGTTGCCATCCAGAGCCTCGAACCTCTGATCGTGAACGGCGACGAGCAGCGGCTGCGGCAGTTGCTCTTGAATCTGGTCGACAACGCGGTGAAGTACACGCCGCAGGGCGGGCGCGTCACGCTCTCCCTGCGTCGAGCTGGAGGGGTCTCCGGCTATCCTGTAACGCCGCAACCGGAGGCTTCTCCCGATCCCCCGATCCCCCAATCCCCCGATCGCCCTACGCCCGAGTGGGCCGAAATTGCCGTGCGGGACACCGGCGTCGGCATCCCGGCCGAGTCGCTGCCGCGGATCTTCGAGCGCTTCTACCGCGTGGATGATGCCCGCTCCCGCGAAGCGGGCGGGACGGGCCTGGGGCTCTGCATCGCCAGGACCATCGCCGAGGCTCACGGGGGACGGATCGAGGTGGAGAGCGTCCCCGGCGCCGGAAGCACGTTCACCGCGCGCCTTCCCCTCGCCGCATGAATCGAGCGTCGGACCCATGGCAGCGGAAGGCAGGGCCGGCAGCGTTTGCCTACGAGGTGCATAGCAGTGAAAGAGGATCGAGATGAGCCATCTTGATGTCGCAGGCACGGAGACTCGGGCGCTTCGGTATTCTGCCTGTCCTCACGATTGTCCCTCGACCTGCGCACTGGAGGTGGAGGTTCTTCAAGGCAACCGGATCGGCCGGATACACGGCGCCAGGGCCAACAGCTACACCGCGGGCGTCATCTGCGAGAAGGTGGGCCGGTACGCCGAACGCATTCACCACCCGGATCGGCTCACGCATCCGCTGCTGCGCACCGGCCCGAAGGGCGCCGGACAATTCCGCCGCATCGCATGGGACGAGGCCCTGGACCGAATCGCCGAGCGTTTCCTGGACACGGTCGCCCGGTTCGGGTCCGAGGCCGTGTGGCCGTACTATTACGCCGGCACCATGGGTCTGGTGATGCGCGACGGAATCAACCGCCTGCGCCACGTCCTGCGGTACTCGCGCCAGAAGAAGACGATCTGCACCGCCTCCGCCGAGGCCGGCTGGGTCGCCGGCACCGGCCGCTTCGTCGGCCCCGACCCGCGCGAGATCGCCAAGGCCGACCTGATCGTGGTCTGGGGCGGCAACCCCGTCGCGACCCAGGTCAACGTGATGACGCACATCACCCGGGCGCGGCAGGAGCGCGGCGCGAGGCTGGCCGTGGTGGACTGCTACCGGAGCGGGACGGCGGCGGTCGCCGACATGCACCTCTGTCTCCGCCCCGGCACGGACGCGGCCCTGGCCTGTGCGGTGATGCACTGCGCCTTCCGCGACGGCCATGCCGACCGCGAATACCTCGGCCGTTACACGGACTTCCCGGCCGATCTGGAGGCGCACCTGGCCGCGCGCGGCCCAGCCTGGGCCGCGTCCGTCACCGGCCTTTCGGTGGAGGCGATCGAAGCTTTCGCCCGGCTCTACAACACCACCAAGCGGGCCTACATCCGGGTGGGGTACGGCTTCACGCGATCGCGGAACGGCTCGGCCGCGATGCACGCGGTTACGTGCCTGCCCGCCGTCACGGGGGCGTGGCAACACGAGGGGGGCGGCGCCTTCTGGAGCAACCGGTCCGCGTACCACTGGAACAAGACGATGATCGAGGGGCTGGACGCGCTCGACAAGAGCACGCGCGAAATCGACATGTGCCGGATCGGCGCCGCACTCCTGGGAGATGCGGATGCCCTCAAAGGCGGGCCGCCGATTGTTGCCATGCTGGTCCAGAATACGAACCCGGCTGTCGTGGCCCCGGATTCCAACAGGGTGCGGCAGGGGTTGGCGCGGGAGGATCTGTTCACGGTCGTGCACGAACAATTCCTGACCGAGACGGCCCGCTACGCCGACGTGGTCCTGCCCGCGACCATGTTCCTGGAGCACGATGACCTCTATCAGGCGGGCGGCCACAGCCACATCCAAATCGGGCCGAAGCTGATCGAGCCTCCCGGCGAGTGCCGGTCGAACCACGAGGTCTTGCAGGGTCTGGCGCGGCGGTTGGGGGCGGAACATCCTGGTTTCGCGATGACGGCGATGGAGTTGGTTGATTGGACGCTCCGGGCTTCCGGCTGGCCGGATGCCGAGACGGTCCTGGAGCACCGCTGGGTGGACGCGGCGCTGCCGTTCCGCGAGGCGCACTTCCTGGACGGCTTCGGCACGCCGGACAAGCGATTCCACTTCGCGCCCGATTGGTCGGCTGTGGGCGCGGAGTGGACACGGATGAAGCGACTGCCGGACCAGTTGGATGTCATTGAGCCTGCGACCCCGGACAAGCCGTTCCGCCTGGTTACCTCACCGGCCCGCCGGTTCCTCAACACCTCGTTCACCGAGACGCCAGGCTCGCGCTCGCGCGAAAAGCGGCCGACGGCGCTGATTCACCCCGCCGATGCCGATCGGCTGGGGCTCTCAGATGGGGACCGGGTGGAGCTGGGCAACGGCCGCGGGACCGTGACCGTCCATGCGCGCCGCTTCGACGGCCTCGTGCCGGGAACGGTCGTGGTGGAAGGCATCTGGCCGAATCGCGATTTCGAGAACGGTGACGGGATCAACACGCTCGTCGGCGACGATCCGATTCCGCCGTACGGCGGCGGGGCGTTCCACGATACGGCAGTCTGGATGCGGCGGGCAGGCCGCTGAAAAAGGCCCATCTGCTGCGTTGCTCCGTTTGGGCACTCGTTGCGGCGTACCACCCAGTACGCCTCACTCGGCCCTTCACGGAGCGCCTTGCACCTGGACCTTTTTGAGCGGCTGGCCTGAGAGCAAGTTCTTCGGCGACCGGTTGGTTCTCTGAGCCCAGCCACTCTTGGAGAGTACCTGTGCGTGACATTGCTGCAGAGATCCGATCAACGGTCGTTCCGCCGGGCGGCGTGGCCATCTGGTGGCTCGGTCAATTCAGTTTCGTGGTCAAGGGCCAGGGGCGGACGCTGGCCTTCGACCTATACCTCTCGGACTACCCGGGGAACGTGAGCCGATCGTATCCGCCACTCGTGCGCCCGGCGGAGCTGAAAGGGCTGGACCTCGTCTTCTGCACGCACGACCACATCGACCATCTCGATCCGTGGACGCTGAAGCCACTGACGGAGGCCTCGCCCGGGGCCGTCGTCGTGGCGCCGGAAGTGTGTATCCCGCACGCGACGGAGGTGCTTCCGGCCGAGCGCGTCGTCGCCAGCCGGGCCGACGCGCCGCTTCGGGTCAAAGATGTGGAGATCTGGCCGATCCCAGCGGCGCACGACCGGTTGGAGGACGCGGACCGCGGTCACCGCTTTCAGGGGTACGTCGTCCGGCTGGACGGGGTCACGCTCTGTCACACGGGCGACACCGTGATGTACGACGGCATGATCGAGCGGCTGCGCGCTCGACAGGTGGACGTGCTCCTTGCGCCGATCAACGGGCTGGACTACTTTCGCACCAGACGCGATATCATCGGGAACCTGAGCGCGCGGGAAGCCGCCGAGTTGGCGGTGGCCGCCGGCGTGAAGCTCCTGATCCCGTCCCACTGGGACCTCTTCGCCGGGAACGCGGAGAACCCCGGCCACCTCTTCGAGTACCTCGCCCGCCATCATCCTGAGCAGCCGTGTCACTACATGGCGCGCGGTGAGCGCTTCATCTACCATCCGTGTCGCGGAGGAGGCTAGCATCATGTCATTGTCGGGAAAGGTGGCTCTGGTGACCGGCGCGGCCCGCGGCATCGGCCGGGGCGTGGCGCTGGCACTGGCCAAGGCCGGCGCCGACGTCTGCGTGAACTACCGGACCTCCGGCCCTGCGGGTGCCGAAGTGGCGGGAGCCATCCAGGCCCTGGGGCATCGCGCGATCCTGGTGCAGGCCGATGTCAGCGAGCGCGCCGCCGTCGAACGGATGGTGGCCCAGTGCACCACGGAACTCGGGCCCGTCGATATCCTGGTAGCCAACGCCGTGACCAGCGTGCGGCAGAATCTCCTGGCGACCCGCGAGGACGATCTCCGGCGAGCGATCGACGTCGGCATCGTCGGAGTGTTCCATGTCCTCCAGGTCGTCGCCCGCCAGATGGTCGAGCGGGAAACCAAGGGCTCCATCATCTATATCTCTTCGCCGCACGCCCGCCTGCCCTTCAAGGGGGCGATTGACTACAACACCGCCAAGGCGGGCGGCCACATGCTGGCGCTGTCCGCCGCCAACGAGCTGATGTGGCACGGGATCCGCGTGAATCTGATCGAGCCAGGCTGGACCGACACGCCCGGCGAGAGGACGTGGTACCCTGACGAGTCGCTCTATCGGGAGGGCAAGAAACTCCCGCTGGGCCGACTGGGAAGCCCGGAGGACATCGGGCACGCCGCGGTGTATCTCGCCTCGGATGCGGCCGCCTACGTCGCCGGCTCGGTGCTCACCGTGGACGGCGGGGCGTTCGTGCAGGGCCCGGCGTGGAGCGGTGGCGAAAGCCACGGGGAGGAGAAGTAGACTCCAGGAATGCACTGCGCGCGCCGCACCCTCGCCGGGGAACCGGGTGGGGTGGAGTCAGGCGACGCGCATGCGGGGTCCCCGCTTCGTGCTCCGTGTTCAGACCAGATCGCACGCCTCCGCCGGCATCCAGTGGGCGTCCTGTCCCTCCCACTTCACGTTGCAGCCGATGGGGTTGGTCAGAGGCGTCCGCACCGGTCGTCCCGCCACCAGGTCGTCCAGCGCCCGGTCGAGGTCGTTGACGGTGCTCTGGGCCGGGTTGCGTGGGTTGTCCATTCCCCGCCCCGTGTAGACCAGCCGCCGGTCCCGGTCGAATACGTAGAAGTGCGGGGTGCGGAGGGCCCCGTAGGCCCGCGCCACGGTCTGGGACTTGTCGCGCGCGTACACCCACGGGAAGTTGTGGGCCTTCATCCGCTCCACCATGTGGGTGAAGTCGTCGGTCGGATGCGTGGTCTCGCTATTGGAGTTGATGCCGATGAACGCGACGCCTTCGCCCTTGAATCGATCGACGGTGGCGCGCGTCACCTCGTCCGACCCCAGGACGTACGGACAATGGTTGCAGGTGAAGAAGACCACCAGCGCTTTCGCCCCGGCGAAGTCCGCCAGGCGATAGGTCTTCCCATCCGTAGCCGGCAATTCGAAGTCCGGGGCCTTGTCGCCGATGCGCAACGTGAACGCCATGATGCCCTCCCCCATTGAGATTGTCCGAGCAGAGACGACGGAGCGGGATTCCAATGGAACCCGGGACCGCCTGGGCGCGCTCGGCCGCTGTCGGCGCGCGGCACCCCTGCGGTGATCGTCATCGTGCCACCCTAACACGATCGGCGCAAGACGATCCGGCAAGAGGGGATGTCGGTTCCGAAACTACCTGTTTGTCACGAGATCCCGACAGGCGACCGGTTCCGCTTACTGTCGAAGTCGGTGAAAAGTCTTTTCAGAACAGACGTCCCTGTCACCTCCTCTGTCACGCACACATCTCGCATCACGAGGGCCCACCAGTTCACGACGGCAGCCGAAATTCAATAATCGACGCTTCTTTGGAGGGGCACCTTTCGCGGTGGTAGTTGTTCCGTGACGATCTTACGAATTCCCTGGCGGGCACCCGGCAGCAGGGGTCATGATTCCGTTCGGTTGCCTTCTGCTGATCGTTCGTTGCTGCGTCGCTGATGAGAAAGAGAGCGTGAGAATGAAGGGCGTGACAATTGTGGCAGCCAAGGCGCGCGAGGTACTGGACAGCAAGGCGCGGCCGATGGTCGAAGTGGATGTCTGGACGTCGGAAGGCGTAATGGGGAGGGGCTCCTCACCGTGCGGCACCTCGGTAGGCAGACATGAAGCGGTCGTTCTTCGGGATGGGGGGACGCGGTATGGTGGGTTGGGTGTCCGTCAGGCGGTAAGAAATGTGCAAGAGGTAATCTTTCCTGCCATTAAAGGGGAGAGTATCCTCGACCAGCGTCGGCTAGATGATCGCATGATCGAACTGGACGGGACGCCCAACAAAGCCCGCCTCGGCGCGAATGCCATCTATAGCATGTCAGTCGCCGTGGCGCGTGCTGCCGCAGCGAGCGTCAGGCAACCGCTGTTCCGTTACTTGGGCGGCGAGGGTGCGAGGTGTCTCCCGGTGCCGATGTTCAACGTGGTGAACGGGGGAACCTACGGCGTGGTGCGGATGGAAATCCAAGAGTTCCTGCTCATTCCGGTCGGAGCGGAGACCTACGCGGAGGCGCAGCGCATGGGTGTCGAGACATTTGCAGCCCTCGATATGATCTTGGAGCGTCGATACGGCAAGGAGCGCCTCGGTTCTGGCAGTTACGCGGGCCACGCCGCTCCGACGAACGAACCGAGCGAGGTTCTTGATTGCGTGCTCGACGCAGTTAGGGTAGCTGGGTATGAGGGCACGTGCCGCCTAGGTCTCGATTGTGCGTCCAGCCACTTCTTCGATTCCCAGGGGGGCTTTTACCGCTTTCAGGGGCGAGAGGCTACGCGGGAGGACCTCATCAGGTACTTTGAGGCGTTGAGTGCGTCCTACAACCTGCTCCTGATTGAGGATCCCCTTGAGGAAGACGACTTCGAGGGGTTCGCCGAGATCACGAAGCGGATCTCGAGCCACGTCATCGGCGACGACTTCTTCGTGAATAACCTGGAACGGTTGAAGCGCGGGGTGGCCGTCAAGGCGGCGAGCGGGATGGTCTTGAAGCCGAACATGGTGGGGACCATCTCCGAGGCGTTAACCGCCGCCCGGTACGCCGCAGACCATGGCTATGTCGTAGTCGGTTCCTGCCGCGCCGGCGGGACTGTGGACGATCCGATCCCAGAGGTATCCGTCGCAGCAGGCGCGACTTTGGTGAAGCTCGGAGCGCCGCGGACGGGAGAGCGGGTCAATCTACAGAATTGTCTTCTACGGGTGGAGGAAGAGCTGGGGCCATCTGCAATCTTTGCCGGCTCGCGGGTGGCGAACCCGAATACTGGTCTGCCGGCTCCGCTCAGAGCAGGACACGCAGAGCAGAGCGCATGAGCTATTCGGGGAGGGCAGGAGGGCGACCATGAGACTTCCGAAGCTGTACAGAATCCGGCAGGCGCTGGAGTACCCGGTGGTGGCGGACGTGGCTACCGAGGTGCGAAAGGCCCTTGCGCAGCTTGGCCTCGGGGCTCGTCTCGCGCCAGGCGCGCGGGTCGCGGTAACCGGTGGCAGCCGCGGTGTGGCCAACATTGCCGTCATACTGAGGACCGTCTGCGACTGCTTGCGGGCCCTCGGCACCCGACCGTTCATAGTTCCGGCGATGGGGAGCCATGGCGGCGCAACGTCCGAGGGACAACTCGAGATTCTCGCCCGCTATGGCGTGACTCCCGAAAGCATGGGCGTGCCCGTTCTCTCGTCGTTGGAGACCGTGGAGATCGCGCACATGGATTGGGGCCTGCCCGTCCTGGTGGATCGGCACGCCTTCGAGGCAGACCACATCGTGCTCGTCAACCGAGTGAAGCCGCATACGAGCATTCGGGGTCCCATTGAGAGCGGGCTGTTGAAGATGTTGGTGATCGGGCTCGGGAATCATCAGGGGGCGGTGCTGGCACACCGCGCTGCGGTCGACGTAGGGTTGGAGCGGATGGTGCCAGAGGTGGCCCGGGTTTCGCTGTCCAAACTGCCCGTGCTGTTTGGGCTTGCCACGGTCGAGAATGCCCGTCACCAGACCGCCCGCGTCGAGGCGATCCTACCCGACCAGCTCGAAGTGGCGGAGATGCGACTGCTGAAAGAGGCCAAGGCGCTCATCGCGCGCATTCCCTTCGACTTTCTTCACCTTCTCATCGTGGACGAGATCGGTAAGGAGATCAGCGGGGCGTGCATGGACTCTAACGTCACGGGACGGATACCCCGAGACGGGGTCTACGATCCGACAACGCCGCGGTATCTCCGCATTTTCGCCCGCGACCTGACCCGGCAGAGCGGGGGGAACGCCGAGGGCCTCGGGACAGCGGATTTTGCCACCGTCCGTTTGGCGGAGAAGGTAGATCGCCATATTACCTATACCAACGCGCTCACCTCGGCGGCTCCGTTAGGGGGAAAGCTCCCAATGCTCTACCACACGGACCGTCAGGCCATCGAGGCTGCGCTCACCACCATCGGCCTTACCGAACCACCCGACGCGAAGATCGTTCGAATACGAAACACCCTCGCTCTTGAGCACCTGCACGTTTCCGAGGCGCTACTACCAGACGTCGCGAAGCGCCCAGCCTTAACCATTCTGGGTGGCCCCTTCGAGTTCTATTTCGGGGAGGATGGGAACCTTCGAGACCGGGTTGAATGACGCTCTCGGTGCGCGCTCGACAGAGAGACCAAGGCCTCCGGATGCGTGGGAGGCCTTGGTGGGGCGGGGACCGCTGGCCGTGCCTGATGGGTGTTACTTGACCAACCCCTTCTCTCGGTAGAATTTCTCCGCGCCGGGGTGCAGCGGGATCGTCGAGCCAATCAGCGCGGTTTCAAGCTTGATATTCTCCGCCTGCTTGTGCGATGACGCGAGCTCCTTCAGGTTGTCGAACATCGCCTTGGTCATCCGATAGACGTCGTCGTCTTTCAGCGAATCCAGGCAAACCAAATAGGCCGGCGATGCTACGGTCTCGAGATCCTCGGTCATCCCGGGATAGCTCCCTTTGGGCACAACCGACTTGATGAACGTGGGATCCATCTTGATCAGATCGTCCCGCTCTTTTCCCGTGATCGGGACGAGCCGGATGGACAGAACCGACGCCACGTCCAGAATCCCCGACGCCGGGACGCCGGATACGTACCACATCGCATCTAGGTGCCGGTCCTTGAACTGCGAGGACTGCTCGGCGAGAGAGATGAGCTTGGCGTCCATATCTTGATAGGTGAGCTTGTAGACCGACATCAACCGTCGGAAGGTCGTCTCCTCGCCGCTTCCGGGGGCCCCGACACCCACACGCTTGCCCTTGAGATCGTAGAAAGTCTTGATGTTGGCATCTCCGCGGACCACGATCTGGATCGGTTGGGGGTACAGGACAGCGATACCCCGGATGTTCTTAATCGGCTTATCCTTGAAGAAGACCAGCCCATTGAAGGCATTATAGGCGTCGCTATTCTGGACGAGCCCCATATCGATTTCTTTCAGACTCAACAGCCGAAGGTTTTCCATGCCGGCGGCGCTTGTCTGCACCGTGGCTTCGACGCCCGGCACCTTGCTCGTGACGATCTTGGAGATTGCGGCGCCGATGGGATAATACACCCCGGCCAATCCCCCCGTCCCCATCAGCAGTCGCGTCCCGGCCTGGGCCTCCCCCGCCGGCAGACAGAGCACCGCGCAAACCAGGATTGCCAGACCCAGAGAAATCGCTCTTGTTCGCATCGTGAACCCTCCTTTTCCTGCGTGCCCGTGGTTATCGCACCCCCGTGTCCCCCTCCACCTCCTTCCGCGCCGGCTCCCGCGAGCCTCGTGCCTTCGTTTTTCTCAGACGCATGGGAGAACGCTGGTACTGCAAGACCAAGACGGATCCCAACAGCAGGATACCAATAACGCTATGCATGTAGTCGGGGGAAATCAACAAGATGGCCGCCACGAACAGAATAGCCCGTTCGTAGAACTTCGTCGGCAGGTACAGAAAGCCCTGGACCGACCCGGCCAGGGAAATCACGCCGATCACGGCCGTCACCGCAATGATCGTTGTGTCCAGGGGGTGGAAATTGTCCACCCGGATCAGAAGGTTCGGGCTCAGGACAAAGATATACGGGATGATGAAGCCTGCCACAGCGAGTTTTGTGCTGGTCACTGCCGTCTTCCAGAACGGCGCCCGGGCGAGCCCGGCGGCCACCAGCGCGGCCAGGGCTACCGGCGGCGTGAGGTCGGAGATGATCCCAAAATAGAAGACGAAGAGGTGTGCGCTCAGTGGAAGCACGTCCATCATCTTCAGGGCTGGAGCCGTGAGCAACGCCATCATGATGTAGTTGCCGGTGGTGGGGATTCCCATGCCTAGGATCAAGCTTGCCACCATAGACAGGGCGAGGACAAGCAGCAGGTGGCCTCCGGAAATGTCCACGATCGCCCCCGCCAGCTTCATGCCGAACCCGGTCAGGGACGTCGCCCCGATGATGAAGCCGATCAATCCGCAGATCACCACCAAGTCCTGGGCGGCCGCGGCACCCCTGCCTAGCATCTCGTAGAGTGTCCTCAGGTTATAACGCGTCTTCTTTCGAAGCAGCGGAAGGATGAGCGAGATGTAGATGGCCCACAGGGCAGCCATAGTGGGGGTGAAGCCCATGACGAGGGCGAGGATGATCCCCGGCACGGGGAGGAGCAGGATCCCATTCTCCCTCAAAATCTTCGTCAGCGAAGGGATTTGATCCTTGGGGAGTCCCCGAAGATCGTTTTTGACCGCCTCGAAGTGAACCGAGGCCAGGACACCCACGTAGTATAGGATGGCCGGAAGGGCGGCGGCCAGTGCGACGGTGAGGTAGCTCACACCGAGGAACTCGGCCATGATGAAGGCGGCAGCGCCCATGATGGGCGGCATAATCTGCCCCCCGCAGGAGGCGCAAGCCTCGGTGGCCCCGGCGAAGTAGGGCTTGTATCCGATCGATTTCATCAGCGGGATGGTGAAGGTGCCCGTGCCGACGACATTCGCCACGGAGCTTCCGTTGATGGTCCCGAACAGGCAGCTCGCCACGACGGCGACCTTGGCGGGCCCGCCGCGCTTGTCCCCCAACACTGCCAGGGCCAGGTCGATGAACACCTTCCCGACGCCGGTCGTGGTGAGGACGACCCCGAACACGATGAACAGGTATATGTAGTCAGAGACCACACCCAGCGGGAGACCAAAAATTCCCTCCGTGCTGAGGTACATGTGCCGGACGACGCTGGTCACGGAAAAGCCCCGGTGGCCGAAACGCCCGGGGATCCACTTCCCGAAGTAGCAATACGCCAGGAAGAAGAGGCAGATGGACGGGAGGACCTTCCCGCCGACGCGGAAGCCCGCGATCGTGAGGAAGAGAATTGTGGCGACGCCCATGAAGAAGTCGGTCTGGGTTGGCCAGCCCTGCCGGAGAGCTAGCTCGTCAAAGACCACCATAATGTAGATGGTGGAAGAGAAGCCCCCGATGGCCAGCACGACATCGAAAAGTAGCGGGAGGCCCGTCTTCCGCCGGAAGGGATTCGGGAAGAGCAGGAAGACAAGCGCCAGGCAGAAGCTGAGCACTATCGCCCGCTGTTTGTTGGCCACCAGGAGTCCAAACTGGGCGGTATACAGGGAGAAAAGGGTGAGGAGGGCGCCGAGCGCGCCAACCACCACCTTGAGGGTCCCGGTCGGCTCGAGGTACCGAGCTCCCTCGGCCGTGTCCGGGCTGGTGATCACGGTCTCGGGCAGCGGGGTCGCGGGACTAGTCATACCGTTGGCTCCTCCGGTCATCTTCCCCGGCCTGCGGGCGGATCAGAACGTCCACCAGCCGTCCGCGCGCAAGATCAGAGAGCCGATGTTCTGCCTCGCGGGTGCCGAGGATAAAGGGATAGAAATACGCGACGCGAATCCGCTCGAGCGAAGGGAAACGCTTGTTGATCCCATCGAGAACGAACCGGCCATCCGCCACCCTGAACGTGGCCCCGGCCGGAGCGGAGTCCGGGATACCGGCGCCGCCGGATGCATAGATCATCCGCTCGAGCACGATCGCTTCCCGACCAACGACTTTGAAATGCTCCTCCACCTCCGTCTTCGCCGTGGAATGCGTATAGCGAAAGTAGAAACGCTCGTCGAGAGGAAGACGGACCGAGAGGAGCAGTGCCCGCGATCGCGTGTCCCGGACGTCCAGTACACGGGCTTCCGGCTCCGCCAGGCTCTGAGCCGCCAGGAACGAACCGGTGAGGAGAACGAGGAGGAGTAGCGACGCTCGCTTTCGCGCATCTGGCACCGCCGTACCTCCGACTGAGGAATAGGGAGGAAGGACCGTCCTGTTCCCGATCCGTTCGCCCGCGATTCCTAGATTTTAACCCCGTGCTTCCGCGCAAACTCATGAAACTTCGCGCGTAACTCCATGGCCTGTTCGTACGCCGTCTCGACGCTGATCGTCCGCAACTCATAGCCTAGCATGTCTCGGAAGGTCGCGTGGGACTCGTCGGTGATCACGATGTCCCCGTTGGCCTTGATCTCTTTAATCCCATCGTACGCCTGGGCCTTGACATTCAGGTCGCGCGCCTGCTCCAGCGTCATTCCCTTGGGAAGGACCACCTCGGCGCCCCTCCGGCTCAAGCGCACGGGATAGCCGCCCTCCAGCCCTTGGGGGCCGGGCGCGTGGGTCAATTCGCCGGTGTCGGTGTAGATTGCCAGGATATTCTTGAGGAAGGAGGCGGCAACCACAAACTGCCCGTGCCGACCGGCGGGCCGCATGGCGCGTTTCGGCAGCTCCGCGATGAACGCCGCGATATCTCCCAGCCGCGCCGTGACGTCCTCGGCCCCCACGAACACCCGGAGGTGGAAGGGGGCCTCCGTGCCTGTCCCATATCGGCACCAGTAGTAACAGTGGTAGTGATGGGCGATCAGCTCCACCCCCACGGTCCGCATGGGCACACCGAGGAACTCCGCCGCCACCTTCTGGATGTAGGGCACGGCGAGATCCATGTTGCCGATCCCGACAGTCGGTGCCAGGCCGACCTTGGCGAGGCTGGGGTTGGTGACATCGGGATACGAGGAGTTCACCACGTAGGCGTCGATGCCCGACAGCTTCACCGCTTTCATCAGCTTAGAGGTGAGCGCCAGATGCATCGCCGCCCAGGGCCCCAAGGCGCACTTGTCGCGGTAGAGCTTGGCGTTCACGTCGGGCGGAAGCTCGTTCACCACCCACCACGACTGCAGCGTAGTCGCGTTACAAATGACGGTTGGTTTGATCGTCCGCAGCAGTTCGGCGGTCCGCTCGATGTTGAGCACATCGATGGGGTGGAACTCGATGGCGGGGTAGAGTCCCATGTAGGACGCCCCCTCGATGGCGCTGTTGGTCTTGCGAAAGCCCCAGTCGGCGTTGGCGTCGGCCGCGACGATGGGTCCGACGTTCGGGATGCGGCACAGGTATTCGAGGACGATCCCGCCCAGCTCTCCGACTCCCACCAGCATGATCTTCTCGCGTTCTCTCGCCATGGATTCCTCTCCTCTAGGAGCCTGTCGGAGTAATAGTGGTGATACGTGGTAACGTGAGCAACCCCTTGTCCCCGGATTGGACGTCGGAGAGCGGTTCGACCCGCTATGCGGCGCCGCGCGCTACTGGGAGTCCGCCCGTTGGTTCCCGTTCATGCGGCCAGCGGCATCCACCCGGCCCGGAACAACTTCAGCAGGTTGTGCGTGAGGCAGATCAGGAGCCACTCCGCCTGGACCTTACGCAGGCCGCGGAACGAGAAGCGGCGAAAGCCCCGCTCCTCCTTGATCTGGCCGAACACGGGCTCGACGATCGTCTTGCGCAAGGCGTAGATGGCGTGACCCGCGGTACTGGAGACTTTTGCCCGCATCGCGCCGATCACCGTCCCGTCGTCCGGGACCGGCGCGGCCGGGGCGTCCCCGTGCTTCTGGCGCGCCACGGCAACATACAGATCGATCGCGGCCACGGCCGCATCCGTCACCGCCGCCCCGCTGAAGTAGCCGCTATCCGCGGAGGCCGCCCCGGGGGTCGCGCCGAGATTCGTCGTGACCGCCGTCAGCATCGGGACCAGTTGCTGCTTATCGTTCGCGTCCTGCGTCACGGCCGCCGCCACGATGACCTGGGCGTGGCCATCCACCGCGGCCTGCGCGTTGTAGGCCTGCACGAAACTCTTCGTGGCGCCGTCCTTCATGATGCGCGACTCGGGGTCCGTGAAGTTGCGCTGCGCCTTCGGGTGGGGGGGCCTGCGTGACGTCCGGGACCCGCGGGGGGCGGCCCTTGGGCTTCCGGCCCGTGCGCTCGGCCTGGCGTTCCCACTCGGCGCGCTTCGCTTGCGCGGCGGCGGCCGCCTCGGCGGCCTGCGCCTGGGCCTCCGCCTCCAGGGCGGCCTTAGCGTCCCGGAGTTTCGCGAGCCGGCTCGTGCGGCGGGCCAGTTCGGCCGGCAACTCGTCCCCGCGCCGGCCTTTCCCGTGCTGCGCATCCTCCGCCGCATCGACCTGCGCGGCGTGCGCCAGGAGGGCGGCGACTTCCGCTTCCAGCTTCCGCTCGGCCTCGCCCATGCGGCCGTAGCTCATGGCCTTGTGCTTGGAGGCGTTGGCCAGGACTTTCGTGCCGTCGAGGGCGACGTGGCCGAGCTTCACGAGCCCGGCCCGCTGACAGAGCCCCAGGACCTGCGTGAACAGCGCGGCGAGGGCCGGGAGGTGCGTCTGGCGAAAGGTGGCAATGCTGTCGTGGTCCGGGTGTTGGTTCGCCGCCAGGACGCGGTACGGCACCTCTTCGTAGGTCGCCTGCTCGATCCGCCGCGAGGACGGCTTGCCCGTGCAGTAGGCGTAGAACAGGAGCTTCACCATCAGCGCCGGGTGGTACGGCGGCTGGCCTCGCCCGTCCCCGGTCTCGTAGGTCGCGAGGATCGGGCTGAGGTCCAGCGCTTGATCCACCACATCACTGAGGAACAGCGCCAGGTGCCCTTCGGGCAGCCAGTCCTGGAGCGCCGGGGGCAGCAACAACAACTGATCGGGCGTATACGGCTTGAAGGTTTTCATGTGCGCAGTATAGCGCACGCATCGCCTGCGGCGTGCACCAATCATGAACGCTGGGCAACTTTTTTCTCCGACAGGCTCCTAGGACGCGGGCATCCCGGCCACGTTAACGTCCGCCGGTTCCGTAGGTCACGAAATCGATCATCTCCTTTGCCGTTCGGCATCCTTCGAGACCCAGCTCTGCCAGGGTGACCCCGCCGCTCCGGT
>Ga0316619_10000032_pt1 | contig 17478 bp, 16 predicted proteins | sample OWC_Aug_M1_C1_D4_FD_207659 | JGI IMG/M metagenome (GOLD analysis project Ga0316619, IMG submission 207659) | Wetland soil microbial communities from Old Woman Creek delta, Ohio, United States - OWC_Aug_M1_C1_D4_B | ecosystem: Environmental > Terrestrial > Soil > Wetlands | place: USA: Ohio...
ATCCGCGACACCCGGCGGGAGGCCCGGGTGTTCCAGCGCCTGATGAGCCTGAACCGGGGGAGCCTGCTTTCCAACCGCTACGTGGTCAAAGTGTTTGCCGCGCTCATGGCGGCCGCTCGCGACGTCCAGGGCTCGGCCGCCCACCCGGCCGACGGTTTCGGGACGCCCGCCATCTTCGCGGTGTTCGGCAACCCCGTGGTGCACAGCCTGAGCCCGGTGATGCACAATGCGGCCTTCGCGGCCACCGGCTACAACGGCATCTATGCGGCCATCCGGGTGAAGGACATCCGGCCGGCCGTCGCCGGGATGCGGGCCCTGGGGCTCAAGGGCGCCAGCATCACCATCCCGCACAAGGAGTCCGTCCTGGCCTGCCTGGACGACATCGACCCGACCGCTCGACGCATCCGGGCCGTGAACACCATCGTGAACGACGACGGGTCGTTGAAGGGCTTCAACACGGACTGCGACGGCGTCATGCAGGCGCTGGCCGAAAAAATTTCCATCGAGGGCCGGCGCGTGGGCATCCTCGGGGCCGGCGGCGCCGCCCGGGCCGTGGCGTTTGCCGTCATCGGCCGGGGCGCCGCGGCGACGATCTTCAACCGGTCCAGGGAAAAAGGGGAGGCGCTGGCGGCCGACCTCGGCGCGGATTTCAAGCCCCTGTCCGAATTCGCCGCGGAGCGCTGCGACATCCTGGTCAACACGACCCCGGTGGGAATGTCCCCGCAGGGGCAGGACACCCCTCTCCTCGGCGAGAAGCTGAAACCCGGGCTGGTGGTCATGGACATCGTCTACAATCCGCTGAAGACCCGGCTGCTGAGGGAGGCGGAGGCCGCCGGCTGCGAGACCATCGACGGCCTGTCCATGTTCGTCCACCAGGGGGCGCGGCAGTTCGAGCTCTGGACGGGGCTGGCGGCGCCGGTGGACATCATGCGGATGGCCGTCGAAGCCGAACTGTTGACGAAGTAGAAAACCCAATCTCCGCGTTGCGCTGCGCCCCGCGGTCACTGCGGCGCACGAAGAGTGCGCCTCGCGCCGCGGGGCTCGCGCGCCTTGATCTTGGGCTTTCCACTTCGTCAACTGCTCTTTTTTTCGATGCTTTTAACTTACAGGAAACTTCCATGCGTGAAATCAAAACGCTTCCCTCCACCCGGGCCGCGGTGGCGGTGCCGGGGTCGAAGAGCTACACCCACCGGGTGCTCATCGCGGCGGCGCTTTCCGACGGGCGCTGCGTGATCGAGAACGCCCTGGAGAGCGAAGACACCCACCTGACGCGCGACACATTGAAAAAATGGGGCGTAGCGATGGCGCCGGAAGGCGAGGCGCTGGCCGTTGCGGGTTGCAAGGGGGAATTCAAAAGCTGCCGAAGCCCCCTTTTTTTAGGCAACTCGGGGACCTCCATGCGCCTGCTCACGGCGGTCGCGGCCCTGGTGCCCGGGACATCCATCCTGACCGGCAGCGACCGGCTCAGGGCCCGACCTATCCAGGACCTGCTGGACGGCCTCGCCCAGGCGGGCGTGGCCGCGCGGTCGCTTGACGCAAACGGGTGCCCGCCGGTGGCGATCGAGGGGGGCGGGCTCACCGGGGGGCGCGTCGACTTGAACTGCGCCCTCAGCAGCCAGTTCCTCTCCGCGCTGCTGCTCGTCGGCCCGCACGCGCGCGAAGGGGTCGAGCTGCGCGTCACCCACGGGCCGGTGTCGCGGCCCTACATCGACATCACCATCGACACCATGGCGAGCTTCGGCGTGCAGGCCGAGCGCGACGGCTACGCCTGGTTCAAGGTGCCGGGCGGGCAACGCTACCGCGCCGGGAGGCACCGGGTCGAGCCCGACTGCTCTCAGGCCGGGTATTTCTGGGCAGCCGCGGCCGTCACGGCGTCCACGGTCAGCGTGCGGGGGACGCGCCGCGGTTCGCGCCAGGGGGACATCCGGATCCTGGACATCCTGGAGCGGATGGGCTGCCGCGTGGCCTCGCAGGCGGACGGGGTCGCGGTTTCGGGCGGAGCGCTTTCGGCGGTCGATGTCGACATGGGGGACATCCCGGACGTGGTACCCACGGTGGCCGTCGTGGCGGCTTTTGCCCGCGGGCGAACCGTCATTCGCAACGTGGCGCACTTGCGGGGGAAGGAGAGCGACCGGCTGTCGGCCGTGAGCGCCGGCCTGAATCAAATGGGGATCGCGGCGGGCTGCGATGCGGACCGCCTCTGGATCGAGGGCGGCACGCCGCAGCCGGCGGCCATCGACTGCTGCAACGACCACCGCATCGCCATGAGTTTTGCCGTCGCCGGGCTGAAGGCGCCCGGCGTTCGGATCCTGGACGAGGCCTGTGTCCAGAAATCGTTTCCGGGTTTCTGGGACACGCTCGAAGGGCTTTACCGATGAACGGCACCATCGGGGTTATCGGCTTCGGGCGCTTCGGCAAACTGATGGCGCGCTACCTGGCCCCGGACGGCAAGGTCCGGGTGTGGGACCCTGCGGCCGCTGCGCCGGAGGTCCTTTCGACCGGCGCCGAACCGGCCGATCTCGCCGCGGCCGCCCGGTGCGACATCGTCATCCCGGCGGTGCCGATCTCGCGGTTTCAGGAGGTGCTGAGCGAGGTCAAACCCCATCTCAAAGCCGGGAGCCTGGTGGTCGATGTCTGCTCGGTGAAAGAGCTGCCGGTCCGCTGGATGCAGGCGCTGCTCCCGGCGGGGGTGGACATCCTGGGGACCCACCCCATGTTCGGGCCGGACAGCGCCGCCGATTCGCTGAAAGGCCGCAAAATAGTCCTCTGCCGGGTGCGCGTGGGCGCTGAGCGCTACGCGAGGATAAAAAACTACCTTGACGCCAAGGGGCTGGCGGTGATCGAGTCGAGCCCGGCCGAGCACGACCGGCAGATCGCGGTGAGCCTCGCCCTCACGCACTTCATCGGCCGGGCCCTGGCCGGGATGGGGGCGAAGCCGCAAGAGATCGACACCGAGGGCTACAAGCGCCTGCTGCGCATTCTGGAAGTGGTCGAAAACGACACCTGGCAGCTGTTCGAAGACATGAACCGTTTCAATCCGCATGCCGAAACCGCTCGGCATGCGTTCATGAGGGCCATGGAGGAGATTGAGAAAAGGTTGAACGGGGGGAATACGTTTAAGGTTTAAAGTTTAAGGTTTAAAGAATAACCAATAGAAATCATGATTTTTATCCTTCACTTTAAACTTTAAACCTTAAAACCTTAAACTCCTGCCTCTCACGACCCGAGAGGCCGTTTTCCATCAGCCGCGGGCAATCTCGACGAAGTACTCGTGGAATCGCAGGTCGGTGGAGAGCTCCGGGTGGAACGAGGTGGCGAGCCACCGGCCCTCGACGGCCGCGACCGCCGTGCCGTTTGCCAGCCGGGCAATGACCCGCGCCTGCCCCCGGGCGTGGACCAGGCGCGGCGCCCTTATGAAAATCCCCGGAAACGGGCGGGCGGCGCCGTCCTTGAGAACCTCCACGGTCAACGCCTCCTCGAAGCTGTCGATCTGCCGGCCGAAGGCGTTGCGCTCCACGGCGATGTCCATCAGGCCCAGCAGCGGTTGTTCCCGCCCGATCTCCCTGGCCATCACGATCATACCGGCGCAGGTCCCCCACACCGCGTGCTGCCCGGCGAATTCCCGGACGGGGTCCATCAACCCATAGCCGTCCATGAGCTTGCCGATGGCGGTGCTCTCGCCGCCCGGGATGATCAGGCCGTCCAGCTGCTGAAGGTCCCGGGGCAGGCGCACCTCGGTCGCGGCGAGGCCGAGCCCGCCCAGCTTGCGGATGTGCTCGATGAAGGCGCCCTGCAGCGCGAGGACCCCGATGCGCATGCTTCACCAGCCCCGGCCTGCCAGCTTTTCCTTATCCGTCAATGCGGAAACGTTGATGCCGACCATGGGCTCCCCCAGGCCGGCGCTGAGGTCTGCCAGGATGGCGGGGTTGTTGTACTGGGCCGTGGCCATCACGATCGCCTTGGCGCGCTTGGCCGGCTCGCCGCTCTTGAAGATCCCCGAGCCCACGAAGACGCCGTCCACGCCCAGCTGCATCATCAGGGCCGCGTCCGCGGGGGTGGCAATACCCCCGGCGGCGAAATTCACCACCGGCAGGCGCCCCAGCTGCTTGACCTGCCGTACCAGCTCAAAGGGCGCCGCGATCCCCTTGGCGTAGGCCATGAGTTCGTCGTCGGGCATGGCCTGCAGCATGCGGATCTCGCCCAGGACGGTCCGGGCGTGGCGCACGGCCTCCACCACGTCGCCGGTCCCGGCCTCGCCCTTGGTGCGGATCATGGCCGCGCCCTCCCCGATGCGGCGCAGGGCCTCGCCCAGGTTGCGGCAGCCGCAGACAAACGGGACCCCGAAGGCCTGCTTGTTGATGTGGTGGTGCTCATCGGCCGGGGTGAGGACCTCGCTCTCGTCCACGTAGTCGACGCCGATGGCCTCCAGGATTTGAGCTTCCACGAAGTGGCCGATGCGGCACTTGGCCATCACCGGGATGCTGACGGCGGCCATGATGTCCCGGATGAGCCCGGGGTCGGACATGCGCGCCACCCCGCCCTGGACGCGGATGTCGGCCGGGACGCGTTCCAGCGCCATCACGGCCACGGCGCCGGCCTCCTCCGCGATGACGGCGTGCTCGCGCGACACCACGTCCATGATGACGCCGCCCTTCAGCATCTGCGCCAGGCCGCTTTTTACAGTGAAGCTCTCGGATCGTTCGGGTTTTCGGGTGCGTGAAGCTTTCATCGCCTGCTCTCCCTGTGCGTGTGATCGTGCGGGTCGGATTTTCTTGCGCGCAGCATACCGGTTGTGCTAATAAAAAACAGATACAGAATTTTAAAAAAAAAGCCATAACAGATGCGCCGGGCTGCGCCCGGCGCATGCAGGAGTCGATCAAGTCGAATGCCCCATCGGTTGGGTTCTCTCGCAGGAAAAACCGCCAGCTCGCATGGGTTCCGCTACCGGCAGCTGGCGGCCGAGATCGAGAAACGAATTCTGGACGGGACCTGCCAGCCGGGCGAGAAGCTGCCGTCCCTTCGCCGGCTTCACCGCCGCAGCGGCTTGAGCATCTCGACGGTGTATCAGGCCTACCAGGAGCTCGAAAGTTCGGGTTTCGTTGAGTCGCGCCCCAAGTCGGGCTACTTCGTGCTACCGGTTTCCCTGAAGAAGCTCGAAGCGCCGGTGGTCCGAAAAAAAGCGTCGGTTCCGCAGCCGATCGATCTGGCACCGGTCGTCAACTCGGTCGTCGCGGCCATCAGCAACCCGCGTTTTGTGCCTTTCGGCAACACCGGCATGGACCCGGCGCTTTTGCCGGTGAAGCCGCTGGCCCGCACGCTCAAGTCGCTGAACCACGCCGACCTGCGGGCGCTGCTGTCCTATTCGCCCTCCGAGGGCCACCCGGACCTGCGGCGGCAGATCGCGCTGCAGACGCTGGGGGTGCTGGAGAGCATCGAGCCGGAGGACATCGTCATCACCAACGGCTGCACCGAGGCGGTCGCCCTGTCGCTTCTGGCCGTAACGCGGCCGGGCGACACCGTTGCCATCGAAGCGCCGACGAATCTGACCTTCCTGCAGCTGCTCAAGGAGCTCGGCCTGCTCGTGGCCGAGGTGGCCACGGACCCGAAGGACGGGGTGGACCTCGAGGAGCTCGAGAAGTGCATCCGCGGGAACAAAATCGGGGCCTGCCTGTTCATGCCCAATTTTCAGAACCCCCTCGGCGCGCTGATGCCCGATGGGAAAAAGAAAGCCCTGGTCGACCTGTTGACCCGCCGTGAGATTCCCGTCATCGAGGACGATATCAGCAGCCAGCTCTACTTCGGCGAGCATCGGCCGGTCCCGCTGAAGGCCTATGACCGCGAAGGCCTCGTGCTGACCTGCTCCTCCTTCTCGAAAACGCTGGCGCCCGGGCTGCGGCTGGGCTATGTCATCCCGGGCGAACGCTTCAGCCGGAAGATCCAGCGTTTGAAGGCGGGCATGACGATTTGCACCTCCACGCTCGACCAGTACCTCGTGTCCGAATTTTTAGCCGGCGGCGCCTACGAGAGGCATTTGCGGGTGCTGCGGGGCGCTTTGAAAAAACAGACGCTCCGGACGGCACTCGCCATCCAGAACCACTTCCCGGAGCAGACGCGGCTGGCCGTGCCGCAGGGCGGCTCGCTGCTGTGGGTGCAGCTGCCTGCGGAGGTCGACGGGCTGGATGTGTACCAGCGGGCGTTCGATCGACATATCGCGATCATACCGGGCGCGGTCTGTTCGAACTCGAAACACTTCAGCAACTACATCCAGGTCAGCTGCGCCATGCCGTTCAGCAGGAAGGTCGACGCGGCGCTGGGGACCCTGGGGGGGATGGTTCGCGAGCTGTCGCAGCCGGCAGCCCGATGAGCGTCACGGCCGCAAGGACGGAAGAGAGGAGGGACGACGATGGGTCACGCGCTTGAAGAGGGCATGGGCTTCGAGTTCGCTTACACGGTCCCGCTGGAAAAAACCGTGCCGCACTTGTTCCCCGAGTTTCCCGAGGGCGGGCGGATGCCGGAGGTGCTGGCCACGGGGTTCCTGGTGGGGCTGCTCGAGTTCGCGTGCATCAAGTTTATCAACCCGCACATCGACTGGCCGCGGCAGCAGACCGTGGGCATCGGCATCCAGCTGACCCACACCGCCGCGACCCCGCCGGGGTTCACCGTGACCGTCAAGGGCCGGCTGGAAAAGGTGGAGGGGCGCAAGCTCTCTTTCGCGCTCGAGGCCGGCGACGGCCTGGATCCCATCTGCAAGGCCACCCACGAGCGCTTCATCATCGACGCAGAGAAGTTCAACGCCGCGGTGGCCAGGAAGAAAGCCTCGGGCTGAGGTCGACGGCCTTGAATGAAGGGCAATAAATTAGGGCAAATTCCAGCAGCCGACGTACCGGCGGATGGGGTGCCCGCCGCGGCCAGCCGCAACCAATGCTTCAGGCGACTCTGCCACGCCCCCCAGCCGTCTCATGGAACCGATGGCAGGCAGCGGCGGCCCACGGCTCCGTGAAAGAGGCTTCTCTGGGGCTGGCCTGCTCCGTGTGAGCGGGTTGGCTGCCGTACGCGGGTGCGTGGAACGGGTGGTTGCGGCTGGCCGCGGCGGGCACCCCATCCGCCGGCGCCTCATCCAGCGTTGCCCTATTTGATTGCAGGTTTAATGATTGCTCCGGCAATCAAACCGGGTGCTGCTATTTTTTGAGGATGACCGGCCGCGGCTCGTAGTTTCCGGATGCCACCTGCTCCCAGAACGTTTTTTCGTTTTCCATCCACTGGGAGCCGAATTTTTTGTTGAAGATGCCTCCCAGCCGCTGGAACATCCGTTTCAGATTCGAGCGGTGCTCCAGGGTCAAGACATCCTCCAGGAAGGCGGCGATGTCGAACATTTTTTCCTTCGGGATGTAGGCGCGGGCGCCCATTTCGATGGCCTTCCTGAGGTCCGCCGCGGAAAACGCGTGGGCGGTGAGCATGACCGTCGGAAACCCGAGGTGCACGGAGGCATTGAGAAGGTCGAACCCCCGCACGCCCATGATGTCCAGGATGACCGCGTCGTAGCTCCAGGAGCGCAGCAGGTGAAAGCCGGTCTCATAATCCAGGGCGCGGTCGAGCACCAGGCCTTCGTTGTCCTCGAGAATCTCCTGCAGCGTGTCGAGCACGTCCGGTTCGTCGTCCACGGCCAATATGCGTTTGTCCTTCAGTGTGTCCGATGCCATTATCCTTCGCTCCCGGCCCGGCGTTGAGGCGTCTGGTCCTTTGAAATCTTCCGCCGCTCTTCATCCCGCACCTCGCGGCGAAGCAGTTTCCCGACCTTGGATTTGGGCAGCATGTCCCGGAACTCGACGTAGGAGGGGACCTTGTAGGGGGCCAGGCGTTCCCGGCACCACTGCAGCAGCTCGGTCCCGCCGACGCCGCGCGCATCCTCCTTGAGCACCACAATGGCCTTGATGCGCTCCCCGACCTTGGGGTCGGGGACGCCCACCACGCAGGCGCCGATGACCGTCGGGTGGTCCTGCAGGGCCGCTTCCACCTCGGAGGCCGAGACCCGGTAGCCCTTGTGCTTGATGATGTCCGCGGAGCGCTCCACGTAAATCAATTCCCCGGAAGGCTTCGCGCTGACGAAATCGCCCATGCGGCACCACGTCCGGCCGTCGATTTCGACGAAGGTCCGGCGGGTCTCCTCGGGTTTATTGTAATACTGCTTCAATGTGTGCTCCGAGGTGACCAGCAATTCCCCGCTTTCACCTTCGGCGACGGGCGTCAAGGTCTCAGGATTCACGACCAGGCACGCCCGGCTTCTCAGCGGGTAGCCGATGGCGCGCGGGCTGGGCTCCTCCCCGATCCGGCTGTAGGCCACATGCCCCACTTCGGTGGAGCCGTAAACCTGATAGATGGGGATGCCGCAGCGCTCCCGCCAGCGATCCTTGACCTCCTCCGGGAGGACGTCCCCGCCGCAGAAGCAGTACTTCAGAGAGTCCAGCCGGTAGCGGTCGAAGCGGTCGTTTTCGAGGATCATCCGGTACAGGGCCGGCACGCCGAGCAGCCATCGGATGCGGTGGCGCTGGATGGACTCCAAAATGGCATCCACTTCCGGAACCGGCATCAGGGATACGGTGTTGGCCTTGTTCAGCCCGACGGCCATGAAAAGCCCCAGCGCCATGATGTGAAAAAGAGGGTTGACGGCGATGTAGGTGTCCCCGCCCTCCAAGAGGTGCCCGGCCGCCACGTCCTCGGTGACGTCGTTCACGTAGGAGGTCATTCCGATGTGGGTGCCCGGGACCCCTTTCGGGAAACCCGTGGTGCCGCCGGTGTAAAGAATGTAGGACAGATCGGCTGCGGGGTCGATCGGGGTCGCCGCCGCGATGGGGGCGTGCCGGAGCAGTGCACGAAAGCGGTGCACCCCGCCGTCCCGCCCCACCTTGCCGGAGGGTATTTTGTCGAAAAGGGTGCCGAGCACTCTTTTCCAGCCCGGCAGAAGATCGGTCAGGTTCGTGACGATCACCTGCTTGGGGCCGGTTTTCGCCAGGGCGTCATCGACGTAGCCGTAGTTGGTGTCCATGCAGACGATGGCCCGGGCGCCGGAGTCCTGAATCATGTAGGCGATTTCATGCGAGGTGTAGATGGGGGAGACCGGCACGATGACGGCGCCGATCTTCTGAATCCCCAGGAAGGCGATCACCCATTGCACCGAGTTGGCGATGTAGACCATCACCCGGTCGCCCTTGCGAACCCCGAGGCCGGCCAGCGCGCCGGCGAACCGCTCGCTCAACCCCCGCAGCCGCCGGTAGGAAAAGGATTCGCCGAGATAGATGATGGCGGTGCGCCCCGGATAGGCTTCGCTCATGCGGTCGAACCGGGTGAAAGTCGCCTCGTTCTTCAAAGCATCGGCCGTCGTCGGCATACGTTCTTTAGACCATTGTCAATTGAGTAGTTCAATTCAAATCCCGAAGTAGGCCGAGCGGACATCCGGGTTGTCCATCAATTCCTGCCGGGTGCCCGACATGACGGCCGAGCCGTTTTCGAGGATGAAGGCGTAGTCGACGATCGGGATGACGGGGCGCGCGTATTGCTCGGTGATGATAATGGCGATCTTCCTCTCCTCCCGGATCTCCCGCGTGGCGCGCATGAGCATGGCTTGCATCAGCGGGCTGAGGCCCAGCAGCGGCTCGTCAAGCAGGAGGATCTTCGGCTGCGCCATCAGCGCCCGGCCGATGGCCAGCATCTGCTGCTCCCCGCCGCTGAGAAACCCGCCGACCCTGTTTTTCAGTTTTTTCAAAGCGGGGAACACGCGAAAAACGAAGTCCAGGGTCTCGCCGGCCTGGGAGGCCCCCGCCAGGTAGGCGCCGATCTTCAGGTTTTCGAGCACCGTGCTCTCCCCGAAAATCCGGCGCCGTTCGGGGCACAACACGATACCCATGCGCGCCCTTTGGCTGGGTTTTACGGAGGCTATTTCGCGCCCGTCCCAGCGGATGCTGCCCGCCAGGGTGACGCGCTCGCCGCCGGCCATTTCCTCTTTCTTGCGGATGTCGAGGATGATCCCGGAGAGCATATACATCAGGGTGGACTTCCCGGCGCTGTTGGCGCCGAACACGCCGACGATCTGGTCTGTTTCGCAGCGGATGCCGACGTTGTTCAGCGCCAGCATGTTTTCGTAGAAAACCATCAGGCCGCTGGCCTCAAGCATGGACCATCACCTCCTCGACCTTCTCGGACCCGAAATAGGCTTCCCGGACGCGGGGGTCGGCCATGACCTCCTCGGCGCTGCCTTCGACGAGTTTTTCCCCGAAATTCATCACCATGACCCGGTTGGCGACCTGAAAGAGCTCACGCAGCCGGTGCTCGATCATGATGAGCGTGATGCCGTCCATCTGGAGACGCTCGATCAGCGGCACCATGCTGGCGATTTCACTCATGCTCAGGCCGGAGAACACCTCGTCGCAGATGATCAGCTCCGGTTTCAGGGCCAGGCACCGTGCCAGTTCCAGGCGCTTGAGATAGCCCGTCGGCAGGGTCGAGGTTGTCTTGTAAGGGACGTAGGAGTCCCGCTCGAAGCCGATCTCCTCCAGGATGTCGATCCCCACGGTGTTGCGGTCGCCCATCCGGCCGCCGCCGCGCCAACCGCCGGTCCGGCGCGCCCGGGGGGAGAAAAGCGGGATCACCAGGTTTTTGTAGGCGGGCAGGCTGTAATAGGGGCGCATGACCTGGAAGGTCCGCGTGACTCCCAAGTCGGCGATCTTGTGGGGCGGCCGGGCGGTGATCTCCTTTCCGCGAAACAGGACCCGGCCGCCGGACGGTTTGATGAAACCGGTGATGCAGTTGACCACCGTGGTTTTCCCGGATCCGTTCGGGCCGATGATCCCCAGGATTTCGCCCTCGAAGACATCGAAGCTCAATCGGTTCAGCGCGATAATGCCCCCGAAGGTCTTGGTCACCTCCCGGACCTGCAGAATCGGTTCGGCCTTCATATGGCCTTCCACCTCTCCAGCTGATGGTATTTGCGCTGGCCGTAGATCATCAACCCCTCGCTGCGGAAGACAATGAAGGCCAGCAGGATCAGGGAATAGAAAACGATGCGCAGGGTGCCGAAGTCCCGCAAGAGTTCGGAGACGGGCACCAGGATGAGGCATCCGATCACCGGCCCGACCAGCGTGCCGCTGCCGCCGATGACCGTGGCCGCGATCGGCAGCACCGAAAAGTCGAGAGCGAACGTCGAAATCCCGGCCCACATGTAGATGTGGACGAGGCAGGCACCGGCGAGGCAGCCGATGGTGGAGGCGATAAAGACGGCCATGGCCTTGTAGCGGGTGATGTTCATGGCGGAGGCTTTCACCGCCTGGTCGTTGTCCTTGACCGCGCGCAGGACCAGCCCGAGGTCCGTGTTGACCAGCCGGCGAAGCCCGAAGAGCAGCACCAGCACGGCGACGATGACGAAATACTGTTCAAGCTGCGGGCTCGGGAAGCTGTCGATGCCCATGATGCCGTCGGTGCCGCCGATGATGTCGAGGGCCTCGATCACGCGGGCCAGGAAAAGAGGGTACATCAGCGTCACGATGGCGAAGTAAACCCCGCGGAGAGGGAGGCACGGCATCAGCAGCAGCGTGCAGACCACGCCCCCCGCCAGCGCGGCCCCCGGCACGCAGAGCAGGGGGGACAGGCCCATTTTGGTATTGAGCAGGGCGGAGAGGTAGCCGCCGACCCCGACGAAAAACGCGCCTCCCAGCGAAACCAGGCCGACATAATGGGCCAGAAAATCGAAAGCCAGGGCCAGCAAGGCATAGATGCAGACGATGGAGATCACCCGTTTCCAGTACATGCCGGGCATCACCAGCGGCAGCAGGAGCAGCCCGGCGATCAGCAGCACCCGCGGGGCGATCAGGTACGCCAGCTCGCGCCAGGACATCAGGGCGTAAATCCCCCCCGTGCGGACTTTGATGCCCCGATCGATCCGCTCCCTGCGCCGCTGGTGCTTTTCCGCGCTCATACCCGCTCCTCCAACTCCTTCTGCCGGCCGAAAAGCCCCGACGGCTTGAGAATCAAAGTCAAGATGATGGCCAGCAGGGCCACCACCATCTGGAAGTGCGCGCCCAGGTAGACGACCGTCAGGATCTGGGCGAACCCGATCAGGAAAGCCGCCAAAACCGCGCCGACCCAGCTGCCGAGCCCGCCGACGATGCAGACGGCAATGGCCAGGATGAGCACGTTGTACCCGGATTCCACCACGATGTTGCCCAGGGGAAGCAGCAGGACGGCGGCGCACGCCGCCAGCATGGAGCCGATCCCCATGGCCACGACCGCCATGACGTCCGAGTCGATCCCCAGCATCAGCGCGGCTCTTTCATCCTGGGCCATGCCTCGCAGCGCCAGGCCGATGCGGGTGTGGTGGGTGAACAGCCACAAAACGGCCACCAGGGCGGCGCCGATGACGATCACCGCGAGCCGTTGATAATCCACCGAGATGCCGGCGATGGAGACGCTGCCTTCGATGAAGGGCGGCAGGGTGTAGGTCATGCCCTTGAAGCCGCCCCAGCGCAGCCCCTCGAGGATGGCCAGGCCGATGGCATAGGAGGCGATTATTTCCGAGATCTCCATGCCGCGGACCCGGATCAGGAACCACCGGTAGATGACCGAGCCGATCAGCGCCGTGACCACCATGGCCAGAACGATGCTGAGGAGGTAGTTGAGCTTCAGGGTGTTGAGCGCGCTCCAGGCGATGAACCCGCTGAGCACGTAGAGCGCGCCGTGGGCGAAGTTGGGCAGCCGGCTGATGCCGTAGACCAGGGCAAAGCCCAGTGCGTACAACGCCAGCGCCACGCTGTTGATGGTGCCGTAAATTAGGATGTCCATCTATTTCTTCATCTTATTTCTGCATCCAGGGGGGCAGCTTGATTTCCCCCATCGCAATGCTCTTCGGGTACACGACCACGCGCTTGCCGGCCTGCCACTGCAGGATGCTGCCGACGGCGCCCTCCTTCGGGTCGGTGGAGGGGATGACCTGGTGGCTCTTGGGGTCGAAGCGCAGCCGCCCGTAAACCCCCACCAGATCCGTTTTTTCCAGTTCGGCAACCACCTTGTCGGGATCGAGGGCTCCGGCGCGCTCGATGGCGTCCTTCAACACATACACCGCCATGTAGCTGCTGGACGTCCCCAGGCCCTCGGGCTCCACCCCCCAGCGCTGGGTGTAGGCATCGTAAAACTTCATCGTCCAGGGCGTGGCGTTGGAGGGGGCATTGCCGGCGTTGACCACGTTGCAGAGCGTGAATTCGCCCTTGCCCTCCGTGGCTTTCCAGAAGCCGGGCTGCTCGGCCGCCGCAAGGGTGGACCCGAAGGGCAGGGCCGGGACCTTCATGTCGAACCACTGCTTGAGCAGGATGGCGCTTTCAGGCATGTCCATCCAGATGTTGATGATGTCCGCCTTCGAGTTCTTGGCTTTCAGCAGGCCCATGGAAAAGTCCGTGGCGCCGGTGGGGTACACCTCCAGGCCCGTGACGTTCCAGCCCTTGTCCGTCGCAAGCTTCTTGACGAGCTCGGCCGCACCCCGGGCGTGGCTCACGTCCTGGGCCATGATGAAAAGGTTGTTGAACCCGTACTTCTGCTTGAGGTCGGCGAAATTGGCGAAAATTTCGCCCACCAGATTTTTAGCCTCGCCGTGGATGCGGAAGCAATATTTGAACTTGTCGTATTGCTCGGCCACCATCTCGTGATACTTCGGGGTCAGCACGCCCGAGGTGAGGATGGAGACCTTTTTGTATTTGGACAGCAGCGGCATGGCCGCCAGGGCCGCTTCGGAGCGGACCGGGCCGCCCAGGATGAAATCGGCTTTCTTGTCGAGAATGAGTTTTTCCACCGCAAGGAGAGCCTCGCTCACCGGCACCCCGGGCTCAAGGTCGCGCGTGTCGATCACCTCCATCTTGAACAGCCGTTTTTCATTCCCGACCGACACGCCGCCCGAGGCGTTGATTTGCTCCACCGCCAGGGTGAAGCCCCGCTCGGCGTCCCACCCGTAAAGAAAGGCCGTTGAAAGCGGGCACCCCAAGACAATGGGCTGTGCGGCCTGGGCCGGGCAGGCGAGAAGCCAGGATCCGACGAGCAACAGGAATACCGAAAAAAACCTTCCCTTTTTCATGCAGCGCCTCCTCTTTCGTTGAAAATGAAAAACGGTGACCGGAGAACTCAAACGACCACTGGGTCTGAAACGATGACCACACAAAAAAAGAAATGCCGCCACCATATTTAAACATCAGTTTAATGTCAACGCCGCACAATAAATGAATTTGTTTCAGTGATTGTTGCCTGCCGCATCGGCGGAGGTGAGGAGCGGAAACGCGGCACGAGATTAGGCGAGGGCAGACCGGCTTGCTTGACCTTCCGGCGCTTCGAGGCGGATCATGATTTTGTCTTGTAGGCCCAATTCCAACATTTCACGCACGGGCACCCCGCTCCGCCTCGACCCGCACCAGAGCTGGCATATTTATCTGTCTGCCGTTTTAATCTTCCAGCGGCTGCTTGAGGTATCGATAGTAGCTGTCCAGCGTGTAGACCGCCGCGAGCGGGTTGTGGCCGAAGACGCGGTCCTTGGCCGCCAGCACCGTGCAGGGCGCCGCGCTGTATTTGAAGACCAGCGAGTCGTGGCCCACGCACAGCCCGAGCAGCACGTTGAAGTGGGTCCGGGCGGCGTTCATCGTCATGGCCTGGCAGATGGGGTTGCACATGCTCTCGTGGCGTCCGATCGCGATCTTCTGCGCGTCCGCGACCCCTATCTTTTCCTTGGGCACCTGGCCCACCTTGCAGATGGTCGAGACCACCTCGAAGCCCTTGGCGCGGTAAAATTCCGCGACGAGCTTGCCTTCGCGGGCCAGCCCGGCGCAAAAGATCAGCCCCAGGCGGGCGTATTTCATGCGGCGGGCGAACTCGGCGATCTCCAGGATGCGCGGCTTGAGCGGCTGGACGTGGGCATAGCCCTGCTCGCGGCCGGCGTAGCCTTCGCCTTCCTGGACCGAGGCCTGGTAGGCAAACTCGCGGATCTCCGGCTTTTCGTATTCCCTGAACGACGCGGCGATCACATCCCCCGCGGCCAGGGTGGGGCAGACCTCGGGGTGTTTTCCCTCCAGGTTCATGCAGAGCCGCTCCGTATTCTTGAACGGGCAGGCGGCGCAATCGGTTTTTTCCGGTGAAAGCGTTTCCGTCACTGGGTTCCCTCCTCTGCCGGCCGTCTTGGATCGGCCGGCCGCACGCGCCTAAGGTTTTTTGGCTTTTGGGGCCCTCGGCTTTCGGACCCCTGCACCCCTGGCCGCCGGCGCAGGCGGCGGGGTGATCGCGTAGGTGGCCAGGGCCTTGGCCACCAGGTTGCCGGCACCGTCGCGCACGGTGACGTCCCCGACCGCCGTGTGGCCGCCCCGGTGCAGGATGTGCGCTTCGGCGATGATGTCGCCGGCCTGCACGGGCTTGATGAAATTGATCTTCATCTCCGTGGTCGCCATGCGCTCGCCGGTTTTCATCAGGCTCAGCAGCGCCACGGCCGTGGCGGCATCCGCGGCCGATGAAACCACCCCGCCGTGCACCACCCCGTTGGAGTTGATCAAGCCCCTGCTGAACCGGACCCTCACCCGGCCCATTCCCAAGGCGGATTCCATGACCTCCATGCCAAGGGTCGACCAGAAGGGGATGTCGCCGCCGGCGACCCTGCGGAGAAAATTTCGGAGAGGCGCCGGGCGGGTGGGGGGATTCGGCATTCGGCATGGCTCCTGTCGGCAGGGGGCTCCCTGCTGAATTTACGGCCGGCGCGATTTCGCCGGCCGCATCGCGCTCCGCAGGCGGCGGTACTCTTCCCGCGCCAGCTTGCGGTAGATGTGGTAGAAGAAGAGACTCATGATTTCAGCGAACCGGCTGCCCTTCGCATCCATTTCGGCCGAAGAGAGCCGCGCCAGGTTGCGCCGGTAGTATTCCCGATGGGCGCTGCGCACGAAGTGCCGGATGAAATCGGCGATGCGTTTCAACTCTTCCGGATCATACCCGTCTTTGGGCCCGAAGCCAAGCCGGTCCATGTCCACCATCAGGCGGCCGATGATGAGATCGTCGCGGGAATAGACCGGCTTGCCGCTTTTTTCCCGGCAGGTGATGACGCCCCACGTCTCCATGGTCGCCAGCCACTTGCGGCCCAAACCGGTGGCTTCGCGGAATGCGTCCCGGCCGACGATCTCGGTCGACAGCAGGCGGTCCAGCGGGCGGAAATACTTGTTGTGGAAATCGGAGGCGGCCTGATCGGAGGGCGATTGTTTGCGCGTTTGTTTGAGAATCTTCTTGATTTCGGGGATGGGCAGGAAGAAGCTGTCCCGCAGCTCCTTGATCAGGAGGATGCGCTCCAGGTGCCCGCTGGTGTAGTCGGCGGCGTTCGCCCCGGACTTGCGCGGTTTGCGCAGAAGCCCCTCGCGGAGATAGAAGTGAATGGTTTCCTTGGGCACCCCGGTTTTCTGAACCAGTTCGCTGATCCGCATAGACCCCGTCGCATCGTTCGGCCGCGCCGGCCGGCGCGTGTCGGTTTGCGGTCCATGCTGCCTTTCACGTCGATTAAAGTCAAGAAAAATGTTGACAAAAATATCCATTATTATAATTAGATTGAGCGTATAGCGTGTTGCACGATACATTACTTGGCGGACGTCCCAACCTGCAGGGGGGAGAACGATGAAAACGGATTACAAAACGATCAGAGTCGAGATGCGAGAAGGGGTTGCGCTGTTGGTCATGGACAACCCGCCGGTGAACCAGCTGTCGGAGCATTTTGTCCGGGAACTGGCCGGCGCCATCGCGGAGGCCTTCCGGGACGGCGGGGTCAAGGCCGTCGTTTTGACCGGGGTCGGCAGGAATTTCATCGCCGGCGCGGACATCACGCAGATCAAGGACATCCGGACGCGGGCGCAGATCCTGGGGCTGCTCAAAGACAACAACCGCTTTCTCAATTCCATCGAGACCGGCCCCAAACCGGTGATCGCCGCCATCAACGGCCATTGCCTGGGCGGCGGGCTGGAGCTCGCCATGGCCTGCCACTACCGCGTGGCCGCCCGAGGGGTGGAGCTCGGGCAAGCCGAAGTCCAGATCGGGCTCATCCCCGGCGCGGGCGGGACCCAGCGCCTGCCGCGGCTGATCGGCCTTCCCAACGCCCTCGAGATGATCACGACCGGAAAGGCCGTCACGTCCGAAAAGGCCTTCGAGCGGACGCTGGTGGATGAGCTGGCGGAGCCGGCGCAGCTGGTCGAAACCGCGGTGAAAGCCGCCCGGCGCTTCGTCTCCGGCCGGCTCAACCTGAAGCTGCGCAGCACGCGCTTCCGTTACGAACGGCTGCCGAGCGCGGCCGAGAAAAAGGCGCTGCTGGGGTTCGCCACGCTCATGACGGCCGCCAAGGCCAAGGGGTACATCGCGCCGCTCAAGGCCATCGAGGCTTTCGAAAAGGGGCTCGGCTACGACATCGACGCCGACCTGGACCGCGAAGCCGAACTGTTT
>Ga0316619_10000035_pt1 | contig 17249 bp, 22 predicted proteins | sample OWC_Aug_M1_C1_D4_FD_207659 | JGI IMG/M metagenome (GOLD analysis project Ga0316619, IMG submission 207659) | Wetland soil microbial communities from Old Woman Creek delta, Ohio, United States - OWC_Aug_M1_C1_D4_B | ecosystem: Environmental > Terrestrial > Soil > Wetlands | place: USA: Ohio...
TCTTGAGAGCGCTTTACTCAGCAAAGGATAAAAACATGCCACCAGTTCTCGCAAAACCAACAAACCAGCAGGGCATGACCGCTCAGAATCCTCCTCAACAAAACCGGGGGATGGACGAAGACGAACAGCCCAACGTCACCCCCGAGGAGCAGGCGCTATACGAGAAATTCGTCTACAACGCCATGAATGTTATCCATAGCGAAGAGACCAGCAGGCAAATCTTGAGCATGGTGCAGTCCGCCAACAATCCGGCGGAAGGCGTAGCTCAAGCTGCGGTAACGATAGCCGAACAGCTGTATCAAACAGCCCAAGAGCAGAACACGCCAATCTCAGACGAGATATTGACCGAATCGGCAGATGAAGTGATTGAAATGATCTTCGAACTTGCCGAAGCCGCAAAGGTGATCCCAAGCCATACCGAAGATGATACCTTTATCGCTATCACTCGTGCTATGCAGCTCTGGCGAGAACGCCACCCGGAAATGGTTGATCAAGCCCAAGAGCAGCAGGATTTCAACAACATCAGTCCCGATCAAATGAAACAGATCATCGGTCAAATGGGGGCGTAACATGGCAGCAGTTCTCAGCAAAGCACTGGCAGGACTTGGGCAAGGATTATCTGCCTACGGTCAATTCTCCCTTCAAGATCGTGCCATTCAAGCACGGGAAGAGCGCTTGATGGCGTTGCGTAGTTCCCAGGAACAGAGCACTTACGAGCGAAACCGCGCCGATCAGTTGAAGGACGCGGAAGCCGCCAGAACAGCAGCAGGAGAAGCGGCATTGCAGAAGAGCCGCTACGAGCAAACTAAGCTGGCGGCGGAGCACACTTACCAGGAACAGCGCGAAGCAGCAAAACTCAAGGGGGAGAAGGAGCTTAAAGCAATGGAACTCTCCGCCAAGAAGGAAGAGAAAAGCGGCACTATTGGTGGATGGAAGCCGGACGAGCTTGAGCGTCATGTCAAAGGGCTTGTGTCCACCGGGATGGGGCTCGAATCCGATAGCGTCGAAAATTTCGACAAGGCACTCCAGCTTGATTTTTCTGACAAGGTGGCAAGAGTGGTTGCCGAAGCTAAGCGCAATCCTAATGATAGCGTCAGCGCTGCATATAACCGCGTTATGAAAGGCGAGGATGTGCCAAGCAAGCCATATCCATGGCAGCAGTCGGCTACCCCGGATCAATCGCCTACGCCGCTTTCATCGGTTACTCGCCCGACTGTTACCATGCCTGACGCAAATACCCCTCCAGTCCCTGGCGCACGCCGCGCCCCTGATGGCAAATGGTACGTCCAGAAGGACGGGAAATACTTTATGGTGAATCAGTAATGGCAAAGCTTACCCAGGTTGACTACGATCCGTTTGCTGCTACGGCACCAACATTAACCGCCGTCGATTACGATCCATTCTCGCAAGCCGTAGACCTTCCTGGCGTTTCAAAGACGGCCAAAGGCGGCGATATTCAACGCCTGAAATCCGCCACCGCTGGCCGTGAATCCGTGTTTATGCCCGAGGAGCGCCCTCCACTTCTCATCCCTTCCGCGCCGCAGCAGATCATTGACCCAACTTTAAAAGCTGGGGAACTGATGCGCGAAGAAGCCAGCCGCGTTTCTGAAGAAGGAGGTTTTGGCCGTGCCGCCGTTGCTGGCGCGATAAAAGGAACCGGCGAAACAGTAAAAGGATTGGTGAACGTCATCCCGCTGGCCGCCGATACCTTGAGTTCAGCCATTGCAAACCCTCTGCTGAAAGCCGCAAAACTTCCTGAAATTGGAAAGATGCCGCGCATGGAGCGCGGACCGCTTGCCGACATGACAGAGATGGTTCCGGTTCCGTCCCTATCAGAAAAGAAATGGGACGACCTGAAGGACACGAGAGAGCAGGCGCTGTGGCTTGTGACAAACGTATCCGAACAGGCTCCACAAGTAGCCGGGTTTGTTGGCGCTGCATTCGTTCCTAAATTCGCCAACACCTTCCTTGGCGCCATGGGCGCAATGTCAGCTGGTCAGTCCTATGAAGAAGGCATGAAGAAAGGTCTTGATCCTGAGGCGGTAGCTCTGTCTTCGTGGGTGAATGGCGGCATCGAAGTTCTTAGCGAAATGCTCCCTCTGAATGCGTTTGGAAAATTGCAGGAGGTTGTGAAGAAAGTCCCACTGGGAGATCAAGCGAAACTTGTTGGCGCTGTTATGAAGCGCGCTGGGATTGGAGTTGCTGCGCTTGCCACTCAGGCCGGGGTTGAATCGGTAGAAGAAACTGCCGCCCAGATTGGACAGAATCTGTCTCAGAAGTATATCGCCGGGGATCAGTCCGTAAATTGGAATGATGGCGTAAAAGAAGCCGCCATTCTTGGCGCTGCCGGTGGCGGAACAATGGGGGTTCCTCACGCTGTTACCGCCGCTTTCCAACCTCTCGCTGAAGCAACGCCAGTCCAAGCCCCCGACCAAGAGGCCGCCCTACGGGAAATATTCGGCACAGAAGAGCCGCAGCCAGCAGCACCAATTCCAGAAGCCGCGCCATCACCAGTCGCCCCGCTCGATCCGCGCCTACAAGCCGCCATGGAGCGCCTGCCCGCTACTCAAGAGGCATCACTTGGCCTTGTTCGTGCCGAGGCCGATGTTTCGCGCTACCAGCAACGCGCTGCTGATCTTGCCGCCGAACTGGATATGAAAAAAGAGCAGGATTACGGATTGGCCGTTGAGCAATCAAAATATTTGCCACCAGATATTGGATTAAGAGTGCCATCCGATCTTGATCTTCAAACTAAGATCAGCGAAATCAACGATGCAGTACAGAGCCAGCCAACCGCTTTGGCACTGGCCCTTCAACAAGCCCAACAGAGGAAAATCCAAAATGCCATCAAAGAGCAAGAAGCAGCACAACTTAATGCAGATGTGCGCCAGCAAGGAAGGCCGCAAGAACGCCAAGGGGAACTGCCCGCCCGAGAAGGTGGCGGAGGAATTCGTCAAGGCGGACAAGCGCAAGAAATAGCCGTTCCCGCTCCCCAGTTCGCGCCAGCACCCCTGGAACCTGCGCAAGCTGGAGGGGCCTTTATTCGGGAGAGACCCAGTGAAGTTATTCCACACCCCCAAGAAGTTGGGGCTGAACGTGCGTCGATATTGCCGCCGAATGAAACTGCGGCAGCGCCTCAAGTCACTGCGCCAATCCGACCAGCCGTCGAAGTTCCCGGTCCTGCTGTAACTGAACCTAGTCGTATTCCTAGTCAGATTCCTGGTCAGACAGAAATCGGGAAAGTTTACAAAGAGCCGGAAAAACAACAAGAAAAGTTTACAATCAAGCCCATAAAAGGCGGCGGGATTCTAGTCGCTGGCGACAAGGATTCGATTCGTGCGCAACTGAAAGAAGCGGGTATCAAGCAGCCTGGCATCTACAAGAAAGACGAAGGTCTGGAATTTACCAAGGGGCAGGCCGAGGCCGTGCGCAAGGCGCTGGCCTCAAGTGAAGCGTTTGACCCGCGCATGAAGCGCCAGCAGTTCAGAGATGGCTTGGAGGCTCTTTCGCGCCAGCTCCTGAAAGGCGGCGACGTTCAATATGTCACCGACGAGCATGGTCGCATCAGTGGCCGCACCCCTTCGCTAAATCCTTTATGGTTTCAGTCGATGGCCACCAATCCAGAAACAAAAACAAGCGTGGCGGACGCACAAAAAGCTGTTGATGCCGCGCTGGCTGGCAAGAGGTTAGGGGTAAGGCAGGCGCGGATTGTCTCTGTCATGCTGGATGAAATCACTGGTACTCGCACCGACCCAACGAATATTGCCTATGTGCGTGGTGAGCTGGCCAAGGCGCGAGAATTCCGCTCGATGCTAAACCCCAAGCGGGCAGAGATGGGCGAGATCGAAACAGCGCCATTATCGTCCTACGATCAGCGCCCCGGAGAAGTATTTGAGGAAGAGCATTACAGCCCTGAACAGACGGCAGAAGGTCGCACCTTCATGGAGTTATTGCAGCAGGCCAGTACCATAGATCATGTTGCTGCGGCTACGGTTATTGATCGCCATGCCGACGACAATAATATTGCCCCGGCGGCGCGAGAATTGTGGAGTATTATCAATGAAGCAGATAAAGACAAAGCAGCCGATCAAGAACGAGCAAATGAGGTTGGCCGTGAAAAACCTGAACCAGGTATGGAGCGAGGGCGAAGAGCCGAAACTGCGCAAGATCTTTTCGGCCAAGACACCAGAAACGCCCAAGCAGTAGCAGATGCGGCCCGCGCCAAGGACGAGAAACGCAGCGGCAAGACCGATGTTCCGGTAGAGGCTGGCGAATTCTTTGGTCAAGGCGGGAAACTGGAACCTGATCTGTTTGATCAGCCGAAGGCATCTCAAGCCGCTAAGGAAAAAGCCCTATCCTCCATAAAATCCTCAGACATTCCCTTGGCCGACAAGATCAGACTGGCCTCTGACATTGAGAACAACGCCGTAACCCCTGACGCCGTGGCCGCGATGATTCCTGACGTGTCGAAGAAAGAGAAAAAAATCGACACAACGGCTGGACGTGTCGAAGAAGAGCCAGAAACTAAACCTAAGTTCCCCCGGAAGCAGCAGCCCGACACCATCACCATAGACGGCGTAGAGCGCCCGACAACAAACAGCAAGGGCCAGCCTATTGCACAGACGGAAGAGGCGCTGCGAAACTTTTGGAAATGGTTTTCTGGTAGTCGTGTGGTGGATGATCAAGGCAGGCCGCTGGTTGTTTATCATGGGACGGCTGCTGATTTCGGAGCGTTTTCAGAGGGCAGACACCGCGCCGAACTTAACAAGAAATACCAAGGAGATGGGTTTCATTTTACAGGAAGTCCTCAAGTCGCCAGTCGATACGCTTTTGCATACAGAAATCAAGTATTGAGGAAGGAAGATATTTATCCGCTTGTTGAATCGCGCTTTCCAAGACGCGTTGCAGATATTTTTCGTTCTGTTGTCGAGGAAGGCTATGATGCAGCATGGGATATATCGGATTCCGAGATTAAAGCGACGATTGATGAGGTCAATGCGGCGGGGATAGCTATTGATGACTTGCTTGATCTGGCAAGAGTAGTAGAGGGCAGTAAATACCACTACCGTGCTGAACGTTCAGACATAGATGTTAATGACGTATTTTCCGCCATTTTCGGCGGGAGCAACGTAGATTTGCTGTCAGATATGGACGTAGACATAATGGTGGCGATGGGTATAGATGCCGCGCTTCCAAAACCTAATGTCATGCCAGCATACCTCAATATCAATAATCTGCTACGCACGGACAGTCAGAAAAAGGCGAAGAGCGCACGGGGAAATGGTTACGATGGGGTTTATTATTACGGGCCAGATACCGTATCTGATGAACCTGAGTGGGTTGTTTTCGATCCGGTTCAAATAAAATCCGCCACCGGCAACATCGGAACCTTCTCCCCAGAAGACCCGCGCATTCAATACTCCTTCGCCGGAGAACGCGCCGCCACCAACCAACCTACCCGATCAAAAGACCAAAGCCACGCCCTACGCCTAAACATGGCCCTATCAAACGAACACGGGAGTGAGTGGAATGATGCCTACTACGAAAGTGAACTGCCTGACTCCCTTTCTGGATTTGCAAAAGCTGTCGAGTCTGCCTTTGGAAGAAAGATCGTCTACGTCACCCCTACCTCTGAAAAGTTCGACCTGTTCAACGGAGTCTACATCGGGGGCGGAGTCGTCTATGTCAGCTCAACCAGCGAAGCCAACTTCCTCAACATTGTTGGCCACGAACTCTACCACGACATCGAGCGCACCAGACCAGACCTGATCGACTGGTACAGGAAGAAGGCTAAGGCTTACATTCAGAATCTTCCGGAGTACCAAGCTCGATTGAACAAGCTGGTGCCAGAAGGTGGGCGAAAGTTTGACGAATTCACCGCAAGCAGCGAACTTCTGGCCGACTTCATGGGCGACGCCTTTGGCCATCCCGAATTCCTGCAAGAACTCGCCAACGACAATCCATCCAAGTTCAAGGCCTTCATGACCACCGTTCAGTTGTGGCTGTCGAAGCTGGCCGGTAAGCTAAAGGGCCTTGGATCAAGCCGCTACATCACGGAGGTGGAAAGCCTTCGCTCGCACTTGAAGGACGTGCTGAAAGCCTATGCCGACGGAAAGAGCATTGCCGATGTGACATGGGGGGATTTTGCGGCGAGTAGGAAAGAGCCCGGCCCAATATTCAGGCAAGATTATGCCTCGGAGGAAGAGCAAGAGCGGCTAAATAGGGTAAAGAATATTGAGGAAGAATATAGACTTCCGAATATTCATAATATTGTTCCTCGTGATTATGTTCCCGCGCAAGCTAATCAGAAAATGGTGACAATATATCGAGGGGTTCCATCTAATTTAAAAAATGCCGTAATTCGTCCTGGCGATTGGGTCGCCCTTACAAATAGCTATGCGTCAGAACATGGAACTGCCGAAACAGGTAGAAGTAAAGTTATTGAAATGAGAGTTCCCGCCGATCATGTTGCATGGGCAGGAACAGATATGAATGAATGGTTTTATGTCCCGCGCGAAACTTCTGATGCAGATATTCAATACTCCCGCCGCCAGCCCAAAGAACCCACTCCACAAAAAGAAAACGAAGGCGTCAAAGGCGACCGCTTCACCCTGCGCGGCGAAGACCTGCGCGGTAAGCTGCGCCGCAAGATTCAGGACGAGGCTGTTCGCTGGGAGCATGTTCAGGAGCAGATTCTTGAGCAGGGAGGGACCATCACCGAAGAGAGCAACGTTGCTCAGGCCATCAAGCTCTATCCTGGCCGTGTTGCCGCCCGCCTTCAAGACTTCAATCGCCGCATCGTCGAGCCGTTCATGGAGAAGATCGCCAAAGCCGGGGTTGCTCTGGATGATATTGGCCTTTATATGTACGCCCTTCACGCCAAGGAGCGCAACCGCGAGATAGCCAAGATCAACCCGCGCTTCCCCAATGACGGTAAGCCAGGAAACTCCGGTTCGGGTATGACCGACGCCGAGGCTGATGCCATCATCGAAAATGCCAAGGCCGATCCAAAGTTCGATACCATCCAGTGGGCTGAAGGGTTGATGCGCAAAGTGGTTGAGGCCAGACTTACCATGTTGGTAAAAGAAGGCGTCATGACCAAGGAGATGGCCGACGACTACCGGGCTACCTACAAAAACTACGTCCCACTGAAGGGGCTGGAGAAGGCCGACGAAGCCGGATCAACCCAAGGCGCTGGCCGTGGCATCTCCACGGGTAAGCGCATCGACTACCGGGCTCTGGGCCGCGCCAGCCGGGCGGGAGACGTGGTGCAGAACATCCTGCGTGATTCTGGGACGGCCTTCATTCTGGCCGAGAAAGCGCACGTTGGCATGGTGGCCGAGAACTTCATCAAGGCCAACCCCGATGACAAGCACTGGACCGTGGACAAAGCGCCGAAGACGCCGATGTTCACTCGCACCAAGGCGGTTCATAGCGTGATGTACCAGGGGCAATCCATCGGTGACTTCCCCGATCTTGAAGTGGCCAAGGAATACGCCAAGCAGATGCGCCAGTTCCATGGTGATCCGACCATCAAGGTGGATTCCCATAAGCCCGGCCTTGTCGTCCTGAAAGAGGCCCAACTCGATCTTGAGGCTGAGATTCAATTCATCCGTGGAAACGACGTGGTACGCCTCCAGATTACCGATCCGCTTTTGGTCAGGGCGTATAACCGCTTGTGGAATCAAGGCGTCTCAGAAGGCTTGCAGCACCTCAACAGCTACAACGCATGGCTGCGCCAGATGTACACCCAGAAAAACCCCGCATGGTTCGTTCTAAACGTGTTTCGCGACGTTCAGGCAGTGGTTCCGTATCTGACTGGGGAGCAGGGCTTCAAGTTCGCCACCAAGACCATCGGCAACATGCCCATGGCCGGGCGCGCGGCGTGGAACTATTACCACAAGAAATCGGCTGGCCCGGTGATGGACGCCATGATCAAGCGCTTCATGGAGGCTGGGGGTAGCATCGGCTTTGCCTACGTTGGCGACATCGAAGCCAAGACCAAAGAACTTGATGGCATCATGCACCGTTACACCGACTGGAAAACCACGCTTGGTCACTTCAAGGGCGGCGACGTGAAGCGCGGGATGCACGACATTTTCGTGAAGGCGCTGAACAGCAAGGGCATCGCATGGATCGAAGCTCTGAATACCTCCTTCGAGAATATGAGCCGTCTGGCAACCTTCAAAGCAGCTGTTGATTCAGGGCTTTCTGATGCGGAAGCCGCCATGCTGGCCAAGCACGTCACCGTGAACTTCAACACCCGTGGCGAGTGGGGGCCGAACATGAACGCGGTCTGGCTCTTCTCCAATGCCGGTATCCAGGGCACAAGGGGCATAGGCCATGCCTTGATCTACTCCAAGCACAGAAAGCAGGTGTGGGCGCTCTCAAGCGGCTTGATGATGCTCGGCATGATAGCCAGCCTGATGGGGGATGATGACGACGACCTGATTGATGATGCAGATCGAGGTAAGGCGCTGACCTTCCGCGTCGGTGATACTCAGTTCAAATGGCAGCTTCCTTACGGCTGGGGATTCTTCGGCGGCATGGGGCAGCTCTTTGCTCAGGCCATGAAGCACCCGGAGAAGCAAGATCTTCTGGCGGTGAAGATGGCCGACGTGACCATGCAGCACTTCTCCCCGTGGGGCAATCTGTTTACTGGTGGAACTGCCGAGATGGAGAACGTTATCCAGGTGGTCCCGACCATTGCCAAGCCAGAATTCCAGATAGCGTTTAACCAATCGGCTTTTGGTGGCCCATTATTTCCAGAGAATCCCTACGACCAGATTAAGCCCGACAGCGAGAAGGCATGGCGCAGCACCAAGGGAACCGGCTATGACGTAGTGGCAAAGTGGATGAATGAAGTCAGTGGTGGTGATGCCACGCAGTCTGGCGGCGTCTCTGTATCGCCAGAGACATTAAAGCTTCGCATCTCCACTATCTTCGGCGGCGTAGGGCGTCTCGTGACCGATACCATTGCACTCCCGACCAAGATGGCAACAGGCGAAGAGATTTCTCACAAGAACATCCCCGTCTGGAAAAGCTTCTTTGCCGACATCGACTCAGACGATCATCAGCGCCGGTTCCACGAGCAGGCGGCAGAAGCCAAGGAAGCCTATGCAATCCACAACTCATACCAGCGCAAAGAGGATATTGAGGGGGCCAAGGTTCACAAGGCAGAGCACAAGGCTATGATCAAACTCGGTGAAATGGCCGAGAGCTACACCGACGACTTGAAGAAGATTAGGGACTACGAAGATATGGTTAAGGCCGCTTCTGACCTTACCGCTTCAGAGAAGAAAATGAAGCTTGAAATGCTGGATCAGCGCAGGATTAAACTAACCACCAAGTACAACAATAAATTTAAGAAGATGCGCTAGATTCGCCGTATTTATGCAGGAGATCCATTTGTTTTGCGCTTTGTCGCAAAACAAAAACCATTCATTCCATCTATTTTTCAGTGGCGTGTCATCGTCTCCAGAAAGGTCAATAACATCAATAAATGGAGGATATTCGGGCGTTATGCCTAAATGATGACCGTAAAATCTTCCACCATCTTTGCGAATTGCTCGCGCATAGCCTTGGCCACATCAAGCGCAAACTCTCCGTACATGGTGCTACTGTCCAGCCCACCCCAGCCACTAGCGGACGCAATATTATCCACCAAAGCAGTCAGTCGTTCGTCAGTAAATTCATTCTTCCAATTAAGGAGATGCGATTTTATGAAGCTTTGTTGAACAGCAACAATATCATTTATATTTGGCCTCGATGCTATCGTGGCCCATCTTATCTCTCCTGATGTAAGAAGGTATAAGAACCACAGCCCCGCGTCTTCTACGTAAACTATTTTTGTGTTTGGCAATATACTTTGCATGACGAGTAGCTCCAGTGATAACGATAAGCTTAAGGAGTGCGGTAAAAGTCTTGAGTGATGGGGCCAGGCAAGGAATCGAACCTTGCAACCTCGCTACGTCGTGTATGCTCATCGGCCTTCATAGAACGTCTCCTATTACTCGCCTTTGTACCGACCATGCGCGCTCTTCCATTAAGCTATCATGGCATAAATCTAAGATGAACGATTACAGTCGTTAGGCGGCTGATGGCAGGCGGCAGGCGCTGATCTTCCTGCATATATGCCCACGGTGCCTTGACCCGCACCCCTTCGGCTATGCCTAGCCGCCACTCAGGACTCAGAGCTTGTACATATAGCGCCTTCAAAAACCACGATACCGATGCCTCGTGTATCGTAGAATTTTATCTCACTCGCGCATCAGCCTACGCATTCGCCTGTCATCAGCCGCCTAACGTCTATTATAACCTATCATTCGTCCAATCGGCTTCACCACCAGAGGAGAGGCAAGCACAAGGACGTAAATGCCTTGCAGCACTGGAACTGGGGCGAGCTTGCAAATGAATAAGTCGATCATTCCCGCAGTAAAATACACTGCCGAAACGGCAAAAAGAAATTTCTCAGGAGTCATTTTCAATCGTTACCCTACGTTGTGGCGCACCTATTGATGAAGACCTTGCACGGTCTGTATATTCAGGTGTTAGGCACACTCACGCGCCCGGTAACTCATCACCTCCGCAAAGTGTCCTGGGAGGCCGCTATTCAAAAGTCTTTCTCTTGCTTCGTCGCCGAATGGGAATAGCACGCTTCCCAAATTATTGCTGCTTGGCCCGCCGACGAAGTTAATCTTTTTGCCCATCACCCAATACCCTCCGGCGGCAACAGCCAGCGGCCCGAACCACGGCGCAGATCCTCGCTCTGGCAAAATCAGTATCCCAGTTCCGTGTTCAATCATTCGTGCCGCCCACTTTTCTTTCTGGCTGAACGGTGGGTTGCAATACACAAAGCCAAGCCACTCTCGTTCGAGCCCGTTCTCGCCACGCTCAAGCGCCCAGTTCACTGCGCCGATGTTGGTTTCAATTCCGGCGCATGGATCAAGGTCTATACGGCCAAGGGCTTCGTAAACCCATGCTGGCGTTTGTAGTGTGTCGTTCTTTTTCATCTCGCCTCGTGCCATGCGTGCCTAACCCCAAAATAAACCGGACGCATTGCCAGCGGCGCACCTGTCCGGGTCGGTGCGCGCCGGTTATTTTTGTCCGTTGGGCGTCATCAGTAGCGCCCTTCAATAAAAGCATTCATGCAGGCCAAGCAAATCTTGTACTCGCCCCAAAAGGTTCCGTCTACGCGGGCGCGTTCGTAGCGGTAATAGTCTCCGGCCTGAATGCCGTGTTCTTGCTTACCATCGAGTCCATAGCACAGATGATTTTTTCTCGCTTTTCTCAAGGTCACGGTCCGGCACGTTAACTCTGACTCGTCACCCTGAAATGGATCTTGTAGCAGGTAGTTCATCCCGTGCTTTCTCCATTCTGGCAGCCGCCCAACAATACGCTCGTGCCGACCTGCTACAGCGGTGTTTCCGGTGTCTTCGTTCATGCCTTGTGTCTCCATCTCTTTGTTTCCGCAGTCGCCACAGCTAGCCGTTAGCTGTCACTATCTATCGGTACGCATAACCAGTATTCACCCCTCTCGTTTAATCGCTTGTTTGGCTTCTCGCGGTCAATGTCCCATCGCGTATCCGCGCCCATTAGCGGGCAATCGGCATTTACAAACCCATACTCCGTCATCATCCGGCCTTCGTCATGGTTTCCGAACTGATCACCATCAGGCGCAGAGTAGCTGCTAAACACCATCAAATCATTATGGTGTCGAGCTTTTATAACCGCCCATACTTCCGGCGTTGTCGGTATTTTTTTATAATCCATATCAGCCTCCACAGCTAACAATCAAATCCAGGCGAGTCGGTTAGCGCATCGCCTCTTTTTTCTTCGGCGGCTCCCGCCTGATCAAGCTCGTTATATTTCTTCTGCAAATCTTCGCATCTTTCCGCATTTGTCACAGACAAATATCTGTATGTGCTTACGCTCGAGATCAAAAGAATGTGCTTTGTTAACCGCCAGCCCCATATCCATGGCGTGCTCTACTTTCGATTTTGTGATCGTTTCACTTAATAGCTTCCAGCTGTGCTTGCAAAACATCTTCAAATGCCTCGTGGTTAAAATATAACAATTCGTTAAACGTGACGCCGTTGTAGCAGTTTAATTTTTGTCGTCTGTGGGGCGCACGTTACCTTCACCGTTAGCCCGCACGGTGTGGCGGCGTTGTGTACTGTCGGTAGTATTCATTTTTAAGTTCCTCTTCCTTTTTCTTCATGCGCGCATCACCTTTCTGGTAAAGAAATTCTACTTCTTTCTTTGCCTTCTGCCGTGCCAGTTCCATCAATCCTTGGTAGTTAAGCATCTTCATCCTCCGCGCCTAATCATGCCGGTCAGCAGACGGCGTGACTGTTTTCGCTGGGCTGCCGCTGACTACCGTTAGCGCCCCGCTTATGTGCGTAGCTTATGCCCGCCAAGAATGCCTCGCGAATCGCCCATCCGTGCCATGCGAAATCTGGTTTGTAGTCGCTAGTATCCGATACCGAATTAACGTAGTCGAATGCGGCCTCTATCTCTTGGTTCAGTTGGCCATCGTTGTTGCTTCCGTGATCTTCGCTTCCGCGCTTCGTATGCTCTGGCGTCAGGTCACGTTTTGGATATTCGCTCATAGGCTTTTTAATCATTTTCCCGCCCCCGTGTTTTCAGTGCTTCTCGCGCCTTCTGCACTGCAAAACGAGGCCATCTTTTCGGGCGAGTTTGCGCATGATTGAATGGCTTCGTCATATCGTAGCGCCGCTTTCGCCGCCTCTCGAAGTTTATCTATCTTGGCATCTGCTGGCGGTTCAAACGAAACCTTGCCAGGCGTCACAACCTCCTTTATGTCGGAAACAGGAATGTCCCTGAACAGCTCGTCGTCTTCCCTGAGTATGATTACGCATGTGGTACTGGCGGCCCCAACATGAGTACCCCCACTCCCCCTGACATGCAGTTGCTGTGGGAAAATCTTGGGGTATGGCTCACTTAGAACCGTTCCTATGAAAACGTTTCCAGACCATTCGTCGGTCTCGAATTTTACCTGCAAACCCTTCATTCTATTGGCTCCTCGCTGTTAGACGTTTTTGCCGAGCACCACCCCACAAGGCAAAACCCGCACCGCTTCCAGTACTCGTCCTGCTCGCCACACGAAGAGTCGTAGTCTGATGGCGATCCATAATAGTCCACCCACCACTCCTTGAACTCTTGTGTCAGGTTCTGTGCGTGATACTTCGTGAACCACGCGTCTGCTGTCCAGTCAGTGGCCGCGATCTTTCGCGCCACAAGCATACCTCTCAAATCGGCCTCAGTGAGCGATTGATTGTAAAACTCGGCGGGAGAGAATTCGTGCATGTGGTTGATCATCCATGGCGTAGGTACGCGACCTTCAATAGACGGCGCGATGCTTGGCATTAATTGTTCGGCGTTCATAGCACTTGCCCCATTTGCGTTCTTCTCCTCCTGTGGCATATGTTCGTGCTCTGCATTCATAAGCAATCACTCACGATAAACCGCACCCCTTCGATTCGCCCGATCTCTCCTTGCATCATGGCTAACTTAACTCCTTCATTAAGACGGGCGGCATCTGGCGTTTTATCGTAGCGCTCTTTCGATCTGTCGAATAGCCAGCGCTCTTTTGCGTTTCGACATTCTGCGCGTATCCGCCTAACCTTGTTTGGTGGCCGGTGTAGTCTTAACCACATTGTCCATCTTCCCCCTGATACCCGAACTCCTTCTTCCACCCATCCGCCCCGCGCCAGCTCTTTACTTGCTCGATGTAGATAGGGCGTGGCATAGCATCTTCAACATGCCCATCCTCGCGGTGGTTGTATTCCCAGCGCATGATGCCCTCCTTGTCCAGTGTGCCGCGAGACCAGCTCGTAACAGGCTTCAGCACCCTCTCGCGCTCCTGATCTCCGTTGAGTATTCGCACTTCTTCGGCCACAGCTGTTACGCCAGTGCGGTCAAGGTTTTCTAAGAGGCGGTGAATGTCTCTCGCCATCTTGGACCAGCCATCTTCCACGAAGAGCGATTCGTCCAGTGGTTTTCCTTTCTCGCCTAGCATATTGGCGCAATAGGCCGCGCTTGGTAGTGACCTTCCGTTCGTCATGCGCATCCGGTAATCGTGCATGGCGGCGTCAATCAAGCCTGCTATTCGGTACTGGCGCAGCCTGCTCTCTTTTGAGAATAGGGTTACGGCCACATGAGAACGCACAGGGGCGTCGTTCACTATCTCTGGCATGGCTGAGTATGCGAACATCAGCCAGGCGTAAACAATAGGCCCTCCGGACTCTGCGGCCTTCAATATCCTGCCAGCCTCAATACCATCAACTATCCGGTTATCGGCGCTTGATGATGTCGAGTTCTGAATTTTGCAGCCGTACCTAACCTGGTCGGTATCTGTGTTACTTCGGATGCCAATAGCGGTGGCATCGTGTAGGGCTTGGCGGGCGTAGGATAGCTTCAATTATTTCCCCTCACAAATTAAGACTGAAATATCCCCAGGAAAGAACCCATCCTGTCGAAAATGCAATAAACAAGCGCGTTTTACCATGTCCGCTCGACCTAACGTAAAGTAGAACATTTATGCACGCGAGCAATATTGAGACAAGGAACTTTTCTTCGTTCATTATTTCCCTCCATAAAGAAAATTACCAATCTGCTGAACCACTTCCCGCCAGAACCAGTTAAGGCGGGGATCATCGGCGCTCACAACCAGAATATTGTGCTTCTGCCAGCCATCTTTCTTTATCTGCTCGGGATCTTCTTTAGAGTTTACCAAACGGCCTAGTGGGCAAACGTAGCCCTTCGTCATTTATACCCCTTTATTTACGTTAGGTCCTTCAAGTTAGGAATCTTGCTAAAATCATATATAACAGAATCCTTTCTCTCAATACGCGCTCCTGTCATTTTTTGACGCTCATGCGCCAGTCTCTGCGGAAGTGGTAGTATAGATATTGGACAGCATATTTCACAAAATCTCACAGAATACCATTCGTCCGGAATGCGGGCGTCGTGGAGAACGGCCACTCGGTCAGAAAGTGCGCGTATAGAGATAGGGAACAAAATTCCTCGTCGGCATACTTCTTTGAGATTTTCGTAAACGAAGTTTACAACGTTATATTCCTTTCCGTCATCTGCTAAAACAGAGAAACAGTTACCATGCGTGAGAGGGTATTTATCTTTCGATACTCCAATCAATGTTGATGATGTTACGCGAACTGCGTTTAATACGTTCTCCACTTCAACTCTCCTTTCCGTTATTGTGTGACGATAGGCGGGCGGAATCCTCATCCGTCACCGCCACAGCCAGCGCAAGTATCTCTTTTTCATATTCACGTGCCTTAGCGTTGAATTGCTTTTTTTTCTCTGCAAGATCGGAGATAGTCCATTTCTTGTGATCATGCTTAGATTCTAGGTAATCTATTATTTCTTTCGCTCTTTCAATACCATGCCGCAACTCAAGTCCGGCAATATATCCATGTGTTGTTTTTGTGCCATTAATGTTCCCTGAAAGCTCCTTATTGCATCGCTTATTGCATTGCAGGTGACAATTAAGCTCATCTAGCCTTAGCTCAGGATATGCACCCTTTGTTTTGAGATGGCCTGCGGCGTATTGAATATTCTGATTCGTTGTCCCGCAAGAGATACATTCCGGCAGCCTGCCTTGGCGTAAATAATGTAAGCGATCACGCGCCCTTATGAACCGTCTAAATGCATCCTCCGCCTCTCTCATCCACTGAGAGCGCGTTTTTATCCTTTCCTTCGCCTCTCTCTGCGCATTGGCCTTTTTCCGCTCTGCCGCCTTCTCGGCCAAGCTCCTGATGTGCTTAAGACCGCACCTATAATCGCACACCGCCTGAAAGGATTTCTCAGGGGTGAACAGAATCCCACACGCCTTACACTTTTTCTGTTTTCTGGGCTTCACGCTTTTTCTCGAATTTCTCGACCAGCTCATCAACCATTCCATCAAACGTGGCTCCATCCCCTGTTAAAGCGCGATGGCACAGCTCCTCGTACTGTCGCGGATTCAGCAGCCTAACGTATTCGTATCGCTTGTGGCCCTTCTCCAGTTCACGGAGTCGCCTAACCTCTGCCGCCAGAGTTGCGCAGACAACTCGCCAGCCTTGAACCCCCTTGTAGAAGTCATGGCCCACGGTCCACTCGTCAGCGAACTTGAGAGCGGTTTCTACTTCCATTGCGTTTGTCATCTTCTCTCCTTCGGCTCGTAAAACATAACCCCAAGATCAGTTCCATATGCATAAACCTGCTCTAGGTATTGAGCGAAGCCTTTGACCGTTAGTCCTGTTGTGCTACCTATAAGCACTTTGTCTCCTGTTGGTGTGTAATCCCACTTCCTATAACCTTCCTTGCACAACTCTGGATCGTATTCCTCAGGAAGATATGCCATCTTGAAGAACTCATGCCACACCACGTCGCTGAACTGCCTGCCGCCAGCCCATGCCTGTTCGGCAATATCCTTAAGTGGTCCGGCCCACATCCTCGCATTTTGGTCGAGCTTCCTAACCTTCTGCTTTTCCCTGACCACCATCTCCAGAGGATTGTCGCGGTCTACTGGGACGTTCTGGATCAGGGTACAGGCAAGTCTTACCTGTTGTTCTCCGATCAGCAATATTTTGCGCTCTGCAAATGGCGGTCTCATTGGCCTTCGTTCTCAGTTATCAGACCTTGCACGGTCTGGATATTCTGGTGTTAGGGGAAAACAAAACCATGGATATACAATCTGCATTTACCACATTAACCGCCATTGGAGAACTAACGAAGTTAGTAATCAATGGCAAGATTGATAATGAGGTCAAAGCAAAAGCGGCTGAGTTAACGGATGCCATTATTTCTCTCCAAGGCACGATTTTTAGTCTCCAATCTCAGAATCATGAATTGTTGGATGCGAAGCGTGATGTCGAAGAAAAAATGATGAAGCTTCTTAACTGGGAAAAGACAGCAGAGAAATATTATCTTAACGAAATATGCTCTGGAGTTTTCCTGTTTACTATCAAGAAGGATCATCAAGGGAATCAACCGCTTCACCACATATGCCCCAATTGCTACGCAAACCAAAAGTGGTCTGTCCTTATAAAAACTGAAATTACGCACGCTGGTACAAAATATTGGTGCAAATCGCCAGAGTGCAAAGCAACCTACAACAACTACCAAGCCGCGAAACCAATAGAAGTCATTCCACATGAATCATATACCCCCTAACAATCGCATAAACTCGGACCCATTCCAGCGGCGGGCCTGTCTTGAATCTG
>Ga0316619_10000036_pt1 | contig 17205 bp, 12 predicted proteins | sample OWC_Aug_M1_C1_D4_FD_207659 | JGI IMG/M metagenome (GOLD analysis project Ga0316619, IMG submission 207659) | Wetland soil microbial communities from Old Woman Creek delta, Ohio, United States - OWC_Aug_M1_C1_D4_B | ecosystem: Environmental > Terrestrial > Soil > Wetlands | place: USA: Ohio...
GCCGGCATCCTCGGTGACAACTGCGCCGACTGCGGAGCTCCCGGCCTGTGGCCGTGGGAGGTGACGCGCGAGGGGCTGCCGCCCGGGCTGGTGAGGCTCGAGGTGAATCACCGCCGTGGCCGCCACTGGAGCATCCGGCGACCGTCCCGCGACACCCGCTGGGGGGAATACCTCTCGGAGGCGCTGGCGGGACGCCTGACTGCGCTCTGCGGACCCTGCAACCGGAGGGACGGCGGCGCGCGCCGGTACCCGGTGGTGGACCGCACCCGCCAGGGCGCGAGGAGGGGGCGGTGACCAAGCAGGAGCAGGAGGGAAGCTCATCGGCGCCGACTCCGGGGCGGCCCGCCGGTGAGACTGCGCCCGCGGCGGCGGCTGGGTGGCCGCGGGCGAGTGGTGGGGCGGCGGAGACGGGGTGCCAGCCTCCCCCGTTCTCCGGGTGGGTGGACCGGGCCGCCCGGGCGGCCGATGTCCTGCGGCAGCTCGGCGAACGGCCCCTGTTCGCCCTCACGGAGTGGCCGCCCTGGGCCTGGGCGATGCTGTACCTTGGCAAGGACATCGAGAACCGGGGCGACTCGCTGCCCATGAGCGTCCGTGGGTATTGGGTGGCCATCCACCATGGCCTCGGGGGGAGGAGCCGGTTCGCCCAAGACAGCTCCGCGATGGCCGGGATCAGTACCTGTAAGCAAATCGCGGATGCGAGGCTCTACGACCGCGCCTGCGCGCGAGTACCAGCCAGCCGGGCCCGCGTCGGGCTCGGCGGCGGCCTCGTCCCGGTGGGGCCGCTCTCCAAGGAGCTGCGGAAGCCCTCGGCCTTCTTCCTCTACGAGTCGAACGGCCCCGGCTACCGCGCGCTCCTCCGCCAGCACGTCCTCGGCCTCGTCCGATTCGGAGGATGCTACCCCCGTACCCCAGGGCTATCGGGGAGTCGCTGGGAGGGCGGCGGGGAGTGGTGCTGGCGCATCGACGGCGCGCTCGCGCTGCCCTTGGCCCTGCCCATGCCCGGTGCCCAGGGCTTCTGGCGCGTACCTGACGAGCTGGTCGAGATGGTCCGCGCCCAGCTCGTCGACCTGGCGGAGGACCGCACGTGAGGGTCTGGTTTCTGGAGATTCCCCTCCGGACCGGTCGCGGACAGAACGACCGGCCCCACCACTGGGGCGAGCGGGCGAACCGCGTTCGCCAAGAGCGGGACGCCGTCCTGCTGGCCTGGCGCCGGACCGTGGGCGGCCGCGGCGCCGAACGGCCGCGCGTGCCCTGTACCGTCCTGCTCCAGCGCTTGTCACCCGGGGGCGCTGCGGGCTGGACCGGGCTGGACGAGGGGGACAACCTGGAGGGCTCGCTCAAGGCCGTCCGTGACGAGGTGGCGCGGCTCCTCGGCCTCGACGATGCGGACCCGAGGGTGACCTGGCGGTACGAACAGCTCGAGGGGACCTGGGGTGTTCGCGTCACGATCAACTCCGACCGGACCGGAGAGGAACTGCCGGAGCGGCCGAGACGTGCGCCGCGGAAGCGCCGGCAGAAGCCACGGCGCCTGCTCGCCCGGGCCCAGGAGCGGGCCGGCTACCGGGCAACGCCCAACATCGTCCGCCCACCGAGGCGTTCATGAGTCTGTATTACGTCACCGTCCGCGGCATCGGCACCTTCCTCGCGGATCGGGATGGCATCGATGCGGCCCGCGAATGGGCCAGGGGGGCATTCGGGCGCGAGCTCCAAGGCGTCTCCAACGCAAGGGGGGCGCGTCGGTGCGAAAGGTGTGACAGCTCTCCCTGTACCTGTTCCGCGAAAGGCGGCGAGCGGTCATGAGCGCGCCGGGCGAGATCGGCGGATACCCCGTCCACCCGGCAGCCCAACTCTTCCCGCTGATGGAAGAGGCGGAACTTGCCGACCTCACGGAGAGCGTCCGGAAGGGCTTCGACCCCGCCCACCCGCTCGTTCTCCTCGGCGGCCTTCCAGACGGCCGGAACCACGGGCAGCTTCTGGATGGGCGAAACCGCGCGCTCGCCTGCATGCGCGCCGACGTCAAACCTGCCGTCCGGGAGGCGACGCCCGCGGAGGCGGCCGACCCGGTAGCCTTCGTGATGCGCGAGAACTTCCGCCGCCGACACCTCACCCCCAGCCAGCGAGCGGCGATCGCCGCCGAGGCCCAACTCCTGGTGGAGGAGGATCGCGCCAAGGAGAGGCAGCGCGACCACGGGAAGACCGCGCCGGGGCGCAAGAACACTCAGCGCCCACGGGCGCTAAGTGTTCCCAGCGCCGACGTCGATGCTCAGGTGCTCAGCGGCGGCGCCCGGCGGAGGGGATCCTCAGAGGATCCAGAAGATCCCCAGAGGATCGCCGGCAAGGCGGCCGAGAAGGTGGCGGCGATCGCCGGCGTGGGGGCGCGCTCGATCGAGCGGGCCAAGGCGGTGCGCGAAAAGGCGCCGCAGCTCCTGGAGCAGGTGAAGAAGGGCGATCTGACGCTCCGCCAGGCGGAGAAACAGATCCGCCGCACCGACCAACTCCAGCAGATCAAGGCGTACGTCCCGCCCGAAGGCGAGTACCCGGTGATCGTCGCTGACCCGCCCTGGAAGTACGATGACGAACTGGACGGCTCCGACGCGGCGCGCGGCGGCTGTCCCTACCCACCGATGACGGTGGAGGAGATCTGCGCGTTGAAGGTGCCGGCGGCCAAGGACTCCATCCTTTGGCTCTGGGTCACCAACACGGTGCTGATCGAGGGTTGGCACAAGCGCGTCCTCGACGCCTGGGAGTTCCGGGGGAAGACGATCTACACCTGGGACAAGGTGGACATGATCACCGGCCGGTGGGGTCGGGGCCAGACGGAGCACGCCATCATCGCCGTGAGGGGGCGGCCCACGGGGATGTTCGAGCGCGAGCGGACGCTCTTCGCGGAGAAGCGGTCCAGGACCCACTCGAAGAAGCCGGACGAGTTCTTCCGGCTCGTCGAGCGCACCTGCCCCGCCACGCCGCGGCTGGAGATGTTTTCCCGTCAACCCCGCGAGGGTTGGGTGACGAGCGGCGCGGAGTTGCCGCCGGCGGACGAGAAGCCCCAGGAGGTGCCCCTCGAGCCCTGCCTGTGCGGGCACGCGCGCGCCCGGCACGGATTCCGGCGGCCGAGGTGCAAGGACTGCGAGTGCGAACTATACGAGCCCGCCGCCGCCGAGGTTGCGGCGCCGCCACCCGACGCTTCTCGCGGGCCTTGGACCTTCGAGTGGCGGCGGAAGGGGAAGGGCCTGGCGCATGCCTTCGGGGACCCGCTGCTGGCGGGCCGCCCTTCCTGCGGCGTCCGCGCCTCCGGACAGGACGTGGTGAAGGACCGCACGAAGGCGAAGCTGTGCCCGGACTGTGTGGAGAGCGTGGTAACCCAGGTACAGGCAGGCCGCGCTATCGATCCGATCGGGCCGATGGCGCTGGCGCTTCTCGGAGATCCACCGAACGGCAAACGCCTCGCTCCCGAGGCCGAGCCGTTGCCGGACCAAGCGAGATTTTTCCGGCAGGCACTGAACCACTACAGGAACGGGCTGGACCTGTGCCCCTGGTGCGGCGTGGATGAGTCGCGAAACAATCCGGAGAGGGGGGGCGTTGGGTGGGTCTCCGGCGGGGTTCGGGCCGGGCAGGGCGGGGATCTCGCCATCTGCGGAGACTGCAACAAGAAGGGGCGCCCGGTGATCTTGGTAACGAAGAAGGACCGCGACGCCTGGATGCGCGCAACAAGGCTGTCCATCCAGGAGCGCTGGGCTAACGCGAAGAAGAGCGAGCCCGGGGCGGCTTCCTCGAAAAAAGATGAGCGTCGCGCGTCCCCCCCTCGCGCGGATGCTCCCGGTGCGGGGGGCCGGCATGTTGGGGCCCCCGCCCGAGTTCCGATAGCCTTCGACGTCCGGAGGGTGACCGGCAAGCCGCTCGAGGGTGGCAAGGGCAAGTGCCGCGCGACCAAATACAAGAAAAGCCGTCCGACCGGTCGCTGCCCGAACGCGGCGAGGTGGCGCATGCGGCTCGCGAAACCCCTGCCCGCCGGGGCCACATCGGCGCACGTCGACCTCTGCCTGACACACGCGAACGCGGCGTCCCGAGCGCGCAAGGTGGAGCTGGCCTGATGGACACCGCGGACGAGGCGGACACCCTGCGGCTCCGCGCGGAGCTGGCCGGCGTCAACTTCGCCCTGGACGAGTTCGGCGTCCAGCACTATGCCGGGCTGACCGTCTCGCAGTGCGCCGAGGAGGCCATGGGCGTGCTCCGCGGGCGCATCGCCTCGCTCGAGGCGGAGCGGATGGCGCTCCGGCGCCGCCTCGACCTGGTTGTCCAGTACCTCCAGCGCAGGTCTGCCGCCGCCACCTCGGATGCGACCCGCGCCGGCGCGCGCGGGGAGGAGCCGCTGGCGCGCCGAGCGCACGAGGCCGCGACCGCCTACGTGGTGGTGCGGAGCCTGGCCGCCGGGGAGATCGGCGACGTGGGTGCCGAGCCGGTGGCGACGCCGGGCGAGGTGCTGGCCGAGGTCCTGCCTAGAAGTTGAGGGTGTTGGCTAGCCTGCTAAAAGATGACCTGATGTGGCATCCCGATTGCGAGGCGGGGCCTGCAACCATGAATCGAACAGAAGAAGAAGGATGTGTTATGCCGGACACCGTGCGCGAGCGTATCTGGGCCGCCGCGTTTGGCGCGGCATTCGTGGATGCCGCACGACGAGTGGCGGATCAGCGCACCACCTCGCCGTGTGCGGCAGCGGAGCAGTACGACTTTGCCGAGGCCGCTGAGCGCCTGGCGGATCGGGCCGTCGAGCAGTATGCGCGGTGGCTGCGAGAGGGCAAGGGCTGATGACGGATGCTGACTTCGCCGAACGCTGGCGACGCTAGAAGCGAAGCGCGTTGGCGGCCGTCGCTGGCGCGCGCCCGAAGGTCGCCGCCTCGCCGCCGCCCAGGAGGATGTTGGTGCTCACCGAGATCGCGAAGAACAGGGGCGAGTTCGCCTCGCCGGTGGCGAAGGGCGTGCCCCCGAAGTCGAGACAGATGAGCGAACTCAGCGTGCAGAGCCCAGCGGCGATCGACACCCTCCCGAAGACGGCCGGGCCTGGCTTGACAAGCGAGCCGTAAACCGCCACCCGGGGGCTGAGCATGTTCCAGCGCAACCCGCCGAGGACTTTCTGGAAAACAGGGATGGACAGGGACGCCTGCACGCCAGCGCCCGGAAGAATCTCCACCTGGTCACCGCCCAATGGGTAGACCACCATCGGCAAGGTAGGCCCGACCTCGAGCGAGAGCCCCTCGGGGGGCGAGGTCGGCGGCGGCACATCCGCGGCGCGGACCGGCAGCGCCAGCGCCACCAGGAGCGCCAGGGCGGCCGTCTTCAGCGCCGTGCGGACTCGCTGGTACCCGAGCCCGATCGCCACCTGGAGCGCGGCGCCGACCGCGGCCAAGGCGATCGGCACCCAGGCCAGCTCGGGGCGCAAGTCCTTCAGCGCCGCGAGGAAGACGGCGGCGCCCTCGAGCACCGTACCCGCCACCAGCATGTAGGCCGTCACGTGACCCTCGCTCGTCTTCCACCCCGGTGTCATTTGCGCTCCCTGCGCGCTTCCGAGCGCGCCATGCGCTCCAGCAAATCCTGGAGCCGGTTGTTGGTCAGGTCGAGGCGCTGGTTGGCCTTTTCCAACCCCTCGGTCGCCTGCACGACGCCGTCGCCCATCCTGGCGGTGGCCAGCACGAGCTCGTTAACCGTCCCGCGTATTTCGCGGAAGTCCTTTTCGAGCGGCGCCACCGTCCCGCGTATTTCGCGGAAGTCCTTTTCGAGCGGCGCCAACCTGCTCTGGAGATCGGTCACCGCGGTGAGCACCGAAGGCGGACAGGGCGGCTCCGCTCCGAGCGGCGCCGGCGCCGCGCTCGCCGGGGCCCGGGGGGAGACGGCGTATCCGCCCACGCCGCTGAGGAGCACCAGCACCACGGTGGCGATTATCTTGCCCACCGCCGCCGGCTCGAGGCCGCCTGTGGCCGCGACCGGCGCGGGGCTGGCCGGAACGCTCACCGGCAGCCCTTCTGGCGGAGCGCTCCGCACTGGCGCTCCAGCTCGTCCGCACAGGCCTCTCCCGCGCCCCGGGCGGTGACGGCGCGGCGGTAGAAACCGCCATCGGTGTTGCCGGCACAGAAACAAGTGGCGGTGCAGTAGGGGCCCTGCTCGTCGCGCCGGTAGGACACGCAGCTCCGGCGAATGCCGGGCTTCGCTGGTGGCTGGAGGCACTCCTCGGCCCCACCGACCGCCAACCAGAGCAACACCGCGAGCAGCATCAGGGTACACCCGAAGCGGGACACCAGTCCGGGGCTCCGCGGAGGCCACCGTCCTCCGTCACCCAGGCGTGCCCCCAGCCCTGGTCCCACTGGCATCGGCAGCCCCCGCGGCTCTCACCCTCCTTCGCCCGCTCACAGAGAGGCATCGGGACGCGTTGCGGCGCCGGGGCGTCCGGGCACTGAGTCCCTAGCGCGACCAGGAGAAGGAGGGCGCGCATCAGTCGGAGACGCCGTCGGGACGGAGCTGGAGCACCACGGAGTGCGGGCGCGGACCTGGCCCCGCCGCGGCCACCCGCACCACGTCACCCGGGGAGGCGCGCGGGATTGGCCGGCAGACGGCAAAGCGGGCCCGCGGGTCGTTGTCCGGCACGTCGATAGAGCCGAGGACCTGCTTGCCCCGCCAGAGCTCGACGCGGAGCAGGAGGAGCGCTCCGGCCGGCTTGGCGCCCGAGAGGCAGGCCTCGACGGCGCCTCGGGCGTCCACCTTCACCACGGCGAGGGAGGCATCAGGGGGCGCGACGGCCTTGGCGGCCGGCTTCTGAGCACAGGAGGCGAGGGCGGCGAGAAGAACGAGGAAGCGCATGCGGTGCTCCTACTTGGGGCCAACGCAGCCCCAGGACACGGTGCTGGTACCGCGGGCGGAATCGCCCACGAAGGACGCTGCCGTGGTCGAGGTGCCGGTGGGCGCGCACGGCACGTTCGTCCCGCCGTCCCCCATCTCGTTGCACCAGCACACCGGGGCCGCCGAGAAGGCTGCGCACCGCGCCGCCGAGGCGAAGACGACGCCGGAACCGCCATCCCACGCGCTCGCGGTGCCGGCGCAGAGCTGGAGCTGCCCGTCTGCCCCGGAGGTGGTACCGGCCGGCGCCACGACGGCAGCGTAGTTCGCGCCGGAGTGCGTCGGGATGCCGACGCAGGTACCCTTCTCGTTGCAGACGTTCTTCTCGGTCCCGCCGGCGGTCACGCCGGCCTCCGTAAGCGTCCCGCCCGTGGCGGTGAAGGCGAAGTCGTCGGCGCCGCCGTCGGCCGTCCACGTGGCCCCGCTCGCCCACCAGAGCTGCGCACCGTTGGCCACCGCGGCGTGATGGTTGTCGGACACCACGGTGCTGGTGCTGTCCAGGTACACGGAGTCGCGGCCGGAGAGGGTGAAGCTGTACGCCGCGCTGCTGGTGCAGCTCAGGCCGGTGAAGTCCATGCGGGTGCCCGCGGAGTAACCGCTGGCGCCCACCATCAGCGGGGCCCGGTAGCAGCTCGCCGCCGACGTGAGCTTGTCCCACTTCGAGTACCCGTCGTCGAGCCGGTTGATTCGGAAGCACTCACCCGAGCAGGTCACAGTGTTCATGCCCGACGCCAACACCCCCACCTGCCCGGCGGAGAACAGGTTGCCGACCGTCCCGTTGCTGAAGTTGTTGTACACCTGCACGCTCGGCGCGAGGCTGCCCAGGGCGGTGTTGCCCATCACCACGACAGAGCTGCTCCCGGTCAGCAGATTCCGCTCGAAGACCAGACTGGAGACGCCGTCGCTCCCGCGCACGCAGCTCGAGGTGGTGGTGGCGCACTCCGACTCGCGCACCGCCAGCGGGCCGTCGCCCAGGAGCACGCCACGCGAGGCGCTGGAGCCGAACTTCACGCGCTCGATGCCGATGAACGGGCGGGTGAGTCGCTCGGTGTTGTACCCCCCGACGTTGCCACCGATGACGAACGCCGCGCTGACCGCCGTGGACTGCGGGAAGCCAACTGGCGTCACCGTGTCGGAGAGGTTGCCGTTGATGGTGGTGTCGCTCTGGTAGAAGCCCACCGCGCTCCCCGCCGCCGGCGCCGTGGCCGGGCCAATGCCCGTGGAGACGGCCTCCACCGTCATGCTGTCCCCGTCGTTGGTGGTGACGAGCCACCGCTTCGTGTCGTCGGCGCCGGTGCCCGTTTCCACCTGCACCCACTTGCCCTTCAGCTCGTCGACGGAGAACGTGCCGCCATCGAAACCCCACTCGTCCCGAGTGGCGTTGGAGCCGGCCGCCACCCAGCCCAGGAGTGCCGTACCCGAGCCACCATCGGTGGGCGGGTACCGCTTCTGCGCGCCCTGCAGCAAGATGGAGCCAGGAGAGGTCCAGTCCGCCGTGCGCACCTGCCTCTTGCCCACCAGGTGGCACCCCGCGCTGTACGTCCCCGCCCCAACGTGGATGATGTACGGCTGTGCCACGTCGTCGGGGATGCGCTCGCAGGTCCGCTCGATGGTGGCGCAGGGTTTGGTTCGCGAGCAGTCGTTCGTGTCGGAGCCGCCGCCGTCGGCCACCGTGTAGAGGTTGACCGTCGGCAGCGTCGCTGGCAGCCAGTCGATGAGGGGCAGAACGGGGAGCGCACCGAGAAGCAGCAGAAGGGCCGATCGCTTCATGGGGGAAGGATCTCTGCCCGTGGGGACAACGTCCTGACTTGATCTTCGGGACCCCTTGGGGCACCTTGCGGGCGTGGCGACCGCGGACCCGCTGAAGTCACCCGCCGTGCTCCTCGGGCAACTCGTCCGGATTCAGCCCTCGCCCACCCCACCGGGGCGCGCATACCTGCTCTCCCCCCGCAAGCCATTCGAGGCCGAGGCGGACTGGCTCCGGCGATGCCGAGCAACTTCCCGGCGAGGTCCGCCGGGCTGCGCGTCCCGCCAGTTGAGCCAATGGCGGCCGATCGCGCGGCGGTTGGGGCCAGGGTCACAGAAGGTGGAGGACTCCAAGTTCAAGGTGATCCGGCATCAATCAAGAGAGTTGGTGGTGCCGTATCCGACGTTCCCGATCCCCGAGCCGGTTCCCCGGCCCGTGCGGCTTCGGGCTTGGCGCAGGGGTTGACTGGCTACTCCAGCAGGCCCTGGGCCGCGGTGAGCGGTGTCTCGACCGGCTCCCGCTTCTCGCCGTAGACGAGCCCGGAGGCCACGTCGAGCGGCCCGCGAGGCTGGGCCTCACCGGTCGCCAGCCGCCTGACGTACCCAGCGGTGCGCTGGATTTGCCCGGCCGGCGCACCGGCCAGGGCGAGCACCCCCTCCAGCGCAAGCCAAAGCTTCTCCGCGGCGGCCTTGTCCGACTCCGCCGTCTTCGCCAGCCGCTGCAGGCGGTTGATGGAGTCGACTACGAAGGCCAGCTCGGGAGCGGTGCGCACATCCACCTCCTGGCCTCGGAGCAGCGCCTCCGTGATGCCGCCCACCCAGGGGATGGTGTTGAGCGGCTCGAGGAGGGCGCGCACGGCCGCCCACTCGGCGACGTCCTCATCCTTCTTCGGCCCGCGCCCGGCGAGGAAGGAGCCCGCGACCCCTACCACCGCCATGCCGAGCAACTTCCCGGCGAGGTCCGCCGGGCTGCGCGTCCCGCGGGCGACGTCATCGCCCGCGCGGCGCAGTTGGTTCCACCGCCGATTCGCCCACCCGTAGAAGATGAGCACCGCCCCCAGGCCGTACCTGGTGCGGAGAAGGGGCGGCTTCTCGGCGATGTCGTGCGAAGCGAACGTCCGCCGCACGACATCATCGGCGCGCGCTGCCGCGGCCGCCTCGGTGCCGCCCTTGCCCAGCTCGGCGTCGAACGCGGCCTTCCACGTCACGCGGGTACCGAAGCGGTCCAGCCACTCGTACGCCCGGAAGGAGGTCTCGGCAACGGCCTGGGCGACGCCGGTACCGCCGGGGCCCATCTGGGCGAGCTCGCGCCTCATGTTGTCGCTGAGCGCCGAGTCCCGAAATGCCAGCTCCTTCGAGAGCTCGAACTTCATCCGGCCCCAGTTGGCCGGGTTCATCACCTTCAGGTACGCGGTGCCGATCCGCAGGGCGCCCACGTCCTCGAGCATGGCGCCCCAGGGGTCGGTGAGGTTCTGAAGCATGTTCGGGATGTTGGCCCCCAGCACGGCCACCGCCAGCCTGTTGCGCGCGAAGGCGCCGACGGTGCGCTGGATGTCGCTGAGCGGGCCGGCTGCACTGTCCGCGCGCGCGTTGGCGACGTCGCGCAGCCAGGGCACCAGCTCCTTTGCTCGCTCAGCGCCCAGGTACTGCGACGCCAGCCCCTTGAAGCGGGCGTCCAAAAGCACGCCGCCGGCGTCGCGTACCCAGTCCCCGTACGCGAGGTCCTGTACCACCTGTTCGAGATGGGCAGGGACGATGCCCCAGGACAGCTCTACGGGTGCGGGCACCTCCGCCAGGCGCTCCTTGGTGTGGCCCGCCCGCGTGGTGGGCCGCACGTAGTTCGGCTGGAAGATGGATGCCACGACATCCCCGGCCTGCACCTCGCCCTGCAGGGCGATGCGCTGGTCGTACCGGAGGGGGAAGTAGTGGCCCGGGAACTTCTCCCCGTTCACCTCGAACTCGGAGCCCTCCACCTTCTTCAGCGGGAGGCCAGTCCGGCGCTCGTACGCCGCGGCGATGTCGGGGAAGAGGCCGTCGATGGTGCGCGCCACCTGGTGGAGGAAGTCCAGCTCCGGCTTGGTGAGCAACCCCAGGGCGCGCTCGACATTGGCATCGTCCCAGCCGTTGCCGTCGCGAATTCGCTGCCGGTTCCCCTCGTTGCCCCAGTTCAAGAAGAGGCTCCAGAGCGTCGCCCTGGTGTAGGTGGGCGCGACGTGGGCGCGGAAGCGCTCGGCGACCGGGAGCAGCTGCGCCAGCTCCGGCATGCGCCGGTCCCTCATCTTCCGGACGTCCTCGGGCACCTTGTTGAAGGCCTCCCGGATGGGCCTGAGCACTCGCTTCGTGAGCTCCACCGCCCGGTCCCGCGCCTCGAGGCGAGCGTCCACGAGCAGCCGGTGCGCGGGCCCATGGCGCTCGCCGGCGTCCAGCATGTGACTGAACGTTTCGGGGATGTCGGTGAGGATGGCATCGGCACCGCGGCCAAGGTGTCCGAGCTTCTCCCGGAGACCCTCCGCCGCGCGGTCGGCCGCGACGGGCGCGAGCGGCTCGCGCTTGCCGAGCGCCGCCGTGAGCTCGGCGAAGAAGGCGTCCTTGGTCTGCGTCTTCCCCGCCAGCGTCACCTCGTTCCGCCGCCGCGCCGCGGTGCGGATGTTGGCGCTGGCGTCGGCCACGGCCTGGGCCTCATCCGCGGTGAGCCGGTCCCACGGCGCCGGCTCGGCGAGGAGGCCGCGCACCAACTCCACGTCGAACTCCACCTCCTGGGCGTCTGCCTTGGCGCGCTCGAGCATTGCGTCCAGGCCAAGCGCCTTCCCCGGCTCCTCGGGCCCAGCGCCCAGGTCCACCGCCGCCAGGAGCGCGTCGTGGACGTCCCGGTACGCCGGGTCCGCCTTCCCCAGGGCGGCGCGCTGCGCCTCGCTGAACCCCTCCAGTTGCTGCCGGGCCCGCTCCAGCCGCGTCTGGGCGTCCCGCGCCGCGCGGTAGAGGACCTGGTTGAGGAGGGCGGCCTCGCGCTCGTCCAGCGCCTCCGCCTTCTTCCCCGCCCCCCAGAGGCGCTCCGCCCGCTTCGTAGTGGCCCTCTCCGCCCGCTGGTACCTCTCCGGGTTGAGCGCGCCCACCGGCGTCTCGCCCACCATCCGCTCCGCGGTGGCCCTCAGCGTCTCCAGGTTGATGCTCCGGATCCGGCGCGCCACCGCCGGGTCCACCTGCTTGGCCAGCCCGCGCAGGGCGAGGATGGTAGCCCGCGCGGCCGCGTCCCCGTGGATGGCGGCCGCCGCCGCCTCCTGGATGTGCTGCAACGCGGGGCCGTACTGCGCGTCGATGCGCTCCTGCGTCCTCTCCTGGATGGCCTTGTCGCGGGGCGTGGAGTGGAGGAGCTCCGCCACCATCCCCTGCCCGTCCTCGTACCCGAACAGCGAGGCCAGCTCGTCCGGGGCGAGGCCGCCCTTCCGCGCCAGCAGCGGCGCCAGCAGCTCCTCCACGCGCTGGCCGAACTGCCCCCGCACCGCCTCGCGGGAGAGCCGAAGCGGCTTCCCCTCCGCGTCCAGGAACACCTCGGGGATAGCCTTGTCCAGGAGCGCCCCGCCCTGGCCATCCGCCAGTTCCCCGCTCTCCAAGAAGCGCCAGAGCCGGTACCGGGGCTGCCGGTCCAGCTCCGCCGCCACCTCGGTGGAGATCCGCGCCCTGGCCTGCGCCACCTCGCCGCTCTCCAGCTCGGCGACGCGCTGGGCCACCTCGGCATCGGCCGAAGCTCGAGCTTCGGCGAAGGCCGCGCGGTAGGCCTCGGTCTCCGCCGGCGACATCCCGGCCATGGCGAAGGCCTCCGGCACTGCGGTCTGGCCCGACTCCTCCCGCGCCCGCGCCAGGCCCTCGTCGGCCGCGAGTAGGCGGTCGAACACCCCGCGCACCTCGTCGGAGAGCTGCAGGGGCTCCCCGTGCTGGGCCTGGTACTGCGCGCCGATGCCGGCCAGGCCGCGGTAGATGCGCAGCATCCAGTCCTTGAACCGACTGAACACCCGGGTCAGCGCCGGGCTCGGCGCCTTCCCCTCGGCCAAGTACTGCTCCCAGGCGTGCGAGAACTTCTCCTCCCTGGCCGCGTCGTGGCCGGCGGCCCGGTCCGCGGCGTCCTTGTACCCGGCCCACTTCAGGAGCGCGTCGTAGTCGGCCCTCACCTCTCGGGTGGAGAGGTCGCTGGTGGCGATCTCGTGGAGGCTCCAGGAGAGGAAGTGCGCCGTCTCGTGGGCCAGGGTGCTGCGGTCCCCGCGAAAGGCCTCGATCTGGAACTCCACCGGCTTCCCGGACGGGTCCACCTGGAAGCTGATCCGCCCGCGTGCAGCTGTCCTCTCGCCGCCACCCCCGCCCTCCTCCCCACCGGTGCCGGGCTGGTCAAGACGCCGTGGCTGCTCGTACTGGTCTCCGTAGCCGGAGTACATCCCCTGACGGCGCAGGCGGTACTCGCGCAGGGACGCCGGCTCCGCGTTCAGCTTCTTCCGGCCCCCGATGCTTCGCTCGAGCGACCGGCCCGACTCGTCGAAGCCGAAGCCCTGCGGGTCCACCACGCCGTACTTTGCCAGCTGGCGTTCCAGCTCCGGGGAGATCGCCGGCCGCTTCTCGGCGACGCCGATCGCGTAGTCGAGGAAGGCCTGGGCAGCCGTCTGGCGATCGCCGCGCATCCGGCCGATCAGCGCCCGCGCCTCACGCAGGCCGGAGCCGAGCGTGACGGGTTGGCCCTCCAGGTGCGCGACGTTCGCCCCGAAGTCGAAGGAGGCGTCAGCCAGCGCCGGCTGGTGCAGCTCCGCGCCCGGGTAGCCCTGCGGCGTTGCCCCGCGGCCCAGCTCCGGCGCTACAGCCCCGCCTTCCGGAGGGCGTCCTTGACCCGCTTCCGGCGCTCCTCGTCCGACAGGTTCTCCCCGGGCCGCCAGGTCACCTCGTCCCCGATCTTGATCGCCGTCACCTTCACTCCGTCCGGAATCTCGTGGAGCTTGTACACCCTCCGCTGCGGCTTGCTCTCGGCGCTTGGCTTCGTTGAGGGCTCGGTCTGCGGCGCCATAGGAACCTCGCGCGATCCCGGATCGGAAATCGGCACCCTCGATCACCGCTGGAGTGCCGTCCACGTCATCAATCTCGACGCGGATGTAAGTCTGTGCCTTACCTCTCAAGTTGTCAAGCCAGACTTCGAGGCGGGCGGGGTCGTCGGCCTGGGCGGCGTACTCGTCGCCGGAGAGGTGGGCGAAGTCGAAGGACTCGCCGCCGAAGTGGGAGGCGATCTCCCCGAACTGCCGGAGCACTTCGTCCCCGGCGGCCTTGCCCAGGCGGTTGTTGAGGTCCTTCAGGCCCCGGAGGTCGACGGAGGCGACGTAGGCCTTGCGGGGGATGGCCTCCCAGCCCTCCCGGGAGAGGATGCCGGGGGACTTCTCGTCCTGGTAGGCCCGGCGGAAGTACTCCTCCGGGGCGAGGGCGCCCAGCTCGTGGACCAGCTCCGGTGGGACGGCGCTGGCGGCGCGGCCCTCGGGGAAGGCCAGCTTCCCCACCTCGAGGCCTTCGGGGGCCTGGCCGCGGGGCGGCAGCTCGCCGGCGGCCCTGCGGGCGTCTACACGGGCGTCGAGGGCCTTCCCGGCCTCCTGGGCGGTGCCCCCCAGGGCGCCTTCCACCGCCAGGCGCTGGTCGGGCAGCGCGGCCCGGACGCGGGCCAGCACCTGGTCCAGCTCCGCCTGGTCACGCAGGTGGACGAGAAAGTTGGTGCCGCTCCGCGCCGCCTCCGGACTGCCCTCGCCCACCGCACGGCCGGCGACGCGCAGCAGCTCGTTGGCCACGTCGTGCCCGCCGTCCGGCGCGTCGTTCACGGCCTTGATGTCGGGCAGGGTAAGGACGGCCACCTGCTTGCCCTCGGGCGCCGGCGCCGCGTCCCAGGCCCGGCGGTTGCGCAGGCCGGTGACGGGGTCCAGGTAGAACTCCCTGGCGCGGGCCTCCGGGGACATCGATGTCAGCCGATCCGCCAGCACCTGGGAGGCGGCGGGGGCCAAGAAGCGCGAGAAGCGCTCCCGCGCCGCGGCGGCCACCGCCTCCCCCTTGGGCCCCAGGATGGAGAGCCGCCCCAGGGCGCCCAGGCGCGCGGCTTCCTGGACGGACACCCCCAGCCGGAGGGCCATGGTGCCCGCGTACTCCGCCACCAGCTTCGCGTTGGCGGCAGCATCCTCCTTCGGGATGCCCGCGGCGCGGGCCTGGTCCCGGATGAAGGCCTCCACCTCGGCCTTCCCCAGGTCCAGCTCCGCGCCGCGCGTCCTGGCCTCTTCCTTCAGCTTGGCCTCGCGCTCCTTCACCGCGACCTTCGCTTCCCGGGGGGTGAGGGTATCCGCGCCCAGACGCACGTCCTCGGCCAGGCCTAGCAGGTGCTCCGTCTTGCCAAGGCGCGCCAGGAAGCGCTCCGAGGGGATGGCGAGGTCCCCTTTGGTGGCGAGGGCCTCCGCGTAGCCCTTCCCGCCGTCCCCGAGGAGCGCGTCGGCCACCTGGGCGGGATCCACCTTCTGTTGCTGCCAGTAGGTGTTCCAGGCCTCGACCGGGACGGCCACCTGCGCGACGGCGCCGGGCTGCTTGGCCATCTCCCCGGCCGCGCGCTCGAACTCCGCTGGCGAGCGCTCCAACATCTTCGACTGCGCGGTAGCCTGCACCATGTCGGCGTAGCGCCGTCCGGCCACCCTGGACTCGGCGAGCTGCCGGGAGCGGGCGAGAAACTCGCGCCCAGGCCCAACCGACGAGAGGAGGGCCATGTCCTGCAGCCCGCGCGCGAAGCCATCCGCCAGGGCCGAGGCGACGCGCCGCGGGTCCGCCCCGAGGCCCACCTGACCGCGCACGGACTCCTCCGCCGCCTGCTCCGTCGCGGCCTGCACGCCCATCAGGGCGCCGGCGTTGAGGGTGTGGACACCCCACTCCGCGACCATCCGCTGCATCAGCGGGGCGACACCTTCCCGCCGGAGCGCGCGCTCCATCGCGTCGCCAGCGATGGCGTCGAGGAGCGCGCGGCTGCCGGGTACCACGGACACGGCTTTGCCGGTGAGGCCAATCACCTTCCCCAGGGGCACGATGTTGAGGGCGCCGCCCATGAGGGCGCCGGCGTGGGCGGCGTTGCTCGTCACCTCCGGGTCCAGGCGCTCTCCGTCCGGCCCCCGAAGGTTACGGAAGCGCTGCTCCAGCGAGTCCAGCGTCTGTGCGGCGCCCAGCAAGAAGTTCGCCGCGACGATGGCACCGGGGCCGCCGCCCCCGGTGGCGACGCCCAGCGCGGCGTACTCGGCCAACACCGGGACCGCGCCGGCGGAGCCCACCAACATCTTCCCGCCGCGGGAAGTCGCGCCGTAGGTGCCGGCGGCCTCTTCCTCGAGCTGGGTCGTCGTCTCGGCCGCCGCGCCCTCGTGGGCCCAGTGCCCGAGCTGGCGCCGGAGGGCATTCTGCCAGTCGTCGGCCATGTCCGGGGTGGGCAGGGTGTCCTGCAGGGAGTCCAGCGTCCACCGCTTGAGTTGCTGGCCCAGGACAATCGTGCCCCGGCCCACCTTGGTGGGGAGCGCCTTGAGGGCCCACTCCACGACATTCAGGCTCTCGAAGTCCTCCTGGGCGAGGGGGTGCCCCTCGGGCCTGTCGTCGAGGTACTGGCGCAGGCCCGGCCGCTCGCGGCGCACCTGAGCCCAATCCACCCCGGCAGCGGCCACCTCGCGGCGCACGCGATCGAGATCTCCCGCCACCAGGTCCGGCGGCAGCCCGGTGGCGGCCGAGTACTTCAACACCGCCGCCCGTCGCTCGGGTGGCTCTGTGTCGTTGGCGGCTCGCCACCGCATCAACCCCGCCGCCTGGCGCTCCTGCTCGTCGTGCTCCTGGCGCAGTTGCCCTGCCAGCTCGTCCAGCGTGGGCGGCGGCTGAACGAGCGGCGCTGGCTCCAGCGCGTCCTCCCGGGGCGGTGGAACGCCCTGGCGCGGCGCCGCCTGCTCCGCAGCCATCTCCGCGGCCAGTTCGTCCAGCGTCGCCATCAGTACGGGCCCCGCAGGCCCGGGACGTGCGACGGTTCAGGCGCCGCCGCAGGCGGCCCGGGCGCGGGCGAAGGCGAAGGAGCGACCTGTGCGCGCTGGCGCTCCAGCAACTGGTCCACCAACTCCTCGGTAGGCTCGGCGACGCCGGCGCGCACCAGTGCGGCCTTGGCGGCGCTGCGCTCCTCGAGCTCCTTCCCGCGGTACTCCGAGCGGCGCTCGTACTGGAGCAGGGTGGGGCTCGACGAGAAGAAGCCGGCGCCCTTCAGCTTCACCCTGAGGAAGTCCTCGGTGAGCCACTTGTCGAACTCCCCTGACGGTGGCTGCTGGCCGCTGTGGGCGCGCCGCCAGGCCTGCTCGCGCGCGACCAGGTCCTCGTGAGCGAGTCGGTAGGCCTCGTACTGCTCCGGCCTCCACTTCTCGGGCTGCCCGGCCGGCCAGAGCCCAGCCTCCACGCCGCGCACGGTGAGCATCTTCTCGACCAGCGGGGCGAGCGAGGGGTTGCGGTCCGGCTTGTTCGTCTCGGCCTTGACTCCGGCCACGCGGTTGCCGGCGGTCTCGAAGTCGC
>Ga0316619_10000037_pt1 | contig 16860 bp, 13 predicted proteins | sample OWC_Aug_M1_C1_D4_FD_207659 | JGI IMG/M metagenome (GOLD analysis project Ga0316619, IMG submission 207659) | Wetland soil microbial communities from Old Woman Creek delta, Ohio, United States - OWC_Aug_M1_C1_D4_B | ecosystem: Environmental > Terrestrial > Soil > Wetlands | place: USA: Ohio...
GTGCGAAACTGGACCGATGGGTGTTCCTGCGCCGTGCTCAGAAAAAGTCCGAGCATCCCTTCCGCCAGCAGCTGACCGTGAGCTTCGGCATCCTCCCTGGAATGGATCAGCACCACGAACTTCCTGGCCGGCGATTGGAGAAATGCCCTCAGGAGGAGAAAGAGCCCCCTGAGAACCCGCGAAACATCCGCCATGCTTTTTAACCTTCCCGACCCCCCTTCATGCAAGGTGATGACCATCCCGGCAAGGGGCGACAGGCCGGCGATTCTGTCTATCGCCCGGGAGGCCCCTTCATCGGTTCGAATGTCGTGGCCCTCTTCGCCGGGGCCCAAGTTCCCCTGCATGAAGCGCATTGGAAACGTGTCGACCCCATAATCCAGCCGCAGGATGTCGCCGGCATCTCTCGCAACCCCGTCATCCCTGTCAGGTGAAAGAAGGAGGACCGACGCGCCCGGGCCCAAGTCCATGGGGATGGAGTCCGCCAATGGCAAAGTGGCGTGTTTGAATACGAGCCGTTTCAAACTCGCCCCATCCTCTGAGCGCGTCAGGGCGTCATCCCGCACCGGGCCGGAGTCAACCGCCATGGGGGCCGGCGGCCGGCCGGGGCTTCCCTGCCTGGCGATGACCTTGGAGATCCTCTGGGCGATGTCTTTCACCGTACGGACATTTATGAAATCCTCCAATTCGATCGTGATCCCGAATTGGCGTTCCGCAGCATCCATGATGATGGGGAGGCGGCTGGATCGGATGGAGAGGTCCTTTCTGAGATCCATATCGGGTTGGACCTCGTCCCGATTGAATCCTGTTGCATCCATGATGATTCCAATAAGCCTCTCCATGAGATCCTGACGCTCGGACGCCTCTGCGTGGGCAGGTGAGGTCGCGGGGGTGGAATCGGGAGTTTTTCTGAAGGCAGAGAGGGGAACGAACTTCGGTTCCCCTCCAACCCTCAGATGGCCTTGGCCGAAGAGCTGAGCGAGAGCGGCCTTGTACGTCAGGCTCTCTGCCGAGGGAAGGCACGTCGGTATGCATGCCGGTTCGGGGAGCGTGTCTGCGATGAGATTGCTCAATGTTTCGCCGGGTCCCACCTCCACGAAAAGCCTGACTCCGTAGTCGTTCCAAAGGGCCTGGACATTGTTCATCCAATGGACGGAAGATTCCAGGTGGGCCATCAGGATTCGCCTGATCTCACCGGGGTCTGATGGATACGGCGCCATGGTCGTGTTGGAGATGACGGGGATCTGCGGGGGATGAAATGGGATGGAGGCGATGTACGCCTCGAGTTCATCATGGATGACCCGCATGACAGGAGAGTGGAAGGCCATGCTGACCCGCAGGAGGGTGGCCCGGTGGCCCATTTCCTTCAATCGTTTGCAGAGCTCCTTGACCGCCTCGGTGCTGCCGCTCAGGACCACCTGGTTCGGTGAATTGATATTGCCGATGTGGACATCCTCCCGTTCCCGGATCATCTCTTTCAGCAGACCCAGGGGGGCGTCCACGGCCGCCATGACGCCGGGTTCCACGTGCATGGCAGCGGCCTTGTCCATGCACAGAGCCCTCTTGTTCACGATTCGAAACCCGTCCTCCGCGGAATAGACCCCGGCCAGGCACAAGGCGGTCAGTTCGCCCAAACTGTGGCCGGCCATGGCTACAGGGTGAATACCCAGAGTGGTGAGGTGTCGAGCCATGGCGTGTTCCAGGGCAAACATGGCGGGTTGCTGCCACCGGGTTTTTTGAAGGTTCTCCTCTCGATCGTGGAACAACAAGTGAAGGAGGTCGAAGTCCGCTGCAGCTGCAGCTCGATCCATCCACTCCTTGATGACGGGAAAAGAGTCGTAGAGATCCCGCCCCATTCCGACATAGTGCGACCCCTGCCCGGGAAATACAAAGGCGAGCGGCAGGGCCGCCAAGTCCTCGCGGCTCATGAAAATCCCCTGCCGCGCCAGGGACCTCAACACCTTGGGTGAGGCGATTCCGGCTTCGGCCAGGGAGTCCGACCTGTCGACGAGCGCGAGCGCCGCCTCCTCGGATGGCGCCACAACGGCCATCCGGAACTTGCGGCCGTCCATCTCGGTCCGAAAGAAAGAGACGCCGTGAAGCGGGAGAGCGCCGCCCCCCTTCTCCCTGTTGAGAGTGGCTTCTCTGCCCGGTGCGACCAGGATCGTATCCGCATCATCCATGGCCTGCTCCACCTGCAAAACGAAGTTGGAACCCCCAAACCCGAAGGCGTTGACCTGAAGCCGTCTTGGCAGGCCGTCCCGGCCCTTCCAATCAAGCGGCTGCGGGGCGATGAGGAGGCCCGATCCTTCCAAGTCGAGTTCCGGGTCCGGATGGATGTAGTTGAGGGTGGGAGGGAAAACCCCCGCCTTCATGGCCGTGACTCCTCGAATGAGGCTGCTGATCCCCGAGGCGCCCAGTGTGTGTCCGATCTGGGATTTGAATGAAGTGATCACGGTGCGATTGGGGGCGGTGAAGACCGTCTTCAGGGCACGGATCTCCTGCACATCCCCTTGCCGGGTGCTCGTGGCATGGCATTCCACCAGGTCCACGGCATCGGGCCCATAGGGTAACCCTCGAAAAGAGGCGCGGATGGCGGTCTCTTGGGTGGCACTGGCGGACTCCACCATGCCCAGATGGTTGTTGCTGGCGCCCATGCCGGTGATGACCGCGTGGACACGCGCCCCTCTTACGTGGGCCAGGTTTTCCCGTTCGATGACGACCATTCCGCCTCCTTCGCCAAGGACCATCCCGTCTCTTCCGGCATCGAAGGGGCGGGAGGTCTCGTGCGGGGGTCTTTCCAGTCCGGACAGCCCGCAAAGTGCGCCCAGGGCGGAGAATTCAAGAAAATGCAAATGGGTGAGATTGTCCTCGCCCCCGCCGACGATGGCTGCATCGATGATGCCGCTCCGGATCATCTGGATGGCGCTGTGAAGTGCCACCAGGGAGGTCGCGCAGGCGGCGGAGACAGAATAGCTGGGCCCCATGAACCCATACCGGTTGCAGATGAAGCCGGCCGCAGCGCAGTTGAGCCTGCCCAGCAGCGTGGTGTCGTCCGGGGCCATCCGCCCGGACCTCACCTCCTGCTCAATGGCGCTCTGCTGATCCGGTGTCAGGTGAACAGCCCTTTTGACGGCCGCAAGGATATCGTGAACGTACTCCCTGATGATCATGTCGGTGAGGGTCCCCGCCGCTTCTCCCGAGTTCTGGGAAATGAGGACCGCAATTCGCTCGCGTGGGATGCCTGAATCCAGGATGCCGGATGCCCGGATGGCCCTGTCCGCCAGCCACATGGTAATCCTGGTGGCCTCGGTCATGGTCCGGAAATCATGGGGGGGAATCCCGAGTTCATTCCGGGAGATGCGAAAGTCTAGAAAGGCGCCCACCTTGCAGTAGGTCTTGTCCGGAACCTGCGGCCGGGGATCATAAAAAAGCGCGTGGTCCCACCGCGAAGGCGGGACCAACGAAATCCCGCTCTCCATGGCCAGACTCGCGGCCCAGACCTCCTCGGGGCTCTTCCCCAGGGCATTGAGTATGCTCATCCCGGTGATGGCAACCCTTTCAAAGCCGTCCCTGTGGGGGGCGACTCGCGCCCGTCCACGGCCGACCCCGGAGGATGGGACAGCCGGGGTTTTTTCGATCGGCCCCACTGCGGCCGGATGCAGCAAGAGAGGCCCTTCGGCCAGTTCGCGGTGAAAGGACTGCAGCGTCCGGGCCTCGCGGATGAGGCCGGCACAGGCCCCACTCATGAATTGCCCGCGTTCCAGGCAGCCCCGTTCATCCAGAGCCGCCCCGCCCGGCCTGTCCATGCCGCGGGCCGCAGCGAAGAGGCTCCCCGCGGTCATCTCCTCCATTTTGATCCGGAAGGAGGGCTCGTCCTGGTGACCCGCTGCGAACTCCCTCTCCAGGGATAAAATAGCTTTCACTCTCGGGGTCCTCAAGGACCGCACCCGTAGCCCGGTGTCCTGGCCTGAAACGGCCGTTCCCCCCGGGGGCGATTCCAAAACCATCCGCTGATAGAGCGCCCTCAAGGCACCCGTCTCGACGATCTCCCGGGTGGCCAGGTAGGCGGTGCCCATCTGGATGGCGTCGGCACCCAGCATGGCGGCAAAGAATGCGGTCTCCCGATTAAAGATTCCCCCTGCAAGGACCACGCGGCAGTTTTGGAAAAGCGACGGCGTGCGCCGCTTGAGATCCAACAGCATTTGAGCAAGGGTGAGCGTGCTGTGCTGCCCCACATGGCCGCCGGCCTCGTATCCTTCGCAGACCACATACCGGACGCCGGCTTCCAGGGCGAGCCTCAAGAGGGCCTCATCAGGGGCGATATACATGACCTCAATTCCGCATTTTATCAATTCTCTCACGGGAGAGAGATCGCCACCTGCGATCACCACAAAACGGGGCCTCTGTTTCTTTATCCAGGCCAGCTGCGTCTCCCTGAAAGGGTTCTCTGCCAAAGAGACGAAATTCGCTGCATAGGGGTGCCCGCCCATGATCTCCGTCAGGCGCCCCAGCTTCCGGTCAAGGGATTCCGCGTCCATCATGCCGAGGGCGATGGTGGGCAATCCACCGGCTTCGGCGACCCCTGAGGCAAACTCCGGGATATCTGTGATCCAGGTCATGGCCCCCTGGATAAAGGGATATTTGGTTCCCATCTCTGCGGCTACCGGGCTGTCCAGAAAGCAATCCTTTTTCGTCTCAGCCAGGTGGCATAAACGCTGTATCTCGCCCACAAAGGCCTTCACGGCCTCCTCGGTCCCAGCCCCGAAACGCTCAACGAACGACCGGGCAAAGGTGGTCTCCACAGCGAGAGGGATGATCTCGTCCTGGTTGAAATGGCTCGCCAAAGGGTGGCGGGCCCTTGCAAGCAACTGGCTTGCGAAGGAACGGCGGCTTTCTTCCGTGATCTCTGCCCCGTGCAGCGAGTCCTCGAGCGTCTTGATCGCTTTGAACGCCCGCGAGTTACCCTTGTTGAAAAGGCGACAGGGGACCTGCAGGGCCAGGCCGACCAAATCGGTAGAATCCAGGCGGAGCCTGGAGAGCCGCTGGCGTTGAACATCATCGATAGCCACCAAGTCTGTCAGCCAATGGAGGCTCTCGAATACGATCCCGGCGGCCCCTGTGGAAAGGAATGCCGCTGCCGCCTCAGGGGTGGAGACGCCTCCCCAGATGAGGATGTCGAGGGGCTTTGAGGGTATGCGCGGCATTTGCTTGACCGCCGAATAAAGAGCCAGGGTCGTCTCACCGCTCACGAATCCGGAGGCCTCGCATCCTTTCAGAACGATACGCCCGACGCCCGGGCTATCCTTCAACATCGCCGCCAGGAGATCCAGGTTTCCGATGATTGGAAAGCAACTGTGGTCCTCCGACAATTCCCTCAATCTTTGCAGAAAGATGGAAGGGCCTCCTTGAAAAAACCGGGGGTGGCATTCTACCCAGATGCCGTGGGCCCCTGTTTCCTTCAGAAACCGCCCCAAAGACGGATCCATCAAGGCGGGGACGGAAATTTTGATATCCCTGACGTAGCCGGAAGGGTCGGTCTTTCGCAGGAGAGAACGCAACTTTTCCACCCCCATCGTGGACAAATCGAAGACGGCCCTGCTCCCTGTTCGCTGAGCCATTTGGATCACCGATGGGGTGATCTCCTCAGGCCGCCAGACGAAACCGATGATGGAAACCCGAGGCTCAGCCGCCATGTCAGACCTCTGCTTCAACGCCATACGTTTACCTTCGGCAAGGTGAGGCAAATCCGGTTGCCTTGCTGTTCATAACGTCTTTCTGAAAATTCGATATTTCTTGTATTTCTTTGCGCCCGCTTCCTCTACCAAAGAGTTGATCGACTCGTTGTCCTCCAGGGTCCAGCCCAGCTCCAGATAGTGATACTTCTCTTTTTTTCTCACAACCTTATAAATATGATGGAAGGCCAACATGGGGAGTCCCAGCTGCCGGAACTTCTCCTTGATCCCGAACATCAACAGCCGCAATCCGTTGATCTCCCGCCGATACACGAGGAACTTCAGCAATCCCAGGAGACCGATCCGCCCATTGAGACGCTTGAGCAATGGGTTCATGTCGGGAAATATCACGCAGAACGCTGCGGGCTCATCCTCATAATAGATGAAGAAAACCATGTCCGGGTCCAAGAATTCCATTACGTTCTTTTGAATGTCCCGCATCTCATTATCGCTCAGGGGGACGAAACCCCAGTTGCCAGACCAGGCGTCATTGTATATCTCCCTGATCAGAGCAAACTCGGAGTCCGGATCCTCGGGACGAGAGGGCCTGATGCGAACACCTCTTTTTCTGGCGATCCGTTCAGCAAAACTGTCCATCCACTCGGGAAGCCGGTAATCGCCGTCGATCAGGAAAGCCAGCAGGTCTTTTTCCTTGGTGAAGCCGCACGATTCGACCAGCCTTGGGTAGTACGGCGGGTTGTAAGCCATCATCAGTGCGGGCGGGTAATCGAACCCCTCGATGAGCGCGCCCACCTCGTAATTGCTGGACGGGCTGAGCGGGCCTCTCATGAAGGTCATCCCTTTCCGGCGAACCCACGTCTCCACGGAAGCGAAGAGGGCGGCCGCGGCCTCCGGGTCGTCGGCACATTCGAAGAACCCCCAAATGCCCATCTTCTCGTTGTGGAACTGGTTATAGTGGCGATCGATGATGCCCGCGATCCTTCCCACCGCCTCCGAACCGCGCCGGGCCAGGAAGAGGATGCCCTCGGAAAACTCCCAGAAAGGGTGTCTGTGAGGGTCCAGCAACCGGCGAACCTCTTTCTTAAGCGGGGGAACCCATTGGGAGTACTCGGCATAGATCCTCCATGGCAGGTCAATGAAGTCCTTTAGGTCCGATCCTCCTTTCACAGCAATAATCTCTATGCCGGCCATATTCGTTTCCATCGAGACGTTATCACCATAGGATTCGCCGTGTATCCGAAAATAATTTCACTCCTTCGATAAGCGATAATAGCGGCGGGCATTCGCAAAAAAGCATTTTATGTTGCAACTGGCTCACATCATGGCCGTTTGCCCCGGTCACGACGATTGACAGCGGGACTCCACGGCCGTCCACCCGCAAGCGGCGTTTGGTTCCATTTTTTCCCTCTATCGGTCGGATTGGGGTCGATCGACTCCATGGCCATCGGAGCCTTGACCATGGCCTCATCAATGCTTTGCCAACTCCAGGCAATTCCCTCCATGTCCTCACACTCAGCAAGACCCGCCTGCCACAAGGCCACAAAGAGCCCCGCACCGTTCCAGCGCAAAAAATGCGTATGGATGGAACTGGGGCTCCCAAAAAGCTCCTTGGGTAAGGACTTCCACTTGCAGCCGGTCCGGAGCACATAAAGAATCGCTCCGAGAATTTTTCGAGGGGGGATCGGTTTTCGACCACCGCCGGCTTTGCGCTTATAGCTCTTGTTCGGGTTGCGCTCCGGCTGCGGTATCAAAGGGGCCACCTTTTCCCAGAACGCATCGGAAACTTCCCAGGGCTGAATTCCGGGCATGCCACCTCCTGCAAAAAGAGTTGTTGCTGAAAACAGTATGTCAAAGCCATAGCAGGATGTACAATGTTATTTTCGGATAAGCTCTGAATGCCAGCGTACACACACTCGCTTCCTGGTCACCTTGGCAGCGCTCGCAATCATCACCGTGGGCATAAACCGGGTACGCCGGTACGTGTGCCATTCCTTGACAATCTTAAGATAACAGATAAAATTAAAAAGCTTACATCCCCTCAGCCGTCTCCATCTATGGAAGATGAGTGGTTGAAAAATCTTCCCATCGAATTCGTTCACGGCGGTTGCAACGATAAGACCTCCGAGACGACTACATGTCGCCGGCATAGGAAGGCTGACTGGCTTTGGACTTGAATGCAACCGACAGAATAACGATACTCTACAACCTCATGCTGGTTGTTTTCACTTTTATTTTCAGGGCAAAGATCGCTGCATACGCATACCATCTTGCATTCAACCTCTCGGTTATCCTTATCGTTCTTTTATTAAGCCTCAGGAGGAAGAGCAGTTGGTCGGTCTGTACCGTGAGCCTCTGGTATCCATTTATCCTATACGGCCTCCTCTACTATCAGACCGGGTTTATCAACACGGTCGTCGTGCCGAAGTTCCTCGGCAACTATTTTATGAATCTGGATGTCCGGATCTTCGGCACATTTCCCGCATTTTTCCTCCGTGGAAAACAGGGGAATCCATTCCTCGACGAGTTTTTCCATTTTTTTTACTTTAGCTACTATCTCGCAATTCCCCATACCGGGGTTTTGCTCTTCCGCAAAGATGTAAAGCTCTTCGAGCGCTTTGTTTTTCAGCTTTCCTCATTGTTCTATCTGTGTTTTGCCATCTTCATATTCCTGCCGGTTGAGGGACCGATAGCATTGCGAAATGAATATTTTCATGAAGGCGGCCTGTTTCAGGCAATAATCGATTTTATCTACACCGGGGCGGAAAAACCAGGCGCAGCCTTTCCGAGTTCCCATGTTGCCGCCATGTTTCTTGTGGCGTGGTGGGGGAGCACGCATTTCAGAAGGATGAAAATCCCCTACTGGGGCACCTGCCTGTTCATGTCGATTGCCACTGTCTACTGCATGTTTCATTATGCCGTCGATGTTATTGCGGGGCTGCTTCTCGGGGTTCTCGCAGTGATTGCGTTTAACTGGGCAGACATAAATCGCTGCTGTGATGATACCCGTCAAGGAACGTGTAAACGGTAGAGGACGACCGCAAAGTGCAAGATTGAATTGCCGGAGCCTGCTATCTGAGCGGTGCTGCGGAACCTTCTTTTTGCGGCGTTTTTTTCCGTCTACTCCGGTCACTTGCTGACGGACGGCTTTTCGCGCAAGGCGTTTTGTGCCAGACGATCCAGGTCTGCGTCCGTCACCGTGGGAAGAAAGCGCTTTCGATAAACCTCGTCGTGCACGATGTCCACAATGGCAACCAGGGGGGCGGCAACCAGAACTCCCAGCACACCGAAGGCGGCGACACATAAAAGCATGGAAAAGATCACCGCCAACGAATGGAGCTTCATGCTGCGTGCCATGATCAGAGGACAGATTACATTGTTTTCCAAGACCTGCACGGCGAGATACGCGAGCAAAACCCAGAACGGGGTCGTGCCTCCTTCGCCCAATGCGAACAAGAGGGCCGGCACCGCGCTTAGGATGGGCCCCAGGTAGGGAATCGCTTCAAAGACCCCCGCAATCAGCCCCAGAGCCAAGGCGTCGACAAATCCGAAGAAGGGGCACATGAGCAAAAACACCAACAAGCCGACTGTCAGCATCGCCAGCAGTGTCGCGAAAGCCCAGGTGGGAACAAATCTGCCAACCCGTTGCAGGATGGTCAAGGCCTTTTCATGGTGGCGCACGGGTACAATCAAAAAAATGGCGCCGAAAATCGGGCGTGGATTCATTAGCGTAAAGATCACGCCGAAAAAAACCGTCACCAACACGACCAGGATCTGAGCGGCATTGAACGCCACCGCCGTGAAGCTTCCGACCACACCCTGAATCATCTGGCTCAACCTGGAACGAATGGTTTCCGCTTCTTTCGCGGTTTTGGGTGGGGCCGGTTTAGAGGCTTTTCGCGCGGCCTCGTGCTTGCCCTCCTCCGTCGCGGTCCGGGCAATTTCAGTGGTGACTTCCGCCTGGAGTTTTTCTTCGGAAAGTACCGCTTGCTGCTCCATTTTGATCAGGGGTTTTTGGAGACGCTCCCAGTAAGCGGGCAACCGTTCCGCGAGTTTGGTGACCGCACCCTGCATCGGCCCGAAGAAAGCCCAGCCCGTCAAGCCGATGAACATAACCACTGCCGCCACGATCACCCCCGTCGCACCCTTTCTTCCACCCTTAAAAGCCCGTATCCGCGAGATCACGGGGTTGACTGCGAGCGAGATCAGCAGAATCAGAAGAAACGAAAACAGAATGGGGGACAGCAGCGAGAACGTTTGGATGAAAGCAAATAGCGCCGCTCCCAGTATCAGATAGGAATAGAACGAGCGCGGCCCGACGTTTGTTCCTGAATTGTTTGGCATGGTATTTTACCCAGATGCTATCCATCGTTAGGCGACCGGGCGGAGGTGTTAGGAAACCACCTCCTTCGAAGTCACTGCTTCGGCGTATGATACCGGTTCGAAATGCGAACCATGCCTGGGAATATAATAAATGCGCTTTTGTCCTTGGTATCCACGAGGCCGGCTTCTTGCCCGATAGCAGAGCGGTCTAACGGAAAACTTCCAGAGCAATTTCCGAGAGCGCCTTGACCACGGGTCGGGCAAACCGGCCGGTACGCGAGGGGCGAGAGCTTGCACCCAGGAAAATCCCCAATCCGACGCCGACTCCCAATGCGATCAGAATCGTCCTGCCCGGATTTTTCCTGCTGTAACTTTTGGCCTGCTCATAGGTTTCGCTTACCGCCCGTCCTGTTTTGTCACAAACATCACCTGCAGCCGGCTCCTTTGGACCGTGGACCTCGGCGCCGCGTTCCAGAATGCTCTGAGCAGCAGCACTATCCCTCCCAAATTCTCCTGGCATTTTCTGTTTGGGGGCCTCGTGTTTGTTGTTTTCGACATCCATGGTATCCTCCCAGGAAACATTAAACGTTAACTCTTAATACTTGATAATTTTTTACGTATCTACTCTCGGGCCAACGGTTGAACCCTGTCCTGACTGCGGTCGAGGCTCTACGCCTTCTTTTGCCACAGCTGTCGACGCTGCATTCTTTATCCAGCTGGCGGCAGCCTTCGTGGCAATACCGATCAGGGTCACTTTGATCAGGCCTGAGCCGGCGGCTCCGGCAAGCAGGCCACCGACTGAGCCGCGAACTTCCTCGGCAATGGATCCCATGATTCGCTCCACAGGAGTGGTACGTTTCATGAATATCCTTGAGGCAAGGTAGCCAAGGCCGGCTGCAGCCCCCAGAGCCCAGTATGGAGAATCCTTCACATATCCGCGCCAATCCAGTTTCTCATTGATTCGGTCGCCGATTTGCTCGACGGTCTGGGAAATATTCTCTTTTCCTTTGGCTATATCCTGACGTATATCTTCGGTACTGCGCTCGACATCCGCGTTCTTGGTGTCAATTAGATGCTCTCTTTCATTCATTCCGTGCCTCCTTTTCAGTGTTTGCATCGCCTTCTATGTTTTATGTGTCGATCTCCTCAATAGCTTGCAGCCGATGAAGGCAATGACGACACCGATTAAAGCCAGCGCAGCTCCAGCGACAAGCGTCGCAAGAACGGGGGTCATATAAGAGGTGAGTTCGATGATCAATGCAGCGCAAAAAGACATGAATGCGGCAAAACTGAAGACCGCTCCGGTCGCGACGGTTAAGATTCCGCTGCGGACAGCCGTCACCTTTTCGCGAATACCCTGGATCACGAGGTCAATTTCGTCGTGAACCACCGCGGCTGACCTGTTGGCAAGCTGCCCCAACAGTTCAGTGAAAGATTCGCGTTGTGCGGCAGGGTCCTTTTGCATCGCCTTGTTGTTCATTGGCAAAAACCGCCTCCTTACCGGCGTCTCAAAATAGCTCCGACGATCAAGCCGGCGGCTCCTGCTATCAAGAGGCTGCGCCCAGGTCTCTGCCTGACGTATGCTCGGATTCTGGCATCTGCCTGCTCATAGTCGAATTGCCGAACGTACCCGGCTGATTGGTCCAACCACTCGGATGCCTGCTTCCCGTACTGAGCCATGCCGCATTGCGCTCCCTGGTCCGCCGCTTTTTCGCCTAACGCCTCGGCAACATTATGCAACTGATCAGCAATAATATTTTTAACGTTCTCCAAGCCTTTTGGCTTGCCTGAACCTTGTGGCTCCGCCGTGGTTTTACCCGTTTTATCAGCTTCCCGATTGTTTATTCCCATAGTTTACCTCCGCCCGACCAAAGACCTTGATCCGCCCGGCGATGAACAGCAGCATGCCTCCTGCGACCGTGCCGGTTGCCAATGCTCCCACAAAGCTGCCCGAGACGATACCCAGGGCATTTAAAAGGGAGCCTCCCAGAAACGCGCCGCCCATTCCCAGGATCAGATTCATGAAGAACCCGAAGCCCTCTCCGCGCATGATATTGCCGCCGAGCCAGCAGGCCATTAGTCCGCCATCCAGAAACCCAATAATCGTTACCCCATCCATTGCAACCCCTTCCTTGCTCATGGTCACTAAGATGATCCGATCGTCTACTTTCCCACCATTTTCTTGACCTGACCGATCTTTTCCTGAACTTTGCCGGCTATCTTTTCATTGGTCCCTTCAGCTTCCAAAATTGGGTCGTCGCTCAGTTCCCCGGCGATCTCCTTGACCTTACCCTTTGCTTTATGCCACTTGCCTTCTGCCTCGTCCTGCGTCCCCGATTTCATTGCAATGCTCCTCTCTGAATTTTGTTTGTTGGAAGGTACGCCGCCCCAAATCATCCCGGTCAATGAACTGCTGGCTGGGTCCGTGCTTTCGATTGTCCGCACATTTAAAGAGCAAGGCCGTTTTCTACCGATTTCACATCTTTTACGCTGCGAGCTATTTCCATCGCCCTGTCGATGCTTTGCTGGGAATCCACCTTGCCGCTCAACTTCACCACACCGTTTGTAGTGGTCACGTTGATCTGGGACACCTTGAGCAGCGGGTCACTCAGGATTTCCGCCTTGATCTTGGCGGTAATAGCGGAATCCTCCATGTATTCTCCGGTCTTTTCGACCTTCTCGGCTACCGCTTCCCCTGTTTTTTCAATTTTTTTGCCTGCACTTTCAGCCGCTTGATCAACCTTTTGTCCTGCCTTTTCGGCTGTCCCCTCTTGTTGACAACCGGCCAATCCGAAAACGAACACTAGACAAAAAAGGATAAAAAGCCCACGATATGACAGTTTCATTTTTAATCTCCTCTCGCGGTTGGATTCAGTCCAATTCAAATTTTCTCCCATTGCTTTCTCTCCCGTGGCCACGGTTCTTTACCGTATAGCCCTGTCCAGGAAAGCCGAGGCCGCAGCACATATTTGCCACGCATATCGCCCAGGCCATTGTCGATATTTTTCGTCTGGGAAACCCACTCCATGGGGCGCTCGCCATTGAACCGTTCGATGTAAGACGACATCTCATTGTTGGGCATTTTCAGGTCTTGGTTCTTGCGCATAACTTTTTCGCTTTCTTTAGGCCCACAGATTGCGACCTTTTGTATGAGGTCATCCATTTTGGCTTTCCATGCGATCAATTTCGTTTTCAATCTTTCACCATGGTCAACGGTGTTCATGACACCCTCCCTTTTCGTTAGGTTTGTCTAACAAAATTCCAGAAGGAGCTGCGAAATGGTAGTTGCAATTGGCCTGCCACCGACCGGAAAAAAGCAAAGGCTGGGGATCTTAGTTCAATAACGGAGGATTAGATGAACAGGAGCGCGCCGTAGAGAAGGGAGAAACGATCGGTTGGGCCTCAATATCTGGTGGAACCTCAAAAGACTGAGGGGCTTTTGAAGGAATGCCGAGACGCTTAATCCGGCTCCTGGGCCTCCGGCCGGAGTATCCCGAACTTGTGCATCCGCGCTCTCAAGGTGCTCGGGTGCAGGCCCAGGATCGCTGCGGCCCCGTTTTTGCCTTCGATGCGCCAGCGGGTTTCCGAAAGGATCTTATGGATTTGGTTTCTTTCCATCTCTTCCAGGGTTCTTATGGCGGACGACAGGGGGGTGGACGAAATCTCCAGTTTGTCCGCGAGCTGCAGGACCGGCCCGGGGCAGAGGATCACGGCCCGTTCAAGGACGCTTTCAAGCTCCCGGACATTCCCGGGCCACGGGTAATCCTGGAGCGTCTTCATCGTCTTCTTCTGGACCGAGGTGATCTGTTTGCCCATTTTCCTGGAATACCGCTCTATGAACGCCTGGGCCATCAGCGGGATGTCCCCTTTCCGCTGCCGTAACGGCGGGACCGTGATGGGGAAGACGTTGAGCCGGTAGTAAAGGTCCTGCCGAAACCGGCCTTTGCGGACCTCTTCCTCGAGGTCTCGATTGGTCGTTGCCACGATACGCACATCGACTTTGGTGGTGCGGGACGAACCCAGGCGCTCAAACTCGCCATGCTGAATCACCCGGAGCAGCTTCGCCTGCAGCTCCAGCGGCAGCTCCCCGATCTCGTCGAGACAAAGGGTGGATCCATTGGCGACCTCGAACCGGCCGACTTGCCGCGCATCGGCCCCGGTAAACGCCCCCTTCTCGCGGCCGAACAATTCGCTTTCAATTAAATTGGCCGGCAGGGCCGCACAGTTGACCGTTATCAAGGGCCGTTCCTTGCGGGGGCTCATGTTGTGGATGGCGGCGGCGACCAGCTCCTTTCCCGTGCCGGTCTCGCCGAGAATGAGGACCGTTGTGTTCGCAGGGGCGACCTGCTCCGCCCGATAGAGCACATACTTGAGGCCGTCGCTTTGCCCTATTATGTTGCCGAATTGGCCCCTCGACCGGGTCTCTTCGCGGAAGTAAACATTCTCGGCTTCGAGCTGGTCTTTCATCGTCTGGATTTCCGAAAGGGCCGCCCGAAGCTCCGCCGTCCGCTTCTCTACCTGCTGTTCGAGCTCGTCGTGGGCTTTTTGAAGCACCTCCTCCATCTTCTTGCGCTTGGTGATCTCAACCCCGTAGATGCGGACGCGCTGGGCATCTTCAACGAAATGCAGCGTTTGCTGAAACCACCTTTCGCCGACGCACACCTCCCGAACCATCGCCTTCGACCCACCCTCGCGGAGGGTGCGCATCATGGATTCCCAATCCGCTAACCACGGGTGCCCCAGCCCGCGCCGATAAAGATCGGGGAGCACCCGCTCGGCGGTCGGGTTGCAGAAATCGATCTGCCCGGCCGCATCCACTTCAACGATGGGATTCGGGTTGAGAATGGGGAAACTGGCCAGGCGCTTCATCTCGGCCGCGGTCTGGCTGCGCTCCAGTTCGCCGGCGGCGCGTATGGCCACCACCTTCAATATCGCTTCCGCCAGGTGAAAATCCTCCCGGGGCCGGCGCCCGATGACGGCGATCAGCCCGATCGGTTTTCCCCGTGAACCCCAGAGGGTGGTTCCGACATAGCTCTCGGCCGTCATCTCCCGAAGCACCTTGTCCCGGGGAAACAGATGCCGAACATCCCTCGGAAATGAACAAACCGCCTTGCCCACCACCGCGCCGCAGGGGGCGTCTTTCAGGGCATAGGTCAGGTTGTCCGCGAACTTTCCATCAAGGTAGACAGCCACTGTCTCGGCGGTCAGACCGTCCCTTTCCAGGCGATCGATGCGGACATGGTCCATGTCCAGGGTCTCGGCCAGGTAGCGCGCCAGCGCGCGGAAGAAATCCTCCCCCGAGGTCGACCAGCCGCACTGCTGCAGGAACAATTGGGCATGCTCGATCTTCCTGCGCTCGGTGATGTCCGCCAGCACGACGCGGCATTCCTGCCCATCCGCTGAAACCGTGGCCGTGATGTGCAGGTGGAGCGGCCCCGTGTCTTTTTTCAGGAGCGCCACCTCGCACGCCGCTTGCACCCGGCTCTCAAATACCTTTTCCAAGAAAACTTTGACCCCGGCCCGGTCAGGCTCGGCAACGAATACCTCCAGGCGGCGTCCCGGCAGCCGGGCGCGCTCCACCCCCAGAAGGCGCGCCCCGGTCAGGTTAACCTGGCGGATGGCCCCGTCGCGGCCAAGGGTCACGTATCCCACCGGGGCAAAATCGTAGAGCTCGGTGTAGCGCTCCAGCCACGCCTCCACCTCCGCCCGCGACCGGTGCAGTTCCTCGTTCTGCATCTCCAGCTCGATCTGGTGGACCTGCAGTTCGTGCACGAGCCGCTGCAAATCCTCCCCGGTCTGCACCGGGGCGCTTTTCGCTGCATCCTCCCGCAGCCGCGCTTCCGCCCGACGGCGCAGTTGGGCGGGGTCTCCTGTTGGCTTTTTGTCTTTTTTCATGGCGAGCCTTTTTCAGCGTGTTCTCCCTTCTCAAACATGATATGCCGCAGTTGAATCTCCAAGGTCTTGGCCTGGGTGATGTTCGAAAAGGTGATCACAACACCGCCAATCTGGTTCTCCTGGGTGTCGCAAAGAGACGCATCAGGTATTTTTTTATACCACAGAATTCATTCTGTAAAAATAGTCCCTTGCCATCTGCGGCATTCCTTTGAAATTTGTGGATTACTGAGCGAAACCAGAAATATTTCCCGACCCATATTTTGATTTACTGCGTGCCTGACTCGATTCCTGATCATGCTTGAATGCGTTTGCTATTAACAGACAAAAGGTGCATGCTTAAAGAGAAGGTATCGAAGCCCACTACATGATGGATGAGACCATAATGATAATAAATTTGGCCGACTACAATTGAGTTTTGATGGCGTACCAAGGAGGTATGCCTGCTTGCTATCAACAGGAAAAAGGCCTAACCCCACCCCCTCGGTATAACTGGCCACAAACCCCTTCACTGAATTGTCAAACCTTTGCACCCTCACAGGAGTATACCATGTGCCATCGTTTGAGAATGTTCGTCACCCCGGCAGTGCTGATTTGTGTGCTGACTCTCACCCTCATGACCGCCTTCTCCACCCTCGGCTTAACAAGTGCTCCTGCGATGGCTGGTGTCGCTGCCAGCGTTGGCGGCGGTAAAGCCCTGCCGACGCTTGATGGCAAGCCACCCCTGCTGATCGGGCATCGCGGCGCGTCTGGCTATCTGCCCGAGCACACGCTCGAGGCTTATCAGTTGGCGATTATGCAGGGCGCCGATGTGATCGAGCCCGACCTTATCTCAACCAAGGACGGGGTGTTGATTGCACGCCACGATCCAAATCTCATCACCAGCACCGACGTGGCCTCAAGGCCCGAATTCGCCGACCGCAAGCGTGTGGATTGGCCGGTGGATGGCGAAAAG
>Ga0316619_10000038_pt1 | contig 16823 bp, 17 predicted proteins | sample OWC_Aug_M1_C1_D4_FD_207659 | JGI IMG/M metagenome (GOLD analysis project Ga0316619, IMG submission 207659) | Wetland soil microbial communities from Old Woman Creek delta, Ohio, United States - OWC_Aug_M1_C1_D4_B | ecosystem: Environmental > Terrestrial > Soil > Wetlands | place: USA: Ohio...
CAGCGCCCCTCGGCGTTGAGGGGGCACATGGGCCGGAGGTCCGCGGCCACCAGAGCCGTGGGTTCGCTCCGGGCGGCCATAGCGGCGGCATTGGCCTGGATGCCCTCCCTCCCGTCGGCCGGCAGCCCGCTAAAGCCGTCGCGCAGGTACAGATACTCCAGCAAGGTGTGGTGGTGAAAGCGCGTCCGGCAGCAGCTGGTCGAACAGCCCGAGCAGACGAAGCCGTGGGCGGCGGCCGCCCGCTCGTACGCGGCGTCCATATCGTGCAGAACGCACTGCAGGCGTTCCAGCAGCGGTGCCGGCAGCCGGGGGTCCATCAGTTGACCTTCTGGGTGAAGGGCGAGGGGAAAAACAGGTTGGCGTAGAGATTCATGGCGTAGCGGTCGGTCATGCTGGCAATGAAGTCGCACACCAACCGCTCCCGCGGCGCCCCTTCGTGGTTGCCGCCGCCCATCTGCAGGTCGGCCAGCCCCTGGCGGAGCATCTCCTCGTTTTCCAGAAAGTAGGCGAAGAGTTCGGAGAGAATTTTCTTCGACTTTTCGAAATCCTGCTGGACGCGGGGCGACCGGTAGACGTATTCGTACATGAAGTGCCGCAGTTCGAGCATAGCGGCGCGGACATCCTCGCTGGGCCTGAGCCGGAACACGCCGTCTTCAGCCTTGGAGGAAGAGATGAGGTCCTTGATCATGGTGGTGGCCCGCTCCGAGTGGGTCTTCCCCAGCAAGCGCCGGCAGGACGCCGGTACCTGCTCGTCCCGTATGACCCCGCTGCGCACGGCATCGTCCAGATCGTGGTTCAGGTAGGCCATGAAATCGGCGATCCGGACCACGCGGCCTTCGCACGTGCCGGCCAGCTCCTCCGGGTCGTCGGGCAGCACCTTTCCGTAGCCCTTGGAGTGCTTGAGGATGCCGTCGAGTACCTCGGACGTCAGGTTCAGGCCCAGACCCTCGTTCTCCAGAACTTCGACCACGCGGATGCTCTGCTCGCTGTGGGTGAAATCCGGGGAGTAGATCTCTTTCAGCACCGTCTCGCCGCTGTGGCCGAAGGGGGTGTGGCCGAGATCGTGCCCCAGGGCGATGGCCTCGGTGAGGTCTTCGTTCAGGTAGAGCGCCCGGGAAATCGCGCGCGCCATCTGCGACACCTCCAACGTGTGGGTCAGGCGCGTGCGGTAGTCGTCGATCATGGGCGCCAGAAACACCTGGGTCTTGTGTTTGAGGCGCCGGAAGGCGTTGCAATAGACGATCCGGTCCCGGTCGAGCTGAAAAGCGGTTCGCACCGCGCACGGTTTTTCCGCGACCCTCCGCCCCTTGGACCGGGAGCTGGGGCAGGCAAACGGCGACATGAACGACCGTTCGCGCTGTTCGAATTCCTCACGGATGGACATGGGCATCTTCGGTCCGCGCTCTCTGGGTGCTCTCCATAAACCGGGCTTTCTGAAGCGGCTTAAAATTGTAGGCGCACGGATTCAATTTGTAAAGCGCAATTTGCAGCGGGCCCTTCGAGCGGCCCCACACCGCAACAGCGCTCGTTTGCAGCCGTCTCGGCCGGGTCCGGCAAGAAGGGCATCACGACGGAACGCCGCCTCCCGGCGATCTCCATGCGCCCGGTGTTAAGCCCCGGTTGCCGGACCCGCGCAGATGCTGTAGAATGGGATCGATTATGACCGGCCATCACTTGATACTCGGCAAGCTCTCGGATGTCATCACGGGGGAAACCCTCGACGACACCCTGGACGAACGCTACCGCCAGAAAATCGCCCGGCTGCTGGTGGAGCGCGGGGGCTATCTACCGGGAGAGATCGAACCCCGGCGGGAGCTGCTCCTTCAGGCGGACGACCACCGCGCCGTCATCAAGGTGGACTTTGTGGTGCGGATCGCGGGCAAGGCCGCGATGGTGATCCGATTCGGCCCCGGCTCCATCGTTTCCCGCGAGCGGCCGACATTGGCCGTGGCACGGCTGATCGAGGCCTACCAGGTGCCGGTCGCCGTGGTCACCAACGGCGAGGATGCCGAAATCCTGGACGGCGGCTCGGGGAAAATCGTCGCCCGCGGCCTGGGAGCCATACCGCCCAGGACGGAGCTGGTGGAAAAGGTTCGAGGCTATCCGTTCCCGGCGGTCCCCCGCGCCAGAGCGCTGATGGAATCGCGGGTCGCCTACTGTTACGAGGTCGACGGCGCCTGCCCGTGCGACGACACGATATGCCGGCTATGAACCGGCAAAGAGACCGCATGAATGACGACCGCTGCATGAACGCGGCGCTGAAGGAGGCCCGCAAGGCTTTTGCGCGAGGGGATTTCCCCGTGGGATGCGTCATGGTGCACGAGGGCCGGATTGTCGCGCGGGGCTCGCGCAAGGGAACCTGCGGCGACGGGCGCAACGAGCTGGACCATGCCGAGATGGTGGCGCTGCGGCGGCTGGCCGCGCACGCGCAGCCGTTGGACCCCTCGGCCGTCACCGCTTTCAGCACCATGGAGCCCTGCCTCATGTGCTTCAGCGCCATGATGCTGCACGGCATCGGCGAGATCGTTTACGGCTATGAGGACGCCATGGGCGGAGGCACCGCCAGCGACCGTTCGCGGATGAGCCCGCTCTACCGCGACAGTCGCATCCGCGTGCGCGGCGGCGTTCGCCGAGGGGAGAGCCTCGCGCTGTTCAAGGCTTTTTTTTCCGACCCCCGCCACTCCTATTGGCGCGGCAGCCGCCTCGCGGAATACACCCTGAATCAGTAGCCGGGAGCGCCGCCGCGGGTGCGGAAAAAACCGGTGGATGCATTTTTTTCTTGCATTCCTTGATGTTGTAGATTATTCATAGCGGTCAAAATTTATCGGTCCCATGCAATGGGCTTTGCAAGCCAAGCAAATACATGGGGTTATGGAAATCAGAGGACCGCTCGGCCCTTTGGGTGACCTTTTAAGAGGGGAGGTGTCGGCATAGCACTCACGACGCGACCGATGCGGCCAACCCGCTCGGCAGACCGAACGAACATCAACCAGGACATCCGGGCCCGACAGGTCCGGGCCATCGACCCTGAAGGCAATCAGCTGGGAGTTATCCCCACGGAGCAGGCCTTGGCCGCTGCCGCAGAATTCGGTCTTGATCTGGTGGAGGTTTCGCCGAACGCGGACCCGCCAGTATGCAAGATCATGGACTACGGCCGGTACCGATACGAGCAGACCAAGAAGAAGCATGAGGCCAAAAAGAAACAGGCGTCTTTCAAGCTCAAGGAAATAAAGGTCCGACCCAAGACCGGCCAGCATGACCTGGGAGTGAAGATCGGCCGCATCCGGGAGTTCATCACCAAAAAAGACAAGGTCAAAGTGACCGTGATGTTCCGCGGCCGGGAAATCGCCCTCTCCCACATGGGAATGGAGCTGCTTCAAAAAATAGCAGCCGAAGTGCAGGACATCACGGTGGTCGAACAGACGCCCAAATTCGACAACCGCACACTTTTCCTGGTGTTGGCCCCGAAATGACGGCAAGCACCTCTGCCGAACGCCGGGATGGGGGGACGATGTAAGCCGTTCGCCTGCCGCACAATGGAAGGTTTCATCCGGGTGGCGTGGGCCGGTGGTGGTAGTGCTCACGCCATCTGTTTTGGATTTTATGGATAAGCTCAAGTAAGATACACTCGCAAGGAGAAGCGGACATGCCCAAGATCAAAACCAACCGTTCGGCTGCCAAACGGTTCAAAAAGACCGGCACCGGCAAGATCGTCTATCACAAGGCCTTCGGCAGTCACATTTTGACCACGAAGTCGCGCAAGCGCAAACGCTCGCTGCGCAAGAGCCCGATCGTGCACCAGAGCAACATGCGGACCCTTAAGCTGCTGCTGCCCAACGGGTGAAGATTTCGTCGCTTTCGTCTATGAATTTCCCGAAATTTTTATAGAGGTGAAACGCCATGCGTGTCAAACGTGGATTCAAAGCCAGACATCGACGCCAAAAAGTACTCAAGCTCGCCAGGGGGTTCCGCGGCGGCCGCAGCAAACTCTTCCGAACGGCCGCCGGAACACTTGACCGCGCCCTTCGCTATGCCTACCGGGACCGCAAGGCCCGCAAACGCGATCTGCGCGCGCTCTGGATCACCCGCATTAACGCCGCCGTGCGCATGAACGACCTGTCGTACAACAAGTTCATCCACGGGCTAAAACAGGCCAACGTGGAACTGGACCGCAAGGTCCTGGCCGAGTTGGCGGTTTCGGATCCAACGGGGTTCGCCCACATCGTCAAACTGGCCTCTCGGCCGGCCTAAGCCCGGGGACCTGCCGCCGCAGCCTTCGATCCGGTCTGGGAAGACGACGGGGAGGCGGCCTCCTTACGGTGGGGGATTGTGGAACTGAATCTGGATCAGATTGAGGCGGCTGCGCGCGCCGAGCTGAAGGCGGCCGGATCGGACCCTGAGGCTGTCCAGGCGCTGAGCGTCAAGTACCTCGGCCGCAAGGGGATTCTCACCCAGTTTCTGCGGTCCATTGCCGGCCTGCCGCCCGAGCAGCGCCCGGCCGCCGGCCAAAGAGCCAACGAGATCAAACAGGGTCTCTCCGCGGCGATTGCCGTCGCCCTGCAGGCCATCGAGCAGGTTTCATCGTCCCCAGGCGACCGCATCGACGTCTCCCTGCCGGGGCGGATGGAGGCCTGGGGGTCCCTGCACCCCATCACCCGGGTCAGCGGGGAGATCTGCGACATCTTGGCCAAGATGGGCTTCGACATCGTGGAGGGGCCCGAGGTCGAAAAGGACTACTACAACTTCGAAGCCCTGAACATCCCCAAAAACCACCCGGCGCGAGACATGCAGGACACGTTTTTCGTGTCGGCGGACGTCGTGCTGCGCACGCACACCTCACCGCTCCAGATCCGGACGATGGAACGCCAGCCGCCGCCCGTACGGGTGATTGCGCCGGGCAAGGTCTTCCGCTGCGATTCGGACCAGACGCACACTCCCATGTTCCACCAGGTCGAGGGCCTGCTGGTGGACGAAGACGTCTCCTTCGGCGACCTGAAGGGTACCCTCACCGCCTTCGTGCACCAGATGTTCGACGAACAGACCCGCCTGCGCTTCCGGCCCAGCTTCTTTCCGTTCACCGAACCGAGCGCCGAGGTGGACATCCTGTGCGTCATCTGCCGGGGCAAGGGCTGCCGGGTCTGCAAGCAGACCGGTTGGCTGGAAATCCTCGGCTCGGGCATGGTCCACCCGGCCGTCTTCGAAAATGTGGGCTACGACCCCCGGCGGTACACCGGCTTTGCCTTCGGCATGGGTGTCGAGCGGGTTGCCATGTTGAAATACGGAATCGACGATCTGCGGAAGTTTTTCGAAAACGACTTGCGCTTCCTGAGCCAATTCTGATGAAATCGGGTGTTTGGGTATTCAGGTATTTTATGGTTCAGCAAAAGAGAACCCCCTGAAGACCCGGGAGCGCGTCGGCTTCCCCCAAACGCCTAAACGGCCGAAAACCGAACACCCGAATACCTGAACTATTAGAAACCCGATTCGCCATGAAAGTAAGTTTAAGCTGGTTGGCCGAGTACACCCCGATCAAACTGAGCGCCCCTGACCTGGCCGAGGCCCTCACCCTGGTGGGGCTCGCGGTCGATGCGGCGGATGACCGTTTTCGTTTCCTCGACACGGTGCGGGTCGGGCGCATCCTCAGCGTGGATCCGCACCCCGCCGCCGAGAAGCTCACGGTCTGCCGGGTCGACACCGGCGAGCGCATCCTTTCAATTGTCTGCGGCGCGCCCAACGTCAAGGCGGGCGCGCTGGCGGCGGTGGCCCTGCCGGGCACGGTGATGCCGGACGGGGCCGTCTTGGAGGCGGGCGTCATCCGCGGCCGGCCATCCGAAGCGATGCTGTGCAGCGCCTCGGAGCTCGCCCTCGGCACGCAAGCCGACGGCATCCTGATCCTGGAAGGCCCCCTGACGGTCGGCGCCCCGCTCAACCGGGCGCTCGGCCTCTCGGACCCCGTGCTGGACATCGATCTGACCCCGAACCGGGCCGACTGCCTGAGCATCCTCGGGGTGGCGCGGGAAGTGGCGGCTATACAGCGCACGCGCCTGAAATACCCCCGGGTCAACGTTGCGGACGCCGACGACCGCGTCACCCGCCTGGCATCGGTGCGCATCGAGGCTCCCGATCACTGCCGGCGCTACGCCGCCCGGGTGCTGGAGGCGGTCGTCGTGAAACCCTCGCCCTTCTGGCTGCAGGACCGCCTGCTTTCGGTGGGCCTGCGGCCCATCAACAACATCGTGGACGTCACCAATTTCGTGATGATGGAGTGCGGCCAGCCGCTGCATGCCTTCGACCTCGACCGCCTGGCCGAAAACCGCATCGTCGTGCGCACGGCCGGGCCGGGAGAGAAGTTCGTCACCCTGGATCAGAAAGAGCGCGTGCTCGACTCCGAAATGCTCATGATCTGCGACGGTGTTAAGCCCGTAGCGGTCGCCGGTGTCATGGGCGGCCTCAACTCGGAAATCGGCCGCCAGACCACACGTGTTCTGATCGAAAGCGCCTGCTTCGACCCGGTGAGCGTCCGCAAAACTTCCAAGAAGCTCGGCCTGGGCACGGACGCCTCGCGACGATTCGAAAGAGGGGTCGACCCGGCGGGGACCGTCCACGCCGCCACCCGCGCCGCCCAGCTGATGGCGCAAGTGAGCGGCGGTAAAATCGCCGGGGGCGTGATCGACGCCCATCCGCGTCCCTGGGCACCCAATCCGATCCGGCTCAGCGTCAGCCGGACCGCCCGGCTGTTGGGGGTCAAGGTCGATAAGAAAACAATCTCCCGGCTGCTGTCGGCCATCGATTTCAAGGTCGACGGCACCCCCGCCCGCGACGAACTCGAAATAACGCCCCCCTCCTTCCGCGTGGACGTCGCCCGGCCCGAGGACCTGATGGAGGAGGTGGCGCGGCGGTCCGGTTTCGACACCATCCCGGTCACCTTTCCCGCCATGCCGGCCGGTCAGCGGCCGCCGGCTCGCCGGCTCGAGCTGCGCCGGCGGGCCAAGGCCATTTTAAACGGCCTCGGATTTTCGGAGGTGATCACCTACAGCTTCATTCACCCGATGTCCTGCGACCGGCTGCAGCTGGCTGCGGACGACCCACGGCGGGCGACGGTGGCCGTGCTGAACCCGCTGGCCGAAGACCAGGCCGTGATGCGCTCCTCGCTCATCCCGGGGCTGCTCGAAACCATGCGCTTCAACCTGGCTCAGCAGACCAAACGTCTCAAGATCTTCGAAATCGGCAAAGTCTTTCTGCAGACCCCCGGGGCCGAGCTGCCGGAGGAGCCGGAAATCATCGCCGGGCTGTGGACCGGTTCCCGGCAGGCGCTCTCCTGGCACGGCCGGGAGACCCCGTGCGACTTTTACGATCTCAAAGGGGCGGTTGAAAGCCTGCTCGACGCCCTCGCCTTGGAGGGTGTCCGCTTCGTGCGCATGCCGGATGCCGACAGCCGCTACACCCGGCCGGGCCATTCGGCCCGTCTGCTGGCGGCCGGCCGCGAGGTGGGCCGCATCGGCGAGATTCACGCGCGCGTGCGCGCCGCCTACGACCTCAAGCAGACCGGCTTTGTGTTCGAACTGGACACGGGGGCGCTCGAGGCGCTGCTGTCGGAAACCCGCTACCGCATGCGCATTCCGAAATTCCCGGCCGTCACCCGGGACATCACCCTCATCCTGGATCAGGCCGTCGAGGCCCAGCAAGTGCTCGATGCTGTCGGAGCCATGCGCCTCGCGTTGATGGAGAACGTCCAGCTGTTCGACGTGTTTGCGGGTGCGCCGATCCCGGCCGGCAAGCGCAGCCTGTCGTTCCGGTTCACCTATCGCTCGCCGGAAAAAACCCTGGAGGACGCCGAGGTCAACCGCCTGCACCAGCACCTCATAGACCGGCTGTTGACCGAATTTCAGGCGGCGCTGCCCCGCTGAACATCGCAGCGGCGGGCCGCCGTGGAAAAGGATTGGGGTGACGGCAGATGAAAACACCTATCCCCGCAACTGCACCGGCCATCCCCGACAAGCTGTACTTTAAAATCGGGGAGGTCAGCCGCATCGCGGAGCTGCCGACCCACGTGCTGCGCTTCTGGGAGTCGGAGTTCCCGAAGATCGCACCCAAGCGGACCGCCTCGGGTCAGCGCCTTTACACGCGCAAGGAGGTCGAACGGGTACTGGCGATCAAGGATCTCCTCTACCGGCGCCGGTTCACGATTGAGGGCGCTCGCCAGCACCTGAAGGCCGGCGACGAAGACGAGACGGCCGACCCCCGCAAGTTGATGGAGGAGGTGCGCTCCGAGCTGGCGCAGCTGCGCCGCCTCCTGGACTGACCCGCTGCGGGCATGGCCGGCGGCAGCAATGGCGAGAAATCACCGAGATTGCTGGTGAAATGTATTGACAAGGCGTTGCCGTTGTCGTAGATAGTGAATCCGGGATGAGCGGGCATAGCTCAGCTGGTAGAGTACAAGCTTCCCAAGCTTGGTGTCGCGAGTTCGAATCTCGTTGCCCGCTCCATCCATGTTTTTCCGTTTTGCTCGGTAGGTTTGGGTAGGGCGTTATGTGACGTGGAATGCACGCAACCATGATGATCCAATGAGCGGATAACCCCTTCGGATCCACCGCGGAAGTTCTACCTGGACGTGAGGAAACGGGCCTAAAGCCCGTTTTTTATTTGTCAGCAAGGGCGGGAGGCTCGTCCGTGGGCAAGGCCAAGCGACCCGATAAGGGCCGGCGCGATCATGCGACGCCGCTGCCGGCCGCACCGGTTACCGAAACGTGGGTTGTGAACCAGGCGCGGCCGCTGGCCGAGTCGCTGTGCGACGCGCAGGGGCTGGAGCTCGTGCACATCGAGTACCTGCGCGAGCGCGGCGGGCGCGTCATGCGCCTGACCATCGACAAGCCGGGCGGCGTGACGCTGGAGGACTGCGCGGCCGTCAGCCGCGAACTGGGGGACATCCTCGACGTGCACCTGCCCGACATCGGGCGGTATCACCTGGAGGTCTCCTCCCCGGGGCCGCGGCGGCGGATTTCACGGGAGGCGGATTTCGAGCGCTTCCGCGGGCACCGGGCGAAAATCAGGACCCTGAACCCGATCAACGGACAGAAGAACTTCAGCGGCGTCCTGGAAGGTCTGTCCGCAGGCACCGTAACGCTGAACACGGGCCAGGCGACGGTCGCCATCGCGATCGACGCCATTTCGAAAGCGTATCTGACAGACGCGTGACCTCCCGCCCCCGGCGGGGGGAGGCGGGCCTGTCGCACTCTGCAACCAGATGGAGAAAACCCATGTTGATTTCGGAGATCAAACGGGTCATCGAACAAGTCAGCCGTGACAAGGGCATCGAGCGGCACGTGCTCGTCAAAGCGCTCGAGGAGGCGCTGAAATCGGCCGCCCGCAAGAAATACGGCCCCAAGATCGACATCGAGGTCCAGTACGGCGAGGAAACGGGCGAATTGGAGGTCTTCCAATTCAAGGAAGTGGCCGAGGTGGTCGAAGACCCCATGCTGCAGATCAGCATCGAGGAGGGCCGCAAGCTGGACCCCGAGTGCGAGGTCGGGGACAGCCTCGGCACCAAGATGGACACCGCCACCTTCGGCCGCATCGCGGCCCAGTCCGCCAAGCAGGTGATCATCCAGAAGCTCAAGGACGCGGAGAAGGACGCGGTCTACACCAGCTTCATCGAGCGCAGGGGCGAGATCATCAACGGCATCGTGCAGCGCATCGACCGGGGCGACATCATCGTCAACCTCGGCCAGACCGAGGGCGTTCTGCCCGTGCGCGAGCAGGTGCCCAAGGAGAGCTACCGCCGCGGGGACCGCATCCGCGCCATGATCCTCGAAGTGATGCACGAGTCGCGCGGCCCCCAGGTCGTGCTGTCCCGGACCCACCCCAGCTTTTTGATCACGCTCTTCCGCACCGAAGTGCCCGAGATCAGCGAGGGCATCGTCTCCATCATGGGGGCCTCCCGCGAACCCGGGGTGCGCGCCAAGATCGCCGTCGCCTCGAGCAATTCCGACATCGACCCGGTCGGCGCCTGCGTCGGCATGAAGGGCAGCCGCGTGCAGAACGTCGTCCAGGAGCTGCGCGGCGAGAAAATCGACATCATTCCCTGGCACGTCGACACCGCCAAATTCGTCTGCAATTCGCTGGCTCCGGCGGAGATCTCGCGGGTGATCATCGACGAGGACAACAAGTCAATGGAGGTGATCGTCCCGGACGAGTTCCTGTCGATCGCTATCGGCAAGAAAGGGCAGAATGTCCGGCTGGCCTCCAAGCTGACGGGGTGGCACCTGGACGTGAAAAGCGAGAGCATTTACAACCAGACCATGCAGAGCGGTTACAACTCGCTCATGGCGCTCCCCGGGGTCGGCATCAGCCTGGCGGATGCGCTCTACGAGAAGGGGTATTATTCCGCCGAGGAAATCGGCAAGGCCTCGGTCGAGGACCTGCTTCAAATCCGGGGAATCGACGAAACGCTCGCCCGCAGCCTGATCGAGGCGGCCAATATCGCCGTCGAGCAGGCGGCGGCGGAAAGCGATGAAAACCCGCCGGCGGGCGAGCCGGATGAAGAGGCCGTCGAGGCCGAAGGCCTCGCGAAGGCCGACGCGGAGACTGACGCGGAGCCCGACGCAAAGCCGGCCGATGAGGTTTGAGGCGCCGCCGGCTCACCGGTAGGGCGCCACAGGAGCGCAACGAGGGGGAGTTCATGTCAAAAATCCGGGTCTATGAACTGGCCAGGGAACTCAATCTGACCAACAAAGTGCTGATGGACAAGCTCATCAACATGGGCATCCCCGTCGGCAGCCATATGAGTTCGCTCGACGACGAAGCGGTGACCCGCGCCAAGGCCGTCATTTTCGGCAAGAAAGCGCGCGCCGTGGAAGACACGCGGGTCAAGCCCACGGTGATTCGCCGCCGGCGCAAGGTGGCCGAGCCCGAAGCCGGGCCGGCCGCCGCGGCTGAAACGGAGCCGGCGAGGGAGGCCCCGGAGGCCGGGGCCGCCGCGGAACCGGAGCAGGCCCCTGCGGCCGGGGCCGGGGCCGAAAGCGCCGAGGCCGCGTCGGTGGAGACCGCACCGGCGCCAACGGCTGAGACCCCGGAGGGGATCGAGCCCACCGATAGCCCCGCAGCCGCCGCCCCGCTCGAGGCCGAAGCCGCCCCGGAGGTCGAGCCGACGACTCCCCCGTCGGAGCCGGCCGCAGCCGCCGACCGGCTGAAAAAAGTCGTCAAGAAGATCAAACGCGACGAACCCGCCCGCATCATCAAGATGCCGACGGCCGCGCCGGAAGGGCCGGCGGAACGGGCCAAGGGTCAGCCGGCGGTTATCGAGCCCAGGGGCGCCAAGCCGGCGCCTCGCCCCGGCGAGACGCCGGAGGCCGCCCCCGGCACGGCGGAGGCCCTCGACCGCGACGGCAAGCGCAAGAAAAAGAAAGGCAAGGCCGAAGAACCCGAAGCCGAAAAGAAGTTCATCAAGAAGAAGATCTCTTTCCGCAAGAAGGCGGTGGTCGAAGCCGAAGAGTTGTACGACGACGCCCGCACCCGCAAGCCCCGCAAGGGCGCCAAGGGCAGGAAGGAGGCGGCCGCCCAGAAACCGGCGGCCACCGTGGCCAAGGCCATCAAGCGAAGGATCAAGATCGACGACGCGATTCTGCTCGGGGAGCTGGCCAAACGGCTGGGCGTCAAGTCCGGGGAAATCATCAAGGTGCTCATGGGCATGGGGATGATGGCGACCGTCAACCAATCCATCGATTTTGACACCGCGGTCCTCATCGCCGCGGAGTTCAGCTACGAGGTCGAGCGCGCGGCCTTTGAGGAGGACACCATCTTGAAGCCGGTCGTGGACGAACCCGAAAAACTGGCCACGCGGGCGCCGGTGGTCACCATCATGGGCCACGTCGATCACGGCAAAACCTCGCTGCTGGACGTCATCCGCAAGACCCGCATCACCGAAACCGAGGCCGGGGGCATCACTCAGCACATCGGCGCCTATTACGTCCAGACCCCCCGCGGCGCCATCGCCTTTTTGGACACGCCGGGCCATGAGGCCTTCACGGCCATGCGCGCCCGCGGGGCCAAGGTCACGGACCTGGTCGTACTGGTCGTTGCGGCCGACGACGGCGTCATGCCCCAGACCGTGGAGGCCATCAACCATGCCCGCGCGGCCAACGTGCCGATCATCGTGGCCGTCAACAAGATCGACAAGCCGGGCGCCGATCCGGACCGCGTCAAGCGGTCCTTGATCGAACGGGGGCTGACCCCGGAGGAATGGGGCGGCGACGCCATCTTCGTCAACGTCTCCGCCAAGCAGGAAGTCGGCATCGACCAGCTGCTCGAGATGATCCTGCTGCAGGCCGAGGTCATGGAACTCAGGGCCAACCCGGACAAGCTGGCCCGCGGCCATGTGGTCGAGGCGAAAATCGACTCCGGCCGGGGGCCGGTGGCAACGGTGCTGGTCAGCGAAGGCACCCTGCACAACGGCGACCCGGTCGTCTGCGGGGTGCACTACGGCAAGGTCCGGGCCATGCTCGACGACCGCGGCCAGCCGCTGGAGGCCGCCGGACCTTCCATCCCCGTCGAGATCATCGGGCTGTCCGGCGTACCCATGGCCGGCGACGAATTCGTGGCGGTGGTCGATGAAAAGGCCGCCAAGCAGATCAGCCTGCACCGCATGCAAAAGCAGCGCGCCCGGGATTTGGCCCAAACCAGCCGCCCCAGCCTGGAGAGCCTGTTCGAACGCATGAAGCAGGGCGAAGTCAAGGAGCTCAACCTGATCCTCAAGGCCGACGTGCACGGTTCGATCGAGGCCCTCTCGGACGCGCTGACCCAACTGTCCAACGAGGAGGTCAAGGTCAACGTGGTGCACGCCGCCACCGGCACCATCAGCGAGTCCGACATTTCGCTGGCGACCGTTTCGCAGGCCATCATCATCGGCTTCAACGTCCGGCCTACGCCGAAAATCCAGGCCCTGGCCGCCGAAGAAAGCGTGGACATGCGCTTCTACAATGTCATTTACGACGTCATCAACGACGTCAAAAGCGCCATGACCGGCCTGATGGCCTCCCGCTTCGAAGAGCGCACCCTCGGCTCGGCCGACGTGCGCGAGGTGTTCGTGATCCCGAAGGTGGGCGCCATCGCCGGCTGCTACGTCACCGACGGCCGGGTCGAACGCGGCCGCAGCCTACGCCTGGTCCGGGACGGCGTGGTCGTCTACCAGGGCAAAAACTCCTCCCTGCGGCGTTTCAAGGATGACGTCAAAGAGGTCCAGAGCGGCTACGAGTGCGGCATCGGCATCGAGAACTTCAACGACATCAAGGCCGGCGACCGGATCGAGTTTTTCTACCTGGAGGAGATCAAGCCGGTCATGGCCTAGCCCCCTGGCTGGGGGCCGGTCTGTGCACGGCCCGGCGGCAGGGTGTGGAACGGCTTTGCCGAAAGCGGCAGGCGAGGGCAATAAAAAATGGTCGTGGGTGTCGGGATGATCACGTTCAGGCTGCACGAGTGCCATTCGCTCAAGGAGAAGCGGCGCATCGTCAAGGCGGTGATTGCCCAGCTGCGCAACCACTTCAACGCTTCGGTGGCCGAGGTGGCGGACAACGACGTGCACCAGCGGGCGGTGGTCGGTTTTTCGCTGGTCGGCAACGACAAGGCCCTGATCAACTCCAAGATCGACAAAATGTTCAACCTGGCCGAAGAGCTGGGCCTGGCCGAGGTCATCGACTCGGAGATGGAGCTGATCACCTTATGACGAGCTACGCTCGCGCCGATCGCGTTGGAGGCCTCATTCAGCAGATCCTCTCGGAGCTGCTGCGGCGGGACATCAGCGACCCGCGGGTGCAGAGGGTCACCATCACCGAGGTGAAGGTGACCCGGGATCTGCGGCTGGCACGGATTTACTTTGCCGCTGCCGGCGGAGAAGCCGTCGCCGCCGATGCCGTCCAGGGGTTTCGCAGCGCGGCCGGCTTCATCAAACGGCGCCTCGGCCCGCAGCTCGGGCTTCGTTACATGCCGGCGCTGGAATTTTTTTACGATGCGTCCTTCGATCACGGCGCGCGGATCGACCAATTGCTGAAATCCATTGCCACACGCTCGAATGAACCCGATCCTTCAAACGATTAAAACGGCCGAACGCATCCTGGTGACCGCGCACACCGACCCGGACGGAGACGCCGTCGGCTCGCTGCTGGCCATGGGGCTGGCATTGGAGCGGCTGGGCAAACGGACGACCCTGTACAACGAAAGCCCCATCCCGGCGGTGTACCAGTTCCTGCCGACCGTGGGCCGCATCGATCGGCACCTGGAGGTGGCCGCCGCCTTCGACACCGCGGTGATCCTCGACTGCGGGGACCTCCCGCGGATCGGCGGCGCGGGATGCGCTGCGATAAGCCGGGCGGCGTCCGTCATCAATATCGACCACCACGTCTCCAACACCGGTTTCGGGTCTCACCGCCTGATCGACGGTCGCGCCTGCGCCACGGCGGAGATCGTCTACCGCCTGATCCGGGCGCTGGGAGTCTCGCTGGACAAGGAGATCGCCACCTGCATCTACACCGGGATCCTGACCGACACGGGGTCGTTCCGGTTCTCGAACACCAACGCCTCCGCCTTTGCCATCAGCCGGGAGATGGTGGAGGCCGGGGTCGATCCATTCGAGGTCGCCCAGCACGTCTTCGGGTCCTACTCGCTCGGCCGGATCAAGCTGCTGAACCTGGCGTTGAACTCGATCGAGATCTCCCCCAACGGTAAGCTGTCGCTGATGACCGTCACCCGCGGCATGCTGGAGGAGACCCGGACCCAACAGGAGGATGTCGACGGCCTGATCAATTACGCCCGGCGCATTGAAGCCGTCCGGGTGGCCGCCCTGATCCAGGAGCAGATCAATGGCCGAGCCGCCGCGAACGGCCGCGTTCGCTTGCACGTCAGCTTGCGCTCCGACGGCAGCGTTGATGTCGCCGCCATCGCCGGCACCTTCGGCGGCGGCGGGCATCACAGCGCCGCCGGCTTTCAGATCGAATCGACCCTGGCGGACATCAAGTCGGAGCTGCTGGCGTGGGCCGAGGGCATGGGATGAGGGTCGGCCGGCCGCCGGTCGCCTCATCGCCGGTCCATCAAGCAACAGAACCGGCCGACCGGCTGACGGGCTGACCGCCCCATGAACGGGATCGTCGTCGTCCACAAGCCCGCCGGCGTGTCATCGGCCCGGGTGGTGGCCCGCGTCAAGCGGCTGCTGCAGGCCCGCAAAGTCGGGCACACCGGGACCCTGGATCCCTTTGCCCGGGGCGTGCTGGTCTGCTGCATCGGTCAGGCCACGCGGCTGGCCCGCTTCCTGGTGGAGCGTCCGAAGACCTACGCGGGCGTGCTGACGCTGGGCGTTGAAACCGACACCCAGGACGCGACCGGCAGGGTCACTGCCGAACGCCCCCCGGCCCGGGTGTCCGAGGAAGAGCTGCATCGGGTCTTTCAACGCTACGCGGGCGCGTATCAGCAGGCGCCGCCGACATACTCGGCCCTCAAACACGAGGGGGTGCCGCTTTACACGCTGGCCCGACGCGGCCGGCCGGTCCAGAAGCCGGCACGGGAGGTTTTCATCTACCACCTCCGGCTGGCAGCGGCCGAGCTGCCACGGGTGCGATTCGAGGTGCGCTGTTCCGCCGGGACCTACATCCGGACCTTGTGTGCGGACATCGGGCGCGACCTGGGGTGCGGCGGCCATCTGAGCGAGTTGACCCGCCTGGAAAGCGGCGGGTTTACCTTGGACCAGGCGCTGACGCTCGAGGACCTGGAGGACCTGGCGCGCCGGGGCGCATCGGGCCGCGCCGTCATTCCCATGGCGCGGGCGCTGCCGGCGGTGGCTGAAATCGCGGCCGGCCCGCCGCTGATGGAAAAGGTGCGGCACGGGCGGGAGCTGACGCTGGCGGATGTCGGCCCGGCAGCGGCCGTGAACGACGGGCAGTTGCTGAAACTCATCGATCCCCAGGGCGAGCTGCTGGCGCTGTTGCGGCTCACGCCGGGCACGGGTGCCATCGAATACTGCTGCGTGTTCGCACCGTCGGAGCGCCGCTGAGCCGTTATTTTTATTGCACTCTGTGTCGGCTTGCTTTAAGTAGAATATGGGGATCAATCCACTCAAGCCATTTATGAAAGGACAAGGAGGATAGAACGTCGTGACTCTGTCAACTCAGGACAAGAAAAATTTGATTGAAAAGTTCAAGGTGCACGATTCCGACACGGGGTCCCCTGAGGTCCAGGTCGGCCTGCTCACCAACCGCATCGAATACCTGACCGAGCATTTGAAGGTCCACAAAAAGGACCATCACTCGCGCCGCGGTCTGCTGATGCTGGTCGGCCGGCGCCGCCGCCTGCTGAACTACGTCAAGTTTAAAGACGTCAACCGCTACCGGGCCATCATCGAGACGCTCGGTCTCAAAAAATAACCTTACAGCATGTGAAGCGACGCCCGGCCGTTCCGATAACCTCCGGCCGCCCCGGCGTAAGAGCCGGCCGGCGGACGAGACCTGTCGGCGGGTTCGGGGAGTCCGGCTTCGCATGGGGAGAATGGTATGGAATTTCTATTGAAGGAAGAGATCGGCGGCAAGACCTTGAGCATCCAGACCGGCAAGGTGGCCAAACAGGCCTCCGGTTCGGTCGTGGTTCAGTATGGCGACACCGTCGTGCTGGTCACCGTGGTGTCCACCCAGGAGGAGCGCCCCGGGGACTTTGTGCCGCTCACCGTGGAGTACCAGGAGAAGATATACGCGGCCGGGCGGATCCCGGGCAACTATTTCCGCCGCGAGATCGGGCGCCCCAGTGAAAAGGAGACCTTGACCTCGCGGCTGATCGATCGCCCCATCCGG
>Ga0316619_10000039_pt1 | contig 16776 bp, 11 predicted proteins | sample OWC_Aug_M1_C1_D4_FD_207659 | JGI IMG/M metagenome (GOLD analysis project Ga0316619, IMG submission 207659) | Wetland soil microbial communities from Old Woman Creek delta, Ohio, United States - OWC_Aug_M1_C1_D4_B | ecosystem: Environmental > Terrestrial > Soil > Wetlands | place: USA: Ohio...
AAAGTAGCTGCCGTTTCCACCGTAGATGGCCTGACGCCGCACCTGGCCGCCCTCGACGATGTCCGCCCTCTCGTCGGAGAAACGCTCGATCTCGCGCTTCCACTGCTCCTTCAACGAGGCCGGGGTGACCACCAGCACCTTTTCGAACCCGAACACCTCTTTCTTCGAAATGGCCAAGGCAATCGCCTGCAGGGTTTTGCCGAGACCCATTTCGTCGCCAAGCAGTGCCGCGCGTTTGAACAGCCCGAAGCGGACCCCCTCCTCCTGATAGGGGTAGAGCCGGGCTTTCAATTTAATCGGGGGGTGCGAAAGCGATTGGGCGAGGTCGGCAAGCTGCTTTTCCTGCAGCAGCGCCTCCAGGCGGCCCAAAACCGCGGAGCCGACACGGACGGCCTTGAACGCCTTCAGCTCGTCCAAAAGGGGCACCAAGGCTTCGATCTTTTCTTTTCTGAAAAAGCCCTGTTCGTCGAAATTCGCCGCCAGGATTCCCCCGAGGCCGTTGCCGTCCATCCGTCGGCGCTCGTGAAAGAGCCGCGGCCGGTCGCCCGCCGAATCCCAGTAGATGTCGATAAACGGGAATTTTTCTTTTACCAGCCGGCGCGTGAAATCACGTTTGCGCCGCAAGAACGCCGTCAGGTAGATGAGGTGCTTGCAGGTGCCCAGGCGATTGACGGCATAATCCGGGCAACTGCAGTGCCCCCGGCCCGCAGCGGGATCGTGGAGGGTCACGGTGTACTGCCTGCCCGTGTCGGTCTGCAGCAGATGACGGCCCTTGTACATCTCGCCTTCGATCACCGTGAACCGCTCGGTCCGCGCGCGCTTCCGTCGATCTTCCAGCGCCTGCCGCCGGATCTCGTCCTCCGTAAGGCAGGGTTCTTTGGCGGCGCCGGCCGTTTCATCGGCGGCCGCCGATTTCCAACGCTGAAGGATGTCACGGGTGTCCAGCAGGGCCGCTACGGCATGCTTGCAGCCGTTCCCGGGGTAGGGGCAACTGCAGGAGAGGTCGACGCGGCTGCCGGTTATTTTCACCTGGGTCGTGTAGTCGCCATAGCTGCCGTCGACCTCATAGCGAAAGAGCCCCGCGTCCGGGTTGGACTCCTTGAGGACGAAGGCGCCGTTTTGATAAATGCCGAGGCCCCGCTCGTAAATCAGGGCGGAATCTGCGAATTTTTTTTTGATGATTTCTGGGGTCAAGGGCGGCATGGGGGGGTTGCTCCTGTCGGTTGGATTTGTGCGCTGATGGCTCTCAAGCCGGCGGCTCGCGAGAACAAGGGCTATCATGAAGGGTGGGGCTTTTCAATCCCGAGGGAGGGACTCGCTAATAGAGAAGATAGAGGGCGCTGCGCCGTCGGAACTCCTCGAGTTGCGGCTGCCAGGAGGCGACGATCGATTCGGGTTCCAGCCCGTCCGCGATCGCCCGGATCACCGTGCGGGAGCCGACCATGTGCAGCGCCGTGTCGAGCTGAAACACCCCCGGGTGCAGGCGCTGCAGCGCGCAGAGGATCTCAACCCCGAGCCCGACCGCGTTCAATCTCCCGCGATCTTTGAGGACGATGCGGATGCCGTTGCACGGTTGCCCCGCAAAAATGCTCGAATCGGGCGTGAAGGCGGCGGGCTCGAATTCCACCCCGGGGATCCGGCGGCTTCGCAGGTGCTGCACCAGTTCGTCGGCCCTGATCCACGGCGCGCCGAGCAGCTCGAACGGCGTGTCCGTGCCCCGGCCGACGCTGACGTTGGACGCTTCGCTGAGAGCCACCCCGGGATAGAGGGCGGCCTGGTCGAGGGAGCGCAGGTTCGGCGAGGGGTTGACCCAGGCAAGGCCGGTCTCGTCGAACCACATGTCCCGGCGGTAGCCCTGCATCGGTATCACCGTCAACCGAACTCCCATCCGGTTTTCGCCGTTGAACATCCGCGCCAGCTCGCCGAGGGTCATGCCGTGGCGGACCGGAAGCGGGAAATAACCGGTGAAGCTCCTGAGATCCGAATCCATCACCGGGCCTTCCAGGCGGGAGGCGCTGATGGGGTTGGGCCGGTCCAGCACGACGAACTCGATCCCCTTTTGGGCCGCCGCCTCCATGGCGTAGGCCATGGTGCTCATGTAGGTGTAGAAACGGGCGCCCGCATCCTGCACGTCGAAAACCATCGCATCCAGGCCTTGCAGCATCTCGGGTTTCGGACGCCGGGTTTCACCGTAGAGGCTGTACACCGGCAGGTTCGTCGATGCATCCCGGCCCGAAGCCACCTTCCAATCCGCCTTGCCCGACAGACCGTGCTCGGGGCTGAAAACCGCCCGCAGCTTCACCCCGGGCGCCCTGGCCAGCAGATCGATCGTCCGCCTCCCGACGGCATCCAGGCCCGTGTGGTTGGTGATCAGCCCCACCCGTTTGCCCGCAAGGGCGGCGAACTTCCGGGCGGCCAGGACATCCACGCCGGTCATGACCCTGCTCGTCGACATGCCGGCGGGGACTTGTGAAAGCGCGTCCGCGGGGGATGCGGGGGCGGGCCGGCCGGTAGCCTGCACCGCCAGTGAAAACACCTTGTCCCGCAGGGTTTCCTCCCTGGCCTCGCCGTCGGGGTAGACGCGGTTGCTCAGGACGATGAGGTAGGTCCGGGTTTCCGGGTCGATCCAGAGCAGCGTGCCGGTGAACCCCTTGTGGCCGAAGGTGCCGGCGGGGAGCATTTCGCTCCAGTTGCCGGAAGGGGAATGGATGGCCCAGCCCAGGCCCCTGGCGGGCAGTCTACCGTCCGGTGATTGGGGCTGCGCCATCTCCTTGACGGCCGCGGGGCTGAGAAGCTGCCTGCCCGCATGGCGGCCCCGGTCCAGGAGGGTTTGGGCGAAACACGCCAGATCGTCGGCGGTGGAGAAGAGCCCGGCCGCGCCGGAGACGCCGCCCATGCGCCGGGTATCCGGGTCGTGCACCACGCCGAAGCTGCCCTCCATGGTGGGCGCCAGGCGGGCGTTAAGAGAGCGCGGCGGTTTGAACCCGGTGTCTTTCATCCCCAGGGGCTCGAAGATGTGCCGGCGGCAGTAGGCCTCCAGGGGGTCGCCGGAGACGCGCCGGACCAGTTCGCCCAGGATGGTGAAATTGAGGTCGCTGTATATGAAGCGGGATTCCGCCGGCTGCGTTGGGGTGTCCCCGGCGATCTGTTTCAGGGCGGCGTTGTACCCCGACCACGCCGGTTTGGGGGGCATGCCGGGCCTCAACCCGGAGTAGTGCGTGAGCAGCTGGCGGAGGGTGATGCGCTCTTTGCCGTGGCCCTTGAACGCCGGCCAGTACCGGGCCGCCGGTGCATCGAGCTGCAACCGGCCTTTCTCGACCAGTTGGAGAACGGCGGGAGTGGTGGCGACGACCTTGGTGAGCGAGGCAACGTCGAAGACGGCATCCGGCGTCATGGGCTGCGGGGGGGCCAAGCGGCGATGGCCGAAGGCCTGGCGCAGAACCACTTGATCCCGGTGGCCGATCACGATGACCGCACCGGGCGTTTCGCCCGCGCGGATCGCCTCCTCGACGGCCGGCGGGATGGCGGCGAGCGGCTCGGGCAGGAGGGCGGCGGCCGCAGCCGAAACCATGATGGCCGCCACGGCCACAAGCAGAAGATGAAGTCGGAAGCAGGTCATGGCACGCGGCGCCATCCTATGTGGAACGAAATCCCCCTTCACCCCCTTTGCCGAAGGGGGTTGGGGGGATTTTAAAATTGCCGTTTTCGGATTGACGAAGAGATTTTACTGGATTCAGGGGTTCGAGGCAACCGTGCCGAGGCCGGCCGTCTTGATCTCTTTCTTGAGAGACTCGGCCGTGGCCGTGTACTGGTTGACCGGGTTCCAGAGCATCCAGCCCTGGGAGCCGAACTTCTCGCTGGCGCCGATCTGGTCCCGCAGCTCCTTGCCGTTGAACTGCCGGCGGTCGAAGGCGTAGTCCTTGAATGCCTGCAGCCATGGCCGGAACCGCAGCGGGGAGATTTTCGTGCGTTCCTGCGCTTTCTTGAGCGACAGGTAGACGATCTCATGCGGGTTCTGCACAGGGTTGCGAAAACCGGGAATCCCGAACTGGAAACCGGACGGGTAGAGCATGGGGCAGAGGTAGTCCACCGCCGAGGCGATGGGCTCGAGCTTCTGGCCGATGTCGGTGTCGTTCAGGTTCCAGCAGACATATCCGAAGATGTCGGCCGCCAGGAACACGTTGTAGGGCGCCAGACGGGCCTTGGCCTCATGCAGAAACCCCGCGATGGCCTTTACCCGGGCCTCTTCCGTGCTCGGCTGGGAAAAGCGCGGCGAGTGCGAATCCGGGAACCGCACGTAGTCGAACTGAATCTCGTCGAAGCCGAGCTTCGCCGCCTCTTCGGCGATCTGGATGTTGTAGTTCCAGACCTCCTTGCGGAAGGGGTCGACCCAGGCCAGATGTTCGCGGTCGCGCCAGGGCTCACCCGTCGGGGTCTTCACCGCCAGCTCCGGCCGGGCGGCCGCCAGAAGATCGTCCTTGAAGACCACGATGCGCGCGATCGTGTAGATGCCTTTTTCCTTGAAAGACGCGAGAAGGCCGTCGATGTCGCGCACGGTGATGATGCGTTGGCCGCCCACCTCGGCCGCCAGCGCTACGCTGCTGCGGTAGGGGATCATGCCCCGGTCGCCTTTCACGTCGACGACCAGCGCGTTCAGCTCGGTGTCGTTGATCAGTTTAAGGGCGGGGTCCCGGAGGGCTTTCGAACCCACTCCGTAGAAGGACAGGTAAAGCGCCTTGGGCGTCAACGGCGCCAGCCGGACCTCGACAAGCCCTTCCGGCAATGGATCGGCCAAGGCCTGCTCGACCCGGTGGTAGCCGGGGGCTTTCACACCCAGCTTGCCGCCGCCTTTTGTGATGGGGAAAAGCCCCTCTTCGTCCGCCGCGAGGACCTTGCCGTCCAGCACGACGGTGGCGCCCGCGACGGCCTGCCCGGTGCCCTGGTCGACCACTTTCACGCCCGAAAGGCCCTCCCCCCAGCCGACCCCGGGAAAAACCAACGCCAAAACCGCAACCCAAACCAGGCTCCTAATTGCTTTTCCCATTCTTGTTCTCCCTCTTGGCGACGAAATGCGATGCGTTCAATAAGGCTTCAAAGGCTTTGCCGCGGTCCGTGTCGGCCAGCAGGTAACGGGGCAGCGCCAGGGGCTGGTCCTCCCGCGTCACCGCATGCCGCTCGATGGTGAAGGCGGCGGTGTACCCGGCCTCGGCGGCCTTGGCCATGAGCCAGGGGTCGAAAATGCCGAAAGGCCAGGCCAGCAGGTCGACTTTCACGCCCAGCTCTTTTTCGATCTTCTCCCTGGACTTGGTGAACTGCATGTGGACGAGTTTCTCGAACTCGACCGGGGCCAGGCGCTCCCGTTCCTTTTTGAAATTGGGGTGCCAGTAGGTGTGGGACTGGAAATCGAAGAGCCCGGTGGCCTTCAGCTCCCGCAACTGGTTCCAGGTCATGGCGTAGGAGGCGTTGGATACGGCCGACGGGTAGACGAACAGCGTCATGTGGGCGTTGTACTTCTTGAGCAGCGGCCAAGCGGTGGTGTAGACTGAGATGTGGGCGTCGTCGGCGACGAGGACGACGTAGCGTGAATCGGCCGGGATTCCATCGCCGAAGTACATCCCCATCAGGTCCCTGAGCGGGACGACCTTGTAGCCGTTCTCGTGCAGATATTTCAGGTGGGATTCAAAGACCGGGGTGGTCACGGTCATGCTGTCGGCGACCGTGGGGCCGAAGCGGTGGTAGAGCAGGATCGGCACGCCCGGGTCCGCGTGCGTTCCGGAACCGGGCACCCAGAGGAACAGGCAGGTTAGACAAACCATCAATAACGATCTCATGATTATTTATATCGACCGGATGGGCCCTGGGGATTAGGCTTTATTGAAGGCGGCCGTCCGCCTTCTGCGAGCAGCGCCATAAGAGGGGAAACATGCTGAAAAAAAGAGGGGGTTCGCTCCGACCGCCAAGGTGACACAGCGTGATGGTGCTTGTCATTATTCACAATGATATCGGCACACAAATGGCCTTGACAGAACCGACGGCACGTGCTAGGCGAAAAGTCGGATGGAACCCCGGCAAGTCAAGCAGCATGCAAACTTCTTGATGAGGAGCAAGGCAATGAAACGAGCGACGTTTGTGAAGGTGGCGCTGTCGATGATGGTTGCGGTGGCCGCAACGTTTGGCGGCGGATCTGCGTTCGCGCAGGGCAAGGTCATCAAGATGATCCCGGGCGGCGACCTGAAGATCATCGACCCGATCCAGAACGCCTCGTACATCAGCCGCAACCACGGCTACATGGTCTACGACACGCTGTTCTCGGTCGACTCCAAGGGCCAGGTCAAGCCGCAGATGATCGACACGTACACGCTTTCGCCCGACAAGAAGACGTACACGTTCACGCTGCGCCAGGGCCTGAAGTGGCACGACGGCGCGCCGGTCACGGCAGCCGACTGCGTAGCGTCGATCAAGCGCTGGGGGGCGAAGGACGTGTCCGGCACGCTGGTGATGCGGGAGCTTGCCTCGCTAGACGCGGTCAACGAGCGCACGTTCACGCTGACGCTAAAGCAGCCATTCGGCCTCGTGATCGACGCGCTGGGCAAGCCGTCGTCCAACGTGCCGTTCATGATGCCTGAGCGCATCGCCAAGACCGACCCGAATCAGCAGATCACGGACGCCACCGGCTCCGGCCCGTTCATCTTCAAAAAGGACGAGTGGGTGCCCGGCAACAAGGTCGTGTACGTGAAGAACCCGAATTACGTGCCGCGCAACGAACCGGCCGACGGGCTGGCCGGCGGCAAGGTGGTGAAGATCGACCGTGTCGAGTGGATCTACATTCCCGACCAGAACACGGCGCTGGCGGCGCTGACCAACGGCGAGGCTGATATCTTCGAGCTGCCGCAGGCCGACTTCATCCCGGCGCTGGAGAAGGACCCCAATATCAAGCTCGCGGCCGACGCGCTCGGCAACCAGGGCTGGCTGCGCCCGAACCACCTGCAGCCGCCTTTCAACCACCCGAAGGCGCGCCAGGCGTTGCAGTACATCATCAACCAGGAGGAGTACCTGGCGGCGGCCGGCTTCCCCGAGAAGTTCCGCGTCAAGTACTGCCCCGCGTACTTCATGTGCGGCAGCCTGAACGAGACAGCGGCCGGCGCCGAGCCTTTCACGTCCGGCCAGAACATCGAGAAGGCCAAGCAGCTCTTGAAGGAGGCGGGCTACAACGGCGAGAAAATCGTCGTGCTGACGCCGAGCGATCCGCCGGTGCAGGCTGCCGCCGCGCTGGTGACGGTGCAGAACCTGCGCAAGGCCGGCGTGAACGTCGACGCGCAGGCGATGGACTGGAGCACGCTGCTGGGCCGCCGCGCGAAAAAGGAGCCGATCGACCAGGGCGGCTGGCACATCTTCCACACTTACTCGGTCGGCTATGACGTGATCTCGCCGGTCACCAACGCGTACCTGCAGGGAACCTGCGGCGCGGCGCCGGCCGGCTGGTCGTGCGACCCGACGATGGAAGAGCTGCGGATGGCGTGGGCGCGCGAAGACGATCCGGCCAAGCGCAAGAAGCTGACCGAGGACATCCAGAAACGCGCGTACGATCAGTCTCCATACGTGAACTTCGGCCAGTTCTTCTGGCCGATGGCATACCGCGCCAATCTCAAGGGCCTGATCATCACCGGGATCCCGGTGATGTGGAACGTGGAGAAGTAGCCCGAGCCCTTAGGTTGAATCGCGGACAAGACCGCTCCTACGTGGATTGGTTGTAGGAGCGGCCTTGGCCGTGGAAACGTCGCATCGCGATTGATCCCACTCCCACAGATTTCCTGATGTTCTACGTCTTCAAGCGCATCCTGGCGGTCATCCCGGTCCTCGGCATCGTTGCCGTGATCGTGTTTCTGCTGCTGCATCTGAGTCCCGGCGATCCGGCGGCGCTGATCGCCGGCGACACGGCAAGCTCGGACGACGTCGAGCGCGTGCGCCAGCTGCTGGGCCTGAACCGGCCGCTGCACGAGCAGTTCTTCTCCTGGCTGTGGCGGCTGCTGCAGGGCGACATGGGCGTGTCGGTGTTCACCGGGCTGCCGGTGGCCAAGATGATCGGCCAGCGCATCGAACCCACGCTGTGGCTGACCTTCCTGACGATCACCTTCGCCGTCGCCTTCGCAGTGCCGATAGGCATCATCGCCGCGTGGAAGGCCGGCACATGGATCGACCGCGCGCTGATGGCGCTGGCGGTGCTGTCGTTCTCGCTGCCGGTATTCCTGATCGGGTACCTGCTCATCTTCGGTTTTTCCATCAAGCTGGCGTGGCTGCCGGTTCAGGGCTTTCGCAGCATCAGCGAGGGATTCGTCCCGTTCATCACGCACCTGATCCTGCCTGCCGTCAGCGGCGGGCTGGTTTACATGGCACTGATCGCGCGGATGACGCGAACGACGATGCTGGAGGTGCTGGGAGAGGACTACATCCGCACGGCGCGGGCGCGCGGCGTGGGCAACCAGCGCTTGCTGTTGCACCATGCGCTGAAGAACGCAGCGGTGCCGATCGTCACGACGATCGGCCTTGGCATCGCGCTGCTGCTGGGCGGCGTGATCATCACCGAGAGCGTGTTCGCGATTCCCGGCATCGGCCGGCTGACGGTCGACTCGGTGCTGCGGCACGATTACCCGGTGATCCAGGGGATTGTTCTGGTTGTCGCGGCGGTTTACGTGTTCATCAATCTGGCGATCGACCTGCTGTACACGGTGCTCGATCCGCGAATCCGGTATTGAGAACGGGGGAACGGCATCGTGGCCCTGACGCTGGCTCAGATCGAATCGCGTGTCGACATGGAGGGACGCCGTCCATGGTGGTCCTTCTTGCGGCGCCACCCGCTGCTCGTCATCGGCGGCGGGCTGCTGGTGATCATGGCGCTGGTCGCGCTGGCGGCTCCGTGGATTGCGCCCCACAACCCGATCGACATGAACGTGCTGCAGCGGCTGAAGGCGCCGAGCGCCGCGCATCTTTTCGGCACCGACGCGATGGGCCGCGACGTGTTCTCGCGCGTGCTGTGGGGCGGACGTGTGTCGCTGATCGTCGGCATTAGCGTGTCGCTGCTGGCGACCAGCATCGGCGTGCTGATCGGCATGGTGGCGGGTTTTTCGCGGATGGCGGACGCGCTGGTCATGCGCCTGATGGACGGCATGATGGCCATCCCCGGCATCCTGCTGGCGGTGGCGATGATGGCATTGATGCGTGCCAGCATCGAGACGGTCGTGATCGCCATCGCGGTGCCGGAGATCCCGCGCGTTGTGCGGCTGGTGCGCTCACTGGTCCTGGTGATCCGCGAGCAGCCGTACGTGCAGGCGGCGGAGGCCATCGGCACGCGCTTCCACTGGGTCCTGCTGCGGCACGTGCTGCCGAACGCGGTCGCGCCGTTGATCGTGCAGGGCACGTTCATCTCCGCCTCGGCGGTGCTGTTCGAGGCGTACCTGTCGTTTCTCGGCGCCGGAACGCCGCCCGAGATTCCGAGTTGGGGCAACATGATGGCCGAAGGCCGCGCCGTGGTGCAGCTCGCGTTCAACATCATCCTCTTCCCCGGCATCTTCCTGGGGCTCACGGTACTTTCGATCAACCTGCTGGGCGACGGGCTGCGCGACATGCTCGACCCCAAGATCGCACGGCGGCTGTGAGATGGATGCCTTGACGAGCTCCGCCGCCCGTGACGCGATCGTCGAGATCAACGATCTGAAGGTCTGGTTTGCGAGCCGGGACGGCATCGTGCGCGCGGTCGACGGCATAAGTTTCGATCTCCTCCGCGGCGAGACGTTGGGCATCGTGGGAGAGTCGGGCTGCGGCAAGAGTGTCACGGCAATGACGATGCTCCAGCTGATTCCGTCGCCGCCGTCGGTGATCGCGGGCGGCGCGATCCGGTACAACGGAGCCGACCTGCTGACCTTCGACGAGGAGCGGCTGCGCGCGATCCGCGGCAACGAGATCTCGATGATCTTCCAGGATCCGATGACCTCGTTGAACCCGGTGCTGACCGTCGGCGAGCAGATCGCGGAACCTGCGGTGCTGCATCGGCGGCTCGACAAACACGCCGCGCGCGAGCTGGCGGTGGAGATGCTTCAGAAGGTCGGCATTCCCGAGCCGCGGCGCCGCGCGGACGAATACCCACACCAGTTCTCCGGCGGCATGCGCCAGCGCGCGATGATCGCCGCGGCGCTCGCCTGCCATCCAAAGGTGCTGATCGCGGACGAGCCGACCACGGCGCTGGACGTGACCATCCAGGCGCAGATCCTCGAGCTGATGCTGAACCTGAAACGCGAGTACGGCACGTCGATCATCATGATCACGCACGATCTGGGTGTCGTCGCCGAGACCTGCGCGCGCGTCGTGGTGATGTACGCGGGCCGCAAGGTCGAGGAGGCCGCGGCCGCAGAATTGTTTTCCACTCCGCTGCACCCGTACACACAGGGCCTGCTGTCGGCCACGCCGCGGCTGGAGACCGCGCCGGGCACCCGGCGTGCGGACCGGCCGCGGCTGCAGGAGATTCCCGGCATGGTGCCGACGCTCAAGGGCGAAGCGATCGGCTGCAGCTTCGCGCCGCGCTGCTACAAGGCCACCGCCATCTGCCGGGAATACGCACCCCGACTGGAGGATCGGGGCAACGGACACGTCGTGTCGTGCTTCAACTGCGGGAGCGCGTGATGGCCGGCACAGCGCTGCTCGATGCCCGGGACCTGAAGAAGTACTTTCCGCTGAAGCGGGGGCTCCGGCGCGAACGCAAGCACGTGCGCGCGGTGGACGGGGTGTCCTTCACGCTCGGGCATCGCGAGACGCTCGGCATCGTCGGCGAGTCGGGGTGCGGCAAATCCACCACGGCAAAGCTGATCATGCGGCTGATCGAACCCACCGCCGGGCAGGTGTGGTTCGATGGCGTGGACCTGACCACAATGAGTCGGCGGCGGTTCCGCCCATACCGCAAGCGCATGCAGATCCTCTTTCAGGATCCGTACGCCTCGCTGAACCCGCGGATGAAAGCGGGGGCCATTGTCGGCGAGCCGCTGCGCAACTTCGGCGTACCCGCGTCGGAGAGCGCCGCACGGGTCGAGCAGCTGTTCGATCGAATCGGGCTGCACCGCGATGCGATGCGCAAGTACGCCCACGAGTTCTCGGGCGGGCAGCAGCAGCGGCTGGGCATCGCGCGCGCGCTTGCGCTGGAGCCGGAGATGATCGTCTGCGACGAGCCGGTGTCCGCGCTCGACGTGTCGATCCAGGCGCAGATCATCAACCTGCTGATCGACCTGCAGAAGGACCTGGGCATCTCCTACATCTTCGTCGCCCACGACCTCGCGGTCGTTCAGCACATCAGCGACCGCGTGGCCGTGATGTACCTCGGGCGGTTGGTCGAGACCGGCGATGGCGACCGGCTCTTCGCGCAGCCGCTGCACCCGTACACGCGGGCTCTGCTGTCCGCGGTGCCGAAGACGTTTTCGACGGTTGAAAGCAGGCGCATCGTGCTGAAGGGCGATGTTCCGAGCCCCGTCTCCCCGCCGCCGGGCTGCCACTTCCACCCGCGCTGCCCGGAGGCGATGCAGCGCTGCCGTCGGCAGTCGCCCGACCTGCGCGAGGTCGGGGAGGGCCATCGGGTTGCCTGCTGGTTGCACGCTGCCTGAAGTGGCGCGTTTCTGCATATCGCTATGCTTTGAGAGAGAGGTTGGATGCTTCAAGGTTTCCTCAAATGCCCATCCTGTCGGAGAGACTACGAGATCGAAACCGGCATCTTCAGTTGTCTCGACCGCCGCCCCCGGGAGGAGCATACCCTGCGGCGGGTGCTGCCTTCGGGGCCTGAGGTTTCGGACGGCATCCGGACATCCTGGGCTGCTGGATCAAGGCAGACATTCGATGTGATGCGGCATTCCATCTCCGCGCACAGACTGCTCGGCCACGACCGCTACCTCTGTGTCCTGGGGCGGGTGTCGGAAAAGCTGTTGCATATGGAAGGCCGGGATTTCAAGGTGACCCCATTGACGCAAGAGCCCGCTCTGGCATCCGCCCTTGGCCGCACCGGCCGCCTGTGGGTGAAGGATGAAACCGGAAACGTGACCGGCTCGCACAAGGGCCGACATCTTATGGCCACGCTGCTATATTTGGAGGCGCTACGGGAGCTCAAAGGCGAAAGCCTCAAGAAGGTCCTGGCCATTTACAGCTGCGGCAACGCTTCGCTGGGGGCCTCTGCGGTGGCCCGAGCCGGCGGCTACGAACTGCACGCCTTCGTACCGAAGGATGTCGACCCCACGGTGGACGCCATGCTGGCGGCGCGGGGCACGGTTGTTGAAAAAGTCCCCCGCTCGAGCACCGGCGAGGGCGACCCCTGCTACCTTGCTTTCCAGAAGGCGCTGAACCAAAACGGCTGGGTCCCCTTTGCCTGCGCCGGCAACGACAATTGGTCGAACATCGAAGGCGGGACCACCCTGGCCTGGGAAATGGTGATGCAGCTGCGGGATCGCTCGGAAAAGATCGACAGCGTGGTGGTTCAGGTGGGCGGCGGAGCCCTGGCGCGTTCCGTCGCGCAGGCCTTCGAAGAGGCCCTTCAACTGGGGTTCATCAGAGCTTTGCCGCGCATCCACGTCTGCCAGCCCGAAGGCGGCTTTCCCTTCATGCGGGCCTATTTGCTGGCGCTTGCCGAAATCGCCCGCCGCAACGGATTTCCATTCGATTTGGACTACCAGCGTGTTGCTGACCCAAGAGTTCAACTGGAAAAAACGCTGACCTTTAACCGTTTTGGGAGGGATCAAATTCAAGCTGTCTCCAATTTCGCCAAGAGCCACTTCGATTCGCCGGCGATGCAGTCGTTCCTGATCGACATGGCCGGCGAAGCCGGCCATTTCATGTGGCCCTGGGACGGGGCCGCCCCGCGCAGCCTGGCACACGGCATTCTGGATGACTTCACCTACGACTGGTACCACCTCCTGGAGGCCTTGCTGCGAACGGGAGGAAGAGTGGAGGTGCTCCGGGAGGAGACCATCCGCTACGCCCACGCTACGGCAAAACGCCATACGGGCATCCCTGTCTGCCCGACGGGGGCCGCCGGCCTGGCCGGCCTGATCCAGCTGACCGACACGGGGGTGATCGATCCCGGAGGCTCGGCCGCCCTGTTCTTCACGGGGTTTGACCGGGCTGCAACCGTTTGATATGAAAAACGACTTTTCAAAGCCGGAGCCGCCGCCCCGGCGCAGAGGTGAATAGAAATGACCGATACCCGACTCATCACCGGCCCCACTTTCTCAGAAATGCTGGAGCCCGCGGGCATCCGCAAGGACCTGCGGGCCAAGGCCCTGGCCACGAAGGAGAGGGATCCGCTGGACCCCATCAATCTCTACAACATCTCCTGGAAGGACGGCACCGGCCGCATCTACCACGAGGTCCTGCCGCGCGAGCTGACCGGGGTCGACACCCCGATCGTCGTTCTCTACGGCAAGGACTTCCCGACCGGCAGCCACAAGGTCGGCGCCACCTATTCGGTTCTGATCGAGAAGGCCATCCGCGGCGAGGTGGACCCGGCGCGCCACACCATCGTCTGGCCGTCCACCGGCAACTACGGCATCGGCGGGGCCTGGGTCGGCTGCCGCATGCAGTTCGACTCGGTCGTGATCCTGCCCGAGGAAATGAGCAAGGAGCGCTTCGAGATCGTCCGCGGCTACGGCGCGCGTCTGGAGCTGACGCCGGGCTGCGAAAGCAATGTGAAGGAGATCTACGACAAGTGCCATGAGCTCAAGCGCTCGGACCCCGGGCGCATCCGCATCATGAACCAGTTCGAGGAGCTCGCCAACTACCGCTTTCATTATTATGTGACCGGCAACACCATCGTCGAGCTGGCCCGGGTGCTTGAGACCCAGGGCATTGGGAAAGGCGTGGTTTCGGCCTACATCTCGGCCATGGGGTCCTCCGGCACCATCGCGGCCGGCGACCGTCTCAAGCAGCAGTGGCCCGGCCGCCATAAGATCGTGGGACTCGAGCCGATCCAGTGCCCGACGCTTTACTGGAACGGCTACGGCGGCCACGACATCCAGGGCATCGGCGACAAGCACGTCACCTGGATCCACAATGTCATGAACATGGACGCGGTCATGTGCATCGACGACATCGAGAGCAAGCTCGGCCTGCAGCTGCTGACCGAGGAGCCCGGCTGGGAGCTGCTCATCGGCAAATACGGCGTGGCCGAGGAGAAGGTGAAAAAACTGTCGCAGATCTTCGGCATTTCGGGGGTCTGCAACGTGCTGGGCGCAATCAAGACGGCCAAGTTCTTCGGCATGGGCAAGGACGACCTCATCGTCACGGTCTGCACCGACGCCATCGACCGCTATCACTCGGTCATGGCCGGCCTCACCGAGTGTTTCGGCCGCATGGACCGGACCGCCGCCGAGGTGCGGCTGATCAGCATCTTCCACCGCCAGAAGCTCGACTGGATCGACGAGGGCACCCGCCGCAACCGCAACCAGTGGCACAACCTCAAGTACTTCACCTGGGTGGAACAGCAGGGCAAGACCGTCGAAGAGCTGAACGCCCAGCGCGGCCAGGCCTACTGGGAGGCCCAGCAGGCGGAGGTCGGAAAGGTCGACCGGCTGATCGAGGAATATCGAATCAACGCCGCTTGAGCGGCTTTGATTTTCAGGGAAAATCGAATTCAAAGTAAAGAGGGCTTCCATGCAAACCGCCGAACGGATCCTGGAACTATCCCGACGATATCGCGACTACACAGCCTCAAACCTGTCTGAGCTCGTCAAGATCAAGTCCCCGAGCCTGGGCGAGAAGGAGGTGGCTCAAAAACTGGTCGAACAGATGCAGGCCGCCCGGTTCGACGAAGTGACCGCCGACGGGCTCGGCAACGTGATCGGCCGCATCGGAAACGGCAAACGCATCCTGGCGTTCGACGGCCACATCGACACCGTGGGGGTGGGCAACGCGGCCAACTGGAGCGTCGACCCGTTCTGCGGGGAGATCCGCGACGGGTTCGTCCACGGCCGCGGGGCCGCGGACCAGAAGGGCGGCGTCGCCTCTATGGTCACCGCGGGCCGCATCCTCAAGGAATTGGGTCTGAACCGGGATCTCACGGTGTATTTCGTCGGCAGCGTCATCGAGGAGGACTGCGACGGCCTGTGCTGGAAGTATATCATCGAAGAGGACGGGATCCGGCCCGAGGTGGTCTTGAGCACCGAGCCCACCGACGGCGGCCTCTACCGCGGCCAGCGCGGCCGGATGGAGATCGAGGTCGAGTTCAAGGGGGTTTCTTCGCACGGATCGGCCCCGGAACGCGGCAAGAACGCGATCTACATGGCCTCCCGCGCCTGCCTGGCCGCCGAGCAGCTCAACGAGCGGCTGCCCGTCGACGAATTTCTCGGCAAGGGGTCCATTGCACTGAGCCAGTTCGTCTCCGGCAGCCCGTCGCTCTGCGCGGTGGCCGACTACGCCCGCATCCACCTGGACCGCCGGCTGACTTGGGGCGAGACCAAGGAATCGGCCGTCAAGGAAATCGAAGCGCTTGTCAAAGGGGAGGATGCGAAGGTCTTCGTCCTGAACTACGAGGAAACGGCCTACACCGGCCGGCGCTACGGCATGGAGAAATACTACCCGACCTGGAAGTGGCCGGAGGACCACGCGGCGGTGCAGGCCGGCGCCCGGGCCTATAGGTCGCTTTTCGGCAAGCCGCCCCGCATCGGCAAATGGACTTTCTCGACCAACGCCGTCACCATCTCCGGCATGTACGGGATCCCGGCCATCGGGTTCGGCCCGGGTGCCGAAGCCATGGCCCACGCCCCCAACGAGAAAACACCGGTCGAAGACCTCGTCAACGCCGCGGCCTTTTACGCCCTTTACGCTTGGAGCGCCTGAACGGTCTTTCCAAGTAAGTTGGCGTCTCTTCTGTGGGAGCGGCTTTCCAGTCGCGACGATCGAGGCTGAAAGCCTCTCCCACAAAAAGCAACCTTGCCGGCCATAACGTGCCGGGTGTCATCGCCCGCTAATCAGGAAAAAACCTTAACGGGTGACGGGCCGACCTTTACTTTTTATGGAGGAACCATGAGCAATTTCCAAGGCCTGCTGAAGGAGATCGGTTCGCTTTCGGGCAACCTTTATCACAAGGACTTCCTTCTGACCTGGGAGAAATCCGTTGATGAACTCAGGAAAATCGTTGCCGTGGCCGATGCGCTGCAATGGCTGCGCCGGGAAAACATCTCGACCCGCTGCTTCGACTCCGGCCTGGCGGTGAGCATCTTCCGGGATCAGTCGACCCGCACGCGCTTCTCCTTTTTCTCCGCCGCCAACCTGCTGGGGCTCGGCGTCCAGGACCTGGACGAAGGCCGCTCACAGATCGCCCACGGCGAGACCGTGCGCGAGACGGCCAACATGATCGGGTTTTTCACGGAGTTCATCGGCATCCGCGACGACATCTTCCTGGGCGCAGGCCACACGCACATGCAGGAGGTGGCCGCCGCCGTGAAAGACGGATTCAAATCCGGCGTTCTGGAGCAGCGGCCGTACCTGGTCAACCTGCAGAGCGACATCGACCACCCCACCCAGAGCATGGCCGACCTGATGCAGCTCCAAAACCACTTCGGCTCGCTCGATCACCTGCGGGGCAAGAAAATCGCCATGACCTGGGCCTATTCCCCCAGCTACGGCAAGCCCTTGTCCGTGCCCCAGGGGGTGATCGGGCTGATGACGCGCTTCGGCATGAACGTGGTGCTGGCCCACCCCGAGGGCTACCAGCTGATCCCCGACGTGGTGGCAAAGGCGGGCGTGTTCGCGAAA
>Ga0316619_10000040_pt1 | contig 16676 bp, 15 predicted proteins | sample OWC_Aug_M1_C1_D4_FD_207659 | JGI IMG/M metagenome (GOLD analysis project Ga0316619, IMG submission 207659) | Wetland soil microbial communities from Old Woman Creek delta, Ohio, United States - OWC_Aug_M1_C1_D4_B | ecosystem: Environmental > Terrestrial > Soil > Wetlands | place: USA: Ohio...
CCATGCGCATCGGCATCATGGGAGGCACGTTCGATCCCATCCATCTGGGCCATCTGCGCGCGGCGGAGGAGATCTACTGGGCATTCGGGATGGACCGGATCATCTTCGTGCCGGCGGCCCGCCCGCCGCACAAGGAAGAGGCGGTCGTGGCCTCCGCCCTGCACCGCTACGAGATGGTGTCGCTGGCGACGGTCTTCACGCCCTATTTCACCGTCTCCCCCATCGAGCTGCACCGGGAGGGGAAATCCTATTCCGTCGAAACGGTGCGAGAGTTCCAGAAGATGACCGGACCCGACACCCGGTTGTACTTCGTGGTGGGGGTGGACGCATTCCTGGAGATGTCCGCGTGGCGCGACGCCGAGGAGTTGCTCCGCCTGACGCGGGTCATCGTGACGGCGCGGCCGGGGTGGCGCCTGGACGAGGTGGAGAGCTTGCTCACGCCGGAACAGCGGCGCCTCCTGGGGCAGCCGAGCTTCCGGTACCTCAAGGTTGGCGAGATCGATGCCGCGCAAGTCGAGAAGAGTCCGGCGCCGCGGCAGGTGCTCCTGGTGGAGGTGGTCTCGTTGGACATCGCCTCGCGCGAGATTCGCCAACTCGTCGAGGCGGGGCGAAGCATCCGCCACCTCGTGCCGGACACGGTGGCGGCGTACATGGCCAAGAATCGCCTGTACCAGCGACCTGGCCGCGGCCGCTGACCGGGCCGGCGAGGCAACGCCGCGGCGACACCCGAGCTTCCGGGGGAGGCAGAGCCATCGATTCGAAGACGATTGCAGAGCTGGCCGCCGAGGCGGCATCGGGCGTGAAGCCCGCCTATCTGGCGATCCTGGACTTACGGGGCTTGTCCAACTTCGCCGACTATTTCGTGATCGCCGGCGCGCTCTCCTCGCGCCAGGTCCGGGCCCTCGCCGAACGCGTGGAAGAGCGCCTGGCGCTGGCACGCGTGCGCATGCGGCACCGCGAGGGGACCGGCGAGGCGCGCTGGATTTTGCTTGACTACCAGGATGTGGTCGTTCATATTTTCGACGAGCAAACCCGCCAGTTCTACGATCTGGAGCGGCTCTGGGGAGATGCGCCGAAGCGGATGCTGGGCGGCGACTCTTCTGCCCAGATCGAATAGAGATGCGTCCTGCGCCGGCCCCTGAGGTTTCATCGTGGCTCCGGGCGCACGGCGCGGACAGAGGACCTCGCGAAGGCCTGGCATGCGCCTCGTCTTCGCGAGGATTTGTATTCCCGGCGGCACGGGCATGCGTGCGGCCGGGTTCCCTCCTCGGTTGCCGGGGAGAAAAGTCGGCCACGTGACTCGAACGTCTGTCGCACAGGAATCGCCGACCATCCGCGCGGAACGCAAGAGAACCGAGCGTACAGGCGGCGCGAGTAGCCCGAACGGTCCGGCGGTTACCGATCGCGGTCCGTACGGCCACGGGAGGGGATGAGGATGTCGCTTAAGGGAGCCAAGGTCGAGAAGTTCCGGCAGCGCCTGCTGGCCAAGCGGAGGGAATTGTTGAGCGGGGTCCACGGCTCGAACGTCAAGAGCCTGGAAACCACCAGCGACGGGATCCAGGACATTGCCGATCAGGCCAGCAATGCCTACACGAAGGAATTCCTGTTGTCCATCGGCGACACCGAGCGCCGCATGCTCAAGCAGGTCGATGAGGCTCTCCACAAGATCCGTCAGGACACGTACGGCCTGTGCGAGGCGTGCGGCGAGCTGATCGGCGAGCGCCGACTCGAGGCGCTGCCGTTCGCGAGGCTCTGCATCGCCTGCCAGGAAGAAGAGGAGCGGGCCAAGGCCGAGAAGTGATCCCGTTCTGCCGGGGACGGCGGATGCTCTGCAGCGCGCGGTGGGTGCGCGCCGCCCGGCGTCTGGCTGTCCTATCCGGCTGCGCCGGAGGCAGACCGGGCTGGGCGGCCGCGCCCGTCTCCCTGCGTGGGTGGGTCGTTTCCGTGTGGGCTGTGGCACCGCAAACCCAAAGATCGCGCACGCCCCAGAGAGGATCTTCCAGCATTCCTCGTCTCCTGCCGTTAGTCGCTCTGTTGCTTCTCCTGATCACCGCTGGCGCGTTCCCGGCGTACCACGCCGCCGCCCAAGCTCCGGTTCAGGACGGGCCGGCTCCCGTCAGCGAAAGCGTCGGGGACCGCCTCGCCGCCGGTCAGCGGTGGATCCGCGAACTCGCCGAACACCCCATGGCCGGCCCCGTCGCGCTGGGATTCGTCGGCCTGTGGCTCCTGTGGCTGGTTCCGCGGCTGCTGCGGCAGAAGGGCGGGGCGGGATCCGGCGCCCCCAGCACGGCGAAGGCGCGCCGACTCGTCCGCCAGGGGGCCTACGTCGACGCGGGGCGCCTCTACGAGCAGATGGCGGACTGGGACGCGGCGGCCGACGCCTACGAGCGTGGACGGGCCTTCGTGGACGCGGGTCGGGTGTGGGAACACCAGAATCAGCCGGCCAAGGCCGCCCGCCTGTACGAGCAGGCCAACGAGTTCCTCAAGGCCGGGGAGATGTACGTGCGCGCCGGCAATCACCTGCGGGCGGCGACGCTGTTCCAGCGGGGCGGCTTGGACGTGCGGGCCGCCGAGGCTGCCGAGCGGGCCGGGGACCTGGAGCGGGCGGCGGCCCTGTACGCGAAGTTCGATGCGTTCGATCGCGCCGGGGAGCTCCGTTTCCGAATGCGGCAGTACGCGCAGGCGGCCGAACTTTTGGAGCGCGCCCTGGGGCGGCTCCGTCGCGTGCCGCAGGAGTCGGAGGCGTCCCACGGCTCCACGTGGGCGCTGGCGCGGCAGTGCGCGGAGGCCTACGCAAAGGCGGATCAGCCGGAGAAGGCGGGGGCGGTCCTGCGCGAGCACGGCTTGGAGGTGGAAGCTGCCGAGCACTACTGCAAAGCGGGGGAATGGGACATCGGCTTGGGGCTCTTTCTGCGGCACCAGCAGTTCGACCAGGCGGCGCAGCTCTGTCAGCAGATGGGACGGGACGCGGAGCTGCACATCGTGAGAGGGGAACAGTGTCTGGCCGAGGGGCGGGAGGGGGACGCCGGTCGAGAGTTCGAGGCGGGCAAGCTCTGGTGGCGGGCCGGCGAGATGTATCAACGGGCCCACGAGTACGCGAAGGCCGCCGACATGTACGCGCGACACGGCGACGAGGAGCGCGCCTCGGAGATGTACGTGGCCGCGGGGGACCCGAAGCAGGCGGCCATGTCGCTGGAGCGGTGGGGCAAGCTCCCCGAGGCGGCCCAGTACTACCAACAGGCGGGCGAGCATCGAGAGGCCGCCCGGCTCTTGCAGGAGATCGGCGACCACTTCGGCGCCGCCACCCAGCTCGTCGCGGTCGGCGCCGCGGAGGAGGCCATGGCGCTTCTCCAGCAGGTCGCGCCGGAGTCGGAGCGGTACCTGGAGGCCACCATCCTGCTGGGGGACCTCTTCGTCGAGCGCAACTTGGACGGCCCCGCCCGCGAGAAGTACGAGCGTGCGACGGCCCTGCGTTCGATCGGGCCGGAGTTCGTCTATCCGACCTACCAACTGGCGCGGCTGCAGGAGCGGCAAGGAAACATCCAGGAAGCCCTGCGCCTGTATGAGAAGGTGGTGGCGGAACAGTTCGACTACCGGGACGTCCAGCAGCGGATCGCGGACTTGTGGGATCAACTCGCCGGGGCCACACAGGCGTTGCCGGGGCGGGAGCCGGCGGGCATCGCGCCCAAGGTGGCGCCCGCGCGATACCGCATCATCCGTGAAGTGGGGCGGGGAGGCATGGGCATCGTGTACCAAGCCGAGGACGACATCCTGCAGCGCCCCGTGGCCTACAAGGTGCTGCCCGATGCGGTGCGAGACGACCCCAGGGCACTCGGGGACTTCCTGCGCGAGGCCCGCATCGCCGCGTCGCTGCATCATCCCAACATCGTGACCATCTTCGACGCGGGCCAGACGGCGGATGCGGTGTACATCGCCATGGAGTACGTGGAGGGCCGCTCGCTCCAGGACATCCTGGACGAGGTGCAGACGCTGCCCTTGTCGCGCGCCCTGGACATCTTCCGGCAGGCGTGCCGGAGTCTCATCCACGCCCATCGCCAGCAGATCGTCCATCGGGATGTGAAGCCCGCAAACATCATGCTGTCGTCCAGCGGGACGGTCAAGCTCATGGACTTCGGGCTGGCTGCCGTGGTTTCCCACGCCAGCGCCAAGGTCTCCACGGTGCGCGGCACTCCCTTCTACATGGCGCCCGAGCAGATCACCGGCGAGACCATCTCGGCGCTCGCGGATCAGTACGCGTTGGGCTGCACGCTGTACCACATGGTGGCCGGCCGGCCTCCCTTCGTGGACGGGGATGTCCTGTATCACCATGTCCACACGGAGCCCGTATCGCCCCGGCAGTGGAATTCCAAGATTCCCGTGTGGTTGGACGCCATCATCCTCCGCACGATGGTGAAGATTCCGGCCAAGCGGTTCCCGTCGGTCGAGGTCCTCCTCCAAGAGGTCGAGCGAAACCTGGCCGGGCCGGACGCGACCCAGGTGCTCGGCCATGCCGCCCGCTGAGATTCCCGCGTTCCCGTCGGTGCTCCGAGACGTGGCGGCCGGCCTCCTCCACCTCGTCTTTCCCACACCCTGCCATGCGTGCCAGCGCCCCCTGGGCCGCGGCCGGCACAGCGCCCTGTGCCGGGCGTGCTGGGACGCCCTCGAGCGCGTGGCGCAGACGGGTTGCCAGCGCTGCGGGTGGCCGTTTCCGGCCGCCGCCGCGGGCCGCGGGGCGGAGCGGCCGCTGTGCCAGCGCTGCCGGGAGACGCACGATCGCTTCGAAGCGGCCCGGGCCGTCCTCCTCTACCGGGACGGGGGCATCGCCCGCGCGGCCATCCTCCTCTGCAAGCACGGCAGGCGCCTCGGTCTGCTTCGGCAACTGGCGGCCCTGCTGGCCGCGGAGGCGCCCGCGGACCTGATGGGGCGGACGTGGGACGCCGCGGTGCCCGTTCCCCTCCACTGGCGTCGGCGCTGGCGCCGCGGGTTCAACCAGGCCGAGGCGCTGGCGCTTGCCGTCGGTCGGCGCCATCGCCTTCCGGTCGAGCGGCGCTGCCTGGTGCGGGTTCGCCCCACGCCGCCCCAGCATGGGGACGCGGCGGCGCGGCAGCGGAACGTCCTGAACGCCTTTGTCGTGCGCCGCGCCAAGCGCATCGCGGGCAAGCGCCTGCTTCTGGTGGACGACGTGTTCACGACCGGGGCCACCGCCAACGCCTGTGCCGCAGCCCTGCTCGCCGCCGGCGCCGCCGCCGTCGGCGTGCTCACCTTGGCCCGGGTGGAGTAAGAGCCGTATCAATGTAAAACCGACAACCGACAATGGAAAACCGAGCAGGCGGGTGCCGTCGTCCATTGTTCGGTTCTCGGTGGTCGGTTTGCCATTTTTCATCGGCCTGTCGGCCTCTTCGATATGTTTTGACAATTCTCATGCGTTCCACTAACATCACTCGGCTTTGAGACCGGAACCCCTGGTTTCTGGCGGTCTTCGACATACTTCGGAGGTTCCAAGGAGGTTGGTATGGCAACACGCGTTGGCATCAACGGCTTCGGTCGGATCGGGCGTAATTTCTTCCGCGCGGCGTGCAACGACGGCGCGCTGGACATCGTGGCGGTGAACGACATCACCGACGCGAAGACGCTGGCCCACCTGCTGAAATACGACTCGGTGCACGGGGCCTTCCCGGGCACGGTGGAGGCCAAGGACCAGAACCTGGTCGTGGACGGCAAGGAGATCAGGGTCCTGGCCAGCAAGGATCCGGCCGCGCTGCCCTGGAAAGATCTGAGAGTCGAGGTCGTCGTGGAGTCCACGGGCCTGTTCACGGATCGGGCCAACGCCGCCAAGCACCTCGCCGCGGGCGCTCGCACGGTGGTCATCTCGGCCCCCGCCAAGGACGAGGACATCACCATCGTCTTGGGCGTGAACGAGACCCGGTACGATCCCGCCAAGCATCACGTCATCTCCAACGCCTCCTGCACGACGAATTGCCTGGCCCCGGTGGCCAAGGTGCTCCTCCAGAACTTCGGGATCCGGCACGGCTTCATGACCACGATCCACTCCTACACCAACGACCAGCAGATCCTGGATCTCCCTCACAAGGACCTGCGACGGGCACGGGCCGCGGCGCTGTCCATGATCCCCACGAGCACGGGGGCGGCCAAGGCGTTGGGCCTGGTACTGCCGGAGCTCAAGGGTAAGTTGCACGGCCTGTCCATTCGCGTGCCCACCCCGAACGTCTCCCTGGTGGACCTGGTGGCCGAGACCGAGAAGCCGTTGACGGCCGAGGCCGTGAACGCGGCGCTCAAGAAGGCGGCCGAGGGCGAAATGAAGGGGATCCTGGGATATTCGGACGAGCCGCTGGTGTCCGTGGACTTCAACGGGAATCCGCTGTCGTCCATCGTGGACGGGCCCTCCACGTCCGTCATGGACGGCACCATGGTGAAGGTCCTGGCCTGGTATGACAACGAGTGGGGCTACTCCTGCCGGGTGCGCGATCTGGTCAAGTACATCGCGACGCGGAAGTAGTCGGATTCTCCGGAACGCGTGGGCCGGCGCCGATGCCCCGGGGACTGGGGGCGGGAGCGGGGCCGCGAGGTGACGCCATGGCGAAGCTTTCCATCGCCGATCTGGACCTGGCGGGGAAACGCGTCCTGATACGGGTGGACTTCAACGTTCCGCTGAACGACCGGCAGGAGGTGACGGACGACACGCGCATCCGCGCGGCCCTGCCCACGATCCGATACGCGCTCGACAAGGGCGCCAAGGTGCTCCTGGTGTCGCACCTGGGGCGCCCCAAGGGCAAGGTCGTCCCCGCCATGAGCCTGGCGCCCGTGGCCCGGCGCCTGTCCGACCTCCTCGGTCGGACCGTCGGCATGGCGCCCGATTGCATCGGCGCGGCCGCGGAGGCGGCCGCGGCCAAGCTGTCCGCGGGGCAGGTCCTCATGCTGGAGAACTGTCGGTTCCACGCCGGGGACGAGAAGAACGACGAAGCCACGAGCCGGGCGCTGGCCGCGCTCTGCGACGTCTTCGTCAACGACGCGTTCGGCGCAGCCCACCGGGCGCATGCGTCCACAGTGGGCGTGACGAAGTTCGTGCCGGTGTCGGCGGCAGGGTTCCTGATGGCCAAGGAGCTGGAGTATCTCGGGCGGGCCGTGACAAATCCGGACCGCCCATTCGTAGCCATCCTGGGTGGAGCCAAGGTATCCGACAAGATCGGCGTCCTGAAGAACCTGGTGACCAAGGTGGACGTGCTGCTGGTGGGCGGCGGGATGGCCTACACGTTCCTGAAGGCCCAGGGTCTGGAAATCGGCGGGTCGCTCCTGGAGGCGGACAAGCTGGACGTGGCGCGAGAGGTGCTGGCTGCCGCGCGAGCCAAGGGCGCGACCTTCATGCTCCCCATGGATCACGTGATCGCCCGGAAGGTCGCGGCCGACGCCGAGACGCGCACGGCGGACAGCACGGCGATCCCGGCGGGCTGGATGGGGCTGGATATCGGCCCCAAGGCGCGCCAGGCCTTCGCCACGGCGATCCGGGGAGCCAAGACGGTGGTGTGGAACGGGCCCATGGGAGTCTTCGAGATGGCGCCCTTCCGCGAGGGGACGTTTGCCGTCGCGCGCGCCATCGCCGAGAGCGGGGCGACGTCCATCGTGGGCGGCGGCGATTCGGTGGCGGCCGTGACCCAGGCGGGACTGGCGGACCGGATGACTCACATCTCGACCGGGGGCGGCGCCTCGCTGGAATTCCTGGAGGGGATCGAGCTCCCGGGCGTCGCGGCTTTGACAGACACGTAGTGACGAGTCAACTGGTCGAGCAGTCAATTCGCAAGAGCGCCGCAGTTCTACGCTCTGACTTCTCGACCAATCGACCAATCGACCAATGGACTAATCGACAGGAGCTCTCATGCGAACGCCTGTGATCGCAGGCAACTGGAAGATGTACAAAACGGCGCGGCAGGCGGCGGAAACGGTCCGAAACCTGGCGGGCCTCGTCACGGGCGTGCACGGGGTGGAGGTGGTGATCTGCCCGCCCTTCACCGCGCTTGCGGCGGCGGTGGAGGCAGCCGAGGGATCCGGCGTGGTCATTGGGGCCCAGGACTGCCACTGGGAAAAAGAAGGTGCGTTCACCGGCGAGGTGGCCGTGTCCATGATCGCCGATCTCGGGTGCAGCCACTGCATCGTGGGCCACTCCGAGCGGCGACAGCTTTTCGGCGAGACGGACGCCGCCGTGGACAAGAAGGTCGCTGCGGTCCTGGCGCAGGGCCTCAGTTGCATCGCGTGCGTGGGCGAAACGCTCGCCGAGCGGGAGGCCGGGCAGACCTTCGCGGTGCTGGAACGGCAGGTGCGCAGCGGGCTCACCCGGCACCTGACCTCGCCGCGGCTCGTGATCGCCTATGAACCGGTCTGGGCCATCGGCACCGGGAAGACCGCCACCCCGGCTCAGGCCCAGGAGGCGCACGCGTTCATTCGTGGCGTGGTCGCGCAGGCGGCCACTCCGGCTGCGGCTCAGGCGGTTCGCATTCTGTATGGCGGGAGCGTGAAGCCGGACAACATCGCCGCGCTCATGGCGCAGCCCGACGTCGACGGGGGCCTCGTGGGCGGCGCCAGCCTGGATGCGGCTTCTTTCGCCAAGATCGTCCGGTTCCGCGGGTAGTCTCGGAGGAGGCACGACCCCGCCCGGCGCATGCATTTATTGAACGGGAGGTTGCATGTACATCGCGCTGTCTCTTCTCCATGCCCTGATCGCCACCGGCCTGATTCTGATCGTTCTCTTGCAGAGCGGAAAGGGGGCCGATATCGGCGCCGCTTTCGGCGGCGGATCCAGTCAGACCGTGTTCGGCGGCCGCGGCGCGGCCACCTTCCTTTCGAAGGCGACCACCGTCCTGGCCATCCTGTTCATGGTGATGTCCATCGCGCTCACCCTGCTCGCTTCGCAGCGGGGCGGAACGACCGTGGTCCCCGCGGATCGCCCGGCGCCGGCGTCCTCGGCCCCCGCCGTGCCGGCACCAACTGCTCCGGCGCCTCAGGCCCCCGCGGCGCCCGCTCCAGGAAAGTAGTGACTGCGTTCGACCACATCAGCCGACGCGGGTTTCTCTCCTTGCTCGGCGCGCTTCCCCTGGCGGCGTGCGGCCGGTCGGAGTCCGTCCAAGAATCCGCCGCCGCCGAGGAGGGACCGGCGTACGGCGACACGCTGGTCCAGGCCTCCATCGGCGACATCAGCGGCCTCATCCCCAACATCACCAGCGACTCGGCCTCGCACGAGATCGGCGGCCTCATCTACGCCAATCTCATACGGACCGACAAGGAGCTCCGGCCGGAGGGGGAGCTGGCGGAGCGGTGGGACATCTCCAAGGACGAGATGACCATCACATTCTACATGCGCCACGGCGTCAAGTGGCACGACGGGGAGGACGTCACTGCGGAGGACGTGGATTTCACCTTCCGGTACATGATCGACCCGAAGACGCCGACCGCCTACGGCGAACCGTTCCGGCAGGTCCGACGGGCCGAGGTCGTGGACCGATACACCTACCGGGTGACCTACGAAAAGCCCTACGCGCCGGCCCTCCTCTCGTGGGGACTCTGGATCCTGCCGCGACACATCCTGGAGCCCGCCTGGAAGGCGGGGGTGGACCTGCGCACGACCCGGCAGAACCGATTTCCCGTGGGCAGCGGCCCGTACCGGTTCGGCGAATGGAAGACGGGCGAGAAGATCGTCGTGGAGGCGAACCCCGACTACTTCGAAGGCCGGCCGTACCTCAGGCGGGTCGTCTACAGGGTCATCCCCGACCAGTCCACCATCTTCCTGGAGTTGAAAGCCCGGAACATCGACCTGGCGTCCCTCACGCCGATCCAGTACCGGCGGCAGACCGAGTTCCCGGCCTTCCTCAAGGTGTTTCACCGCTACCAGTACCTGTCCAACAGCTACGCCTATCTGGGGTTCAACCTGCTGGATGCCCGCTTCCAGGACAAACGCGTGCGGCAGGCCATGGCGCACGCCATCAACAAGCAGGAGATCATCGAGGGGGTGCTCCTGGGCCTGGGCCGCCCGGCGGTGGGCCCCTACAAGCCGGGCACGTGGTGGTACAAGGACGATGTGAAGACGTTTCCCTTCGACCCGGAGCGGGCCAAGGCCCTCCTCGCCGAAGCCGGCTGGAGGCGTGCGCGCGCCGACGGGATTCTGGAGAAAGACGGGAAGCCGTTCAGCTTCACGATCCGCACCAACCAGGGAAACGCGGTGCGCCAGCAGACGGCCGAGATCATCCAGCGGCGGCTTCGCGCCGTTGGAATCGACGCCAAGATCCACATCGTGGAGTGGGCGGCGTTCATCAACACGTTCATCCGCAAGAAGGACTTTGAGGCGATCATCCTGGGGTGGGGTTTGGGATTGGATCCGGACCAGTACGAGATCTGGCATTCCAGCCAGACCGGTCCCGAAGAGCTGAATCACATCTCGTACAAGAATCCGAAGGTGGACGAGCTGCTGGAGGCGGGCCGCCGGACGTTCAACCAGGAGAAACGCACGGCGATCTACGGCGAGATGCAGGAGGTCCTGGCCGAGGATCAGCCGGTGATCTTCCTCTACGTCCCGGACGCGTTGCCGGTCGTGTCCGCGCGGGTGCGCGGCATCGAGCCCGCTCCGGCGGGGATCATGTACAACTTCATCAAGTGGTACGTGCCGTCGGCCCTGCAACGCTACACGCGCTGAGGTTCCCGTGCTGGCCTATCTCATCCGGCGTGTCCTGATCACGATCCCGCTCCTCCTGGGAATCCTGTGCCTGTCGTTCCTCATGCTGAAGCTGGCGCCGGGAGAGCCGACCATCATCCAGCAGGACCTGCAGGCCCGGGCCACCGGCGCGCAGCGGGAAACCCTGCGGCAGCTCTACGGCTTGGACAAGCCCATCTACGTGCAGTTCGGACGGTGGCTCTGGCGCGTGGTGCGCCTGGATTTCGGCCGCTCCTACAGCCCCGACGGTCGCCCGGTGCTGGAGAAGATCGCCGAGCGGATTCCCATCACGCTGGGCCTGAATCTCCTGGAGACCGTCATCATCTTCTCCCTGGCGGTGCCCTTGGGCATTCTCTCGGCGACTCGCCAGTATTCCGTCTTCGACAAGGCCACGACCGTCTTTGTGTTCGTCGGCTTCGCCACGCCGGATTTCTGGCTGGCGCTGCTCGTGATGATCCTGTTCGGCGTCCAGCTCGGCTGGCTGCCCATTTCGGGCCTGCGCTCGCTCAACTTCGAGTACCTCTCGTTCGGGGCCCAGGTGTGGGACCTCGCCGCCCACCTCGTTTTGCCCCTGCTCGTGGCGTCGGTCGGCGGGCTGGCGGGCCTGTCGCGCTACATGCGCGGGAGCATGCTGGAGGTCATCCGCCAGGACTACATGCGGACGGCGCGGGCCAAAGGGCTGGCCGAATCGGTGGTGGTGTACAAGCACGGGGTGCGCAATGCGGTTCTCCCCGTGGTGACCCTGCTGGGGCTGATGCTGCCGGGGCTGCTCGGCGGCGCCGTGATCATCGAGACCGTCTTCGCCATTCCGGGCATGGGCCAGCTCTTCTACCAGAGCGCCTTTTCCCGGGACGAACCCGTCCTCATGGCGCTCATCGTGATCGGCGCCAGCCTCTCGCTGTTCGGCAACATCGCCGCGGACGTGTCGTACGCCCTCGTGGATCCCCGGATCCGCGTCGCGAAGAGGCGGGAGGTCTAGCATGGCGCGGGACGCGTCCGCCGGGCGCCAGGGCCAGGTCGCGTGGCGGCAGCTCCGAAAGAACCGCTTGGCCATGGCGGGCGGGTCCGTGGTGCTCCTCCTGGGCGCGGTGGCGCTCTGCGCGCCGCTCCTGGCGCCCTACGATCCGGCCGCCTACGACGTGAAACAGATTCTGCTGGCGCCCGGCCCGCAGCACTGGTTCGGGACGGACCAGCTCGGCCGCGACGTCCTCAGCCGGATGCTGTACGGCGCCCGGATCTCGATGGCGGTGGGGTTCGTCTCGGTGGGCATCGCCGTCCTGCTGGGCACGCTGATCGGGACGCTCGCCGGGTACTACGGGGGCCGCGTGGACGAGCTGCTCATGCGCTTCGTGGACCTGATGCTGAATTTCCCGCGCCTCTTCCTCCTGCTCACCCTCATCGCGCTTCTGCGGCCGAGCATCTGGGTCATCATGGCCGTCATCGGATTCACCGGGTGGATGGGGCTCGCCCGCCTCGTGCGCGGCGAGATCCTCAGCCTGCGGGAGCGCGAGTTCGTGCAGGGCGCGCGGGCCCTGGGGGCCGCCGACGCGCGCATCATGGTCAAGCACATTCTGCCTAACGCGCTGGTCCCCGTCCTGGTGTCGGCCACGCTGGGCGTCGCCGGCGCGATCCTGACCGAGTCGGGCCTGTCCTTCCTGGGCCTCGGCGTACAGCCCCCGACCCCGAGCTGGGGCAACATCCTGATCGACGGGAAGGCCAACATCGAGATCGCCTGGTGGCTCTCCGCGTTTCCCGGCTTGGCCATCCTGGCGACGGTACTGGCCTATAACCTCCTCGGCGAGGGCCTGCGCGACGCCCTGGATCCGCGCCTCCGGCAGTAAGCCACGGCAATGTAAAACGGACAACCGACAATTTCAAACCGACCAAGGCCTCATCCGATTGGCCGGTTTTCTATTGTCGGTTTCTCATTTGTCATTGCCACCGAAACAGGCGGGCCTTTAGAGGTTGCCCTTCGGCTCGTACCAGAGCGTGAGGAGGACGCCCTCCCCGCCGCCGGTGTGGTCGTGGTACACGGCGCTTTCCCGCTGGATCGAGATGAGCTTGGGGTTGGCGGCCAGCCACTGGTTGACGGCGGCCTCGAGGCCGCTCAGCTCCGCCAGCGGCTGCGCAAACAACTTGACCTGCATCGGGTGCTCCCTTCGTGGTTGTTGACCCGTTACGGGGGATCTGCGGCTCGCCGGTTCAACGCAAGGGTACGCGGCGCGCACATGACGATCAAGCGATTTTCTGGCTGCCGCGGCCCCTCCGGCGTCATGGCGACCGGGCGCTTGCGTAGAGCCGCGGGTTTTTGCCTTGGTCGGGGCGGCCGTTGCCGGGGGACGGGGAGAGGAGACGCGACGTGAGCCTGACGCGAGACGAGATGCGCACGGACTTCGATGCCGCCATCGACCGGCGGGGGACCGGCTCGCTCAAATGGGACGGATTGCGCAAGCGCTTCGGCGTCGAGGGCGCGGACTTCCTGCCGATGTGGGTCGCGGACACGGAATTCCGCACACCCGAGCCGGTGATCGACGCGCTGGTCCGGCGGGCGCGTCACGGCCTGTTCGGCTACTCCGCCGCGCCGGCAGCCTATTTTGAAGCGATCCACGGGTGGATGCGGCGGCGGCACGGCTGGGACGTGAAGGAGGAGTGGATCGCCTCCACGCCAGGCGTGGTCTGCGCCGTGAACCTTCTGATCCGCACGCTCACCGACCGCGGCGACGGCGTCGTCATCCAGCCGCCCGTCTATTACCCGTTCCGGAGGGGGGTCGAGGACAACGGTTGCCGGGTCCTCGTGAACCGCCTGCGCTTGGACGGGGATCGGTACCGCATGGACCTGGAGGACCTGGAACGGAAGCTGCCCGACGCCAAGCTGTTGATCCTGTGCAGCCCGCACAATCCCGTGGGGCGGGTCTGGAGTTCCGACGAGCTCCGGATGCTCGGAGAGTTGTGCCTCCACCACGGCGTGACCGTCGTCTCGGACGAGATCCACTTCGATCTGGTCTTCCCCGGGCACGCCCACACGGTCTTTGCCGCGCTATCCCAGGACATCGCGCAGCAGTCGGTCGTGTGCACCGCGGCCAGCAAGACATTTAACCTGCCGGGGCTCCAGCCGGCCATCACCGTCATTCCCAACCCGCGACTCCGGCGCGACTTTGCGCACACCTTGCGGGCCTGCGGCATACCGGAGCCGAACGCGTTCTGCCTGGAGGCCGTCACGGCGGCCTACGCGCACGGGGAGGACTGGCTGGCCGAACTGCTGGCCTACCTGGAGGGGAATCGGGATTTCCTGTGCCGGTTTGTCGAGGCGGAGATCCCGCGACTTCGCGTCGTCCGGCCCGAAGCGACGTTCCTGGCGTGGCTGGATTGCCGGGCGCTCGGGCTGGAATCGGCTCAGCTGGAGCGCCTGCTGCTGTCCAAGGCGCGACTCGTCCTCAACCAGGGTCACACGTTCGGTCCTGGCGGAGAAGGTTTCGTCCGGTTGAATTTCGGCTGCCCGCGGCGGATGCTGGAGGACGGGCTCACCCGCCTGGCCGCCGCCGTGCAGAGTCTATGACACCCTCCGTTTCCGTTTGGAGACCGCGCTCGCGGCTGTCAAGACCTGCCGCAGGAAGACAGAGGCCGAAGGGGACGTTGTCACTATAATTGCTTTGTGGTATCCTGCCGTCATGCCACGCGGACCGCGCCTCGACGCGCCCGGCACCCTGCACCATGTGATGGTCCGGGGCTTGGACCGCCAAGTCATCTTCCATGACGATGCGGATCGGGACGATTTCGTCCAGCGGATTGCCCGCCTCGCGAAGGCCGGCCATCTTACAGTCTACGCCTGGGCCCTCATGCCGAACCACGCGCATCTGCTGATTCGGACGCACACGCGTCCTATAGGTCGGTGCATGCGATCGTTCTTAACCGGCTATGCTGGACAGTTCAATCGTCGCCACCAGCGGACCGGCCACGTCTTCCAGAATCGTTACAAATCCATCGTGATCGACGAGGAGGCCTATTTCCTGGAACTCGTTCGCTACCTGCATTTGAACCCCGTCCGCGCGGGCATCCTCGGTGATCTGCACGCGCTCGAGCGTTTCCCCTGGACTGGCCATAGCGCCCTTCTGGGACACATGCGGCACCCCTGGTATGCGGTTGACGAGGTCCTGGGGCGCTTCGGGCGGAGCAGGCCAGAGGCCCGGCGGGCCTACCGGGCATTTATGGCGGCCGGCCGGGACCAAGGCCACCGCCAGGACCTGCAAGGAGGTGGGCTGCGCCGGAGCGTGGGAGGATGGGAGGCGGTGGCCGCGCTGCGCCGGGGACGGGAGGCGTTTACTACCGACGAGCGCGTGCTCGGCAGCGGGGAATTCGTGGAGGCGCTCTACCGTCAGGTTGAACAGCAGGAGGCGCAACAGCGGGCGCTTCGTCGACGAGTTCCGGACCTCAGCACCTTGATCGAGCGTGTCGCGAAGGCCAGCCAGCTCCTTCCGGAAGCCCTGAGCGGCGGCGGGCGGAGCCGCGCGATCACGCATGCCCGCGACGGCCTTGCCTATCTGTGGGTCGAGGTGCTGGGCGCCAGCGGCCGGGAACTCGCCAGGACTCTCCAGCTCCAGCCGTTCTCGGTGTGCCGCGCCGTCCAGCGGGGTCGGGAGGAACGGGAAGCTTGGTGGAGGGTTTTGGAAATTTATTTACAATAAAGGTGACAACGTCCCTAATCGAGTGCTGGAGCTTTTCGATTGGAGCAGCCTTCGTAGCGCGCCTTTTTTCCGCATACCGGTTAGGGCGCAGTACCTACGTGCGTGATCGGGCGGCGAGCCGGTGCGGGTTTTCGATCCGAGGTTGCCCCCGAAATGCAAAACCGGCGACCTGTCCAGGCCGCCGGTTGCCTCGTCGCCGTGGTGGGGAAGGAGGGACTCGAACCCTCATGAGTTGCCTCACACGCCCCTCAAACGTGCGCGTCTGCCAGTTCCGCCACTTCCCCTCGTGCGCATTTCTACCGCCTCGCGCGGCGCATTGTCAATCGAAAAGAGGCCAATAACCAGAGCGACCGGGACTGCGGCAACGGTGGAGACACAGGAGAATAGGCAAGGCGCTTGGCGCGGGTCGCCGGCGCTGATCATCCTCGCGCGGTTGAGCTTGAGGTCCGACTCTGCCTTCGGTATGATCGGCCGAACCACGATCACAGAGGAGCGGGGCGCATGACGACGAAGGCGATCCTGGCGATGGCGGTTCTGGTCGGCGTCGTGACGGCGTGCGCGACGGTCACCGTGCGGGAGACGCGGGTCGTGACCGGACAGGTCACGGACGAGGCCGGCGCGCCGGTGGCGGGGAATCCCGTCCTGGTCGTGGCCCGCTCGCTCAAGCTCTCGACGCTGCGCCTGGAATACGACGAGCGCGGGCGGCGCGAGGTGAGGACCGTCACCGACGCCCAGGGTCGGTTCCGCCTCGCGTTCGCGCCCGCCGACCTGGGCAACAACTTCTTCCTGTTTTTTTACGATGTGACGGGCTTCGACCGGATCAAGTACCGGCGTCCCGAACCGTTGGACATCACCGAGCGCCTGAGCCGCGACCAGGCGGTGGTGGTCAACCACATCCTGCAGTTCGAGCCGTCCTGGGCCGAGGTGGCGCGGCAGATGGCCCACTTCGGGGCGGACTCGGATCGCAGCCGAATCCTGCGCCAGCACGGGTTGCCGGACAAGCGCGACGTCCCCGCCGGGTCCGGCTCCGAACCCGAAGTGTGGTGGTACTACGCCGACGGGGTGAACTATTGGTTCGTCGGCGACCGACTGACGAGGACCAGCCAATTCCCGCCCATGCCGCGGCCCGCGTCCCCGCAGTGACGCCCGAGGCACCGCGTACGGCCGCGGCGAAGCCACGGCATCGCCCGGGGTCCCGCGCCCGACCGCGCACCCGAAGCCGGGTTATCGTACCAACCGCTCTTCTTGGACGAGTCGGATGAACAGTTCGATGAGGCGCG
>Ga0316619_10000041_pt1 | contig 16558 bp, 14 predicted proteins | sample OWC_Aug_M1_C1_D4_FD_207659 | JGI IMG/M metagenome (GOLD analysis project Ga0316619, IMG submission 207659) | Wetland soil microbial communities from Old Woman Creek delta, Ohio, United States - OWC_Aug_M1_C1_D4_B | ecosystem: Environmental > Terrestrial > Soil > Wetlands | place: USA: Ohio...
ATTTCACTCCCGAATTTCACTATGAAATTTTCTTGGTATGTGCATAAGCAATTTTCGGATGCCCGAAATATCTGAAAATGCTTATAAATTAGCAAAAGTCGGGGATAGAGCGGGGAAGATGTGCTCCTACATCCACTTAAAACCTAAAACCACCAATATGTGCCACCCATGAGGCAAGAGTGTAACGTCCTAAACTTTATTGTTTAAGCCTATATAAAGGTGAAAATCGACAGACAAATGGCTAAACATTTACTAAACACGTCGTTATTGGCCCCTAAAATTCTAATTATTTTATCTCTATTTATAAGATTTAGTGGCTTCCTTATACTTTTTACTAACTTATCTATATTATTGGAGTGAACAGTACTAAATATCCTATTAACCCCTGTAAAATTTACTTTAATTCTAGACCCGGTGGGTATAATTTATGCGTCGGCAGTATTATTTATTGCAGCAAACGTAATAAGATTCTCAAAATTCTATATACGAGAAGACCCATTTATTAACCGATTCTCAATTTTAGTAATACTTTTTGTAGCATCCATATTAACTTTAATCTTTGTCCCACATTTTATGGCTTTACTTTTAGGTTGAGACGGGCTAGGTATCACCTCATTCATTTTAATTATTTACTACCAAAACCCGAAATCACTGGGAGCCGGGATGGTGACAGCCCTAATAAACCGAATCGGGGATGTAATAATCTTAATTGCTATTGCTTTAACACTAAATCAGGGACATTGGACAATCACACATATGTGGCTCACCCCAAGCATACAGATTCAGGTGATAGCTATTATAGTCGCTGGGTGTACTAAAAGAGCACAAATACCATTCTCTAGTTGATTGCCAGCCGCTATGGCTGCTCCTACGCCTGTGTCAGCTCTAGTCCATTCATCTACTTTAGTTACAGCCGGCGTATTCTTACTGATCCGCTTCTATCCATTCTTACACTTATCTTACTACTTTAATAAAATTCTTCTATTTACAGCTGTAGTTACTATATTTATAGCCGGGATTAGGGCCGCAACAGAGTGTGATATAAAAAAAATTATTGCTTTATCTACACTGAGACAACTAGGCATAATGATATGTTCATTGGGGTTAGGGGCACCATCAATAGCACTATTCCATATAATCACCCATGCACTATTCAAAGCTCTTCTATTTATTTGCGCGGGTCAATTTATTGCCGACCATGCTCACGGTCAGGACTTGCGATGAATGGGAAACCTAACAATACAAAATCCGGTGGCCACTGCAAGCATTTTAATCGCTAATATAGCACTATGTGGAATTCCATTTCTTGCCGGATTTTACTCAAAAGACTTAATCATTGAATTCATGTTAACAGGGGGATTCAATTTATTAATGTTGTGCCTAATATTTATCGCCGTAGGTCTAACAGCTCTATATTCAGTTCGATTTTCACTAATAATTATTTGAGCCCCTCAACACCATCTACCACTATTTAACTCAACTGAAAAACTTACTACCAGGCTACCAATAATTACGATGTCCCTTCTATCTATCATCATTGGGTCATGCCTTCTATGACTTATACCCGTACAAAATGTACCACTTTTTATACCAGTAAATCTGAAACTAATACCAATTTTTATGGTCGTCGCAGGTGCACTAATTAGGTGATACCTCTCACTAGGTCTAACATCTAAATCTGCAAGGCTGATAAAAATACACTTATCTAATTATGCCTCATGTATAATGTGATTCCTTGCCCCATTATCCACGCAACCTTTAATTACTCAATCAATAAAATTAAGACACCACTTGTTAAAAACTTCAGATCAAGCATGATTAGAACAATTTAGAGCACAAGGAGTCTTCTCAAGAATTGTTAACTCTGGGTCAACAATTCAAAGATTTAGTACATTTAACCCAACCAGATTAATTTTAACATCATCCGTTGCTGTGATGTATATCTCTTCATTGGTATATTTAACCTATTGCTAAGGTAGCTTACATAAAGCACATTATTGAAGCTAATAAGACGGCAAATGCCCCTAAGCATTGCTTATGGTGTAATAAACACGTTAGCTTTTCATGCTAAAATTATATTAGTATTAAGCACAGACAGTAATTTAATTAAAATAATGACTTTGGGTGTCATCAATCGCTTAGGCGCTGTCTGAGACTTAGAAGCTAATATGAAGCAATGACCTTGTAAGTCAAAGACAGGTTCACAGCCCTAGGTCTCATGATTTCTTTATTTACAATAATTCAATTTATACCCGTAATTATGTTAGTTACTCTAGTGATTCAACAAAGGCACCTTCTAATGTCTTTACTGGCCTTGGAAGGAATTACCTTAAGTTTAGTATTAATAGTGCCACTCACGCTCACATTAAATATAATGCCCTTGGCATCTTCATGTATTGTTATACTGACCATGGGTGCCTGCGAAGCAAGGTTGGGTCTTGCACTAATAGTATCTGCTTCACGAAAAACAGGTAACGATATAATTAACTCCCTATCAATAAACAAATGCTAATCACTAATATAGTTATTTCTTCCTTACTAGCTCTTCCAATATTTAAAATTAAGCCATGAACATGTAGAATCATCACCTTATTCGCATCTATTCCCGTGTCCTTGAGCTTTATTCAGTACTTCTCATATACCTCAATTTCCATGACCTCGTCTTTAGACCTAATATCAAGAACCTTAATTATTTTATCAATTTGAGTGACAACCTTAATATTTTTGGCAAGTGCTAAAATCGCAACAATAAATATCAGCCCTAGAATATTCTCATCAATTTCCTTAATTCTTCTATTAACATTAACTATATCATTTAGAGCTTCTAATTTATTTACCTTCTACATTTGATTTGAAGCGTCGCTAATCCCAACTATGTTATTAATCTTAATCTGGGGGTACCAGCCAGAACGAATACAAGCAAGTATATATTTAATAATTTACACTTTAACAGCTAGATTACCACTTCTATTAATCTTATCAATCACCTACACATACAATAATAGCATAACTATATTTTATCCTTGAGTTTACCTACCTTGCTACATAAACTCATTACTCGGGGCAATGATACTTTTAATAGCATTTATAGTGAAACTTCCACTATTTTCAGTTCACTTGTGGCTTCCAAAGGCTCATGTTGAGGCTCCGGTAGCCGGTTCAATAATCTTAGCAGCTATTCTACTAAAATTAGGGGGTTACGGATTAATACGAATCTCGATTATATTCCCCGTACAAGTTATAATTGTGAATCCAGTACTAACCGCCGTAGCAGTTATTGGGGCAATTGCAGCATCAATAATCTGTCTACGTCAAGCAGACTTAAAGTCATTAATTGCTTACTCCTCTGTTGGCCACATAGGAATCTTAATTGTAGGTGTATTATCATTTACAAGTTGGGGCTTTATGGGTGCAATACTCATGATAATTGCACATGGTATTGTATCGTCCGGTATATTCTGTTTAGCAAACATCACCTACGAGATAAATCATTCCCGAAGTATAGTACTAACTAAGGGTCTTTTAACAACAGCCCCCAATCTTACACTCCTTTGATTTCTTCTAATTAGAGCTAACATAGCAGCACCTCCATCAATTAATTTACTAAGGGAAATTATATTAATTTCAGGGGCTGTTTCTAAAAATCTTATAATAGCACTAACTTTAGCCTTACTAAGATTCACTACTGTAGCATATTCTTTATATTTGTACTCAGCAATAAGCCATGGCGGCGCATCGCCGCTCTCTAACGCTACTACACCTGTACATGCCCGGTACTTCATATTAATAGTGCTTCACTTTTCCCCTGTAATTGCATTAATTATTCTACCATTACACATTACTAGCTATCTAATTTAGTGTTATAGTTGAGAATCAACAATAAATTGCAAATTTATAGACGTGTAATCCACTAACACCTAGTAGGATAAGCTATATTAAGCTAGTGGGTTCATACCCCAAATAAGAGTGTCCTCTCCTACTAACCAGTTTGATTCTGGCTGTTATATTGACCTATTCAACTCAACTACATGTAAGTCTTAAAAACATGCCACAGTAGAAAAACCTATTCAATTTAAGAAGTTAAGAAATGGGGATTGAGTTAGGACTGGCAAAATTCGTGCCAGCCGCCGCGGTTAGACGATGAGTCCAAGTCAATATTTAAGGAAAGGTGATATATTTACGAGATAAACTAAACACAACCATTGGGTCAAATCAAACCTACCTCACTCTATTCTTATCATAAATAAAAATTCACGACATTGCAGACTAAAACAAGGATCAGATACCCTTCTATTCTACAACATAAAACTAATCCGGATACTATGAACCCTGTTTAAAATTCAAAGAACTTGGCGGTATCTTATACAGTCAGGGGAACCTGTCCCTTAATTCGATAATCCACGAACGTCATACCCCCCCTTGTATATTCAGCTTGTGTACTGCCGTCGAATGTATACCTCAAAGAGTAAGTGTACAATAATATCACTATCGACGTCAGGTCAAAGTGCAGCCAATGGTGGGGCGGAGATGGGTTACAATTTTAATAAAAGCCAGCGACCCTTAAAAAATGGTAAAAAAGATGGACTTGAAAGTAATAACTTTACCGAGAAGTTATGAATAGGAATCTAAGATATGCACACATCGCCCGTCGCTCTCGTCGAAAGATGAGATAAGTCGTAACAAAGTAGGCTTAACGGAAGTTGAGCCTGTCCGAGATATAGCATATCTAATGCCCCTTACTTACACTAAGAAAAAAGCGCACCGCGCTTATCTCGCAAATATAGAGTATCATATAAATAAACAATTTAATAAAAACAATTCTATAATCGCTTACAAACCTGTAACACAAAGTACCGCAAGGGAAATATTAATTCAATAAAGAAACGATGAGACCGTGTACCTTGTGCATAATGGTTTTACAAGATTAACGACTAACCTACGACCCGAAATTCCTTGAGCTATTAAAACACTGTTAAGAACTTATTACCTTCTGTAGCAATAGAATTAAAAGATGTTTTAATAGGGGCTACATACCTTTCGCAGGGAATTATAGCTGGTTTCTCAAAAACATTATAAATTAAAACAGGTATCATTATACCGTGTCATACTATAAAGGATAAGCTCTATAGTAATTCCTATATTAGATCAGGGTGCTACATAAATTAGGCCTAAAACCAGCCATCAAAACTACGTTACAGTTAAATGTCGCCTAAAATAATATTCTTAATGGATCTAAAATTGAGAATGCTAGATTAACTTACAATCTACCTATAAAATGTAAAAATTAGTATTTGGTAACTTTAAAATTTTACCTTAACAACTCTTAGAGAAGGAACTCGGCAAATTAAGTTCCGACTGTTTACCAAAAACATTGCCACTTGAGTAATAAATAAGTGGTACATCCTGCCCAGTGATTTATTAAACGGCCGCGGTATCCTGACCGTGCAAAGGTAGCATAATCATTTGCCTATTAATTGTAGGCTAGTATGAATGGACAAACGTGAACTTTACTGTCTCCTCCAAGTATCTAAAATTTTATATTTAAGTGAAGAAGCTTAAATAACCTCGCAGGACAAGAAGACCCTATAGAGCTTTACCATTAACCTTAAATTGTGAGCTAATTGGTTCGGTTGGGGCGACCAAGGAATACAAAACATCCTTATATTAATTAGATATACAAATCATATTAAAGATCCTTACTAAAGATCGTTGAACCAAGCTACCTTAGGGATAACAGGCTAATTCCTCTAGAGAGCCCTTATTGACAGAGGAGGTTGGCACCTCGATGTTGGCTTAGGATTTCTTTATGACGCAGCAGTCATAACCAGATGGTTTGTTCAACCATTAAACTCCTACATGAGCTGAGTTCAGACCGGCGCAAGCCAGGTTAGTTTCTATCCGCGAACAAAATAATAACCTTAGTACGAAAGGACCAGGTTATTGTAATTATTACACACCAAGAATTAATATAATTAACTATAACTAATACTGTGAGCCAGCATTGATGCCTCTAGCATGCTAGACTAGGAATATCGCTCACATGCTTGCACGTATTAAAACAGGCTATAGAGTGACCCAATATTAAATCCAGTAAAGTCTTTAGAGGCCACCTCGCAACGACTGGTGGCTCGACAATGTGGTAAAACTCAATTAATTCGGCGCCTTACTAATATTTAAACAAGACTTGTAAATTACACCACATCATACATTAACTCACAAAATTATAACACTCGCCGCATCATTATTTAAACTCTTAAAAGTAGAGTTATTTACTTTATGCTTAATATATTAATCTACAGTTATTCCTTATATACCTATCCATGTTTACAAATAAAGATCACTATAAAAATTCTAAGCCCTAACACCAAAAAACCAGATCTAAAATTTAAATTACATATATTATTAATAGATTTACATTTAAGCCACATAAGTGTAAACCCGACAAACCACAAACAAGTAAAACAGTACAAAATAGAAAACAAAACAATACACATAAACACAAATAAAACATACAAGATAAGACAAATACAATCAACTATAAAAATAATGAAAACAAACAACTATATAAAACGATACAAACCTACACACAATATACCAGTAGCCGCACAACTTTCGTGATTACTTTACATTGCTTGGGCAACAGAGATTTAGTATAAACTCAATAACAATCAACCAATTAATTTGAATCACCTAACTTATATTAAGTAGAGATCATTGATCATATTACATACATAAAACCGCCTAAATATTTAACTTACTTATGATATCTATGTATTCATTACTCAAACTACTAAGGGTAGCATTATTTGTCTTGTGCTCAATGTACTTAGATTATAATTTACTTCTTATTCATCCATTCATGTTCGCAGATAAAGGTTGTTATAGTAACCCTAAACCTTAGTATTGAAAGCCTAGACTAAGATCTGATACTATATTCAATTTATATGGCTAAAATTTAAGCCGTGTAGACATCTATGGACTTAGCATGTAAATTTCACAATATTGATCACTTGGGCTTTTAGAAGCTGCCACTTAAGGCAGTTAAACAAAAGATTGGCACAAAATTCAGCAACAGTTGAGTAATTAATTCGAAATACCTGATTTATACTTGGGCAGAGATCATCGATCATATCATACACATAAAACACCTAAATACCTAATATACTATGATATCAGTTAATTCATTACTCAAGTTACTGGGAATAATGCTATTCATTATTTGCTTGATAACTTATTTCATACCTGCCGCCGAAGGCCACTTAGTTTTATCAAATATTTCTGACCTGTACTCAAACATGACCCTTAATTCGACATCTGCTGAACTTAATAATACAAACCTGGACAGGGCACTAAGAGGGGCTACTCAAGCTATTGATAGCCAAATTCCTAGAATAGACACAACCTCACATGACATATTTTATGGTGTCTCTCGAGCTGCACCAGGAACATTCCAAATAATGGTGCAACGATGGTATCTACGAATGCTCTCAAGAGCCACTACGCCAGCCACTTGAACAACCCCTATAACCTCTTCAACTTCTACAGCTACTAATGTAGCCAGAACAGTGGGAATAAGGACCTTACTCTCTGGGTTTATCTTTATATCTTGAATAATTGGGTCAATCATTTCTTTATACAAGTAAACGAATTAAATAGTAAGTTGGCAGAATAGTGCATCTGATTTAGGATCAGAACATGGTCAATGATCACTTACTAACTGCCGCTTAGTTTATATAGAACCATTAATTTGCACTTAATAAGAGAGTTTACCCAGCTGCGGTTTGTTGCTTCGGAAGCAAGGGATTTTGAAAGTCCTTACTAGATGTTCAACTCATCTACACTCCTGACAACGTGGCAGATTAATGCATCAGGTTTAAACCCTGCCTATGGGCACAGCCCCTTTGTCTATGATCTTAAGAGCATGATTATCTATTACACTGAGTTATATTCTAGCTTTAATGGCTATAGCTTTCTATACATTAATGGAACGAAAATTCTTGGGGTATTTTCAAACCCGAAAAGGACCAAATAAACCAAGTCTTATTGGAATTCCTGTGCCATTCGCCGACGCAATTAAATTATTTACTAAAGAACAGTCAACACCTTCAATATCCAATAAGTTCCCCTTCCACTTTGCACCAATCTTAGGACTAACACTAGCTCTCCTTATATGAGTGTTATACTCTCACACCTTTCAGTCATTCTTCATTACATTTGGTGCATTATATTTCCTATGTGTTAGAAGTATGAATGTCTATTCTACCTTCATAGCCGGTTGATGCTCAAATTCTAAGTATGCATTACTTGGGGCCCTGCGGGGGGTAGCTCAAACAATTTCATATGAGGTAAGCATAACATTAATCTTACTTAGAACACTAGTATTAACATCATCAATAGACTTAACCTTAATAACAATCACTCAACACTCATCTATTGTATTAATTATACCATTAATTACAATTCTATGATTTATTACTAACCTGGCCGAAACAAATCGTACCCCGTTTGACTTCGCAGAGGGTGAGTCTGAACTAGTTTCAGGATTTAATGTCGAATATAGAAGTGGCGTGTTTGCATTAATTTTTATAGCAGAGTATACAAGTATTCTAGCTATAAGAATAATTACTTCAACCATCATATTTGGTAACTTAAACATTATGTTCATGAATAACCTTATACTAGTGACAGAAACCCTACTAGTTTCAATCCTATTTATTTGGGTGCGCGCCACTATGCCACGAATACGTTACGACCACTTAATATATTTAACCTGAAAAAGGTTTTTACCGGTAAGAATCGGCCTACTAATTGTTATCACTTCATTAATGTATTTAAACTAGGTACGACGCCGGATGAACGGATAACTCTGATGACGTTAATTATGGGTGTGCCCCTCGTACCTGAACGGGGAGCTTGTTATAGCATCTAACTTTTAATTAGGAGAAAATAAATTTATTCCCGTTCCATGAATATCATATTATTCGCCTCATTATTTGCACTAATCTTGACAACTCTTACTTTTTGCGCGGCTCAAGCACTTATAATACGGACCCATGCAGACCGAGAAAAATCATCACCATTTGAGTGCGGATTCGACCCTAATCACGCCGCACGAATTCCATTTTCATTACGATTTTTCTTATTAGCAGTAATCTTTATCGTTTTCGACATTGAAATTGTCTTAATTATACCAATCCCCTTACTTCATCTACTGACAACCAGTCCTATAGCTTTATATGGGGCACTAGTGTTCCTGATAATTCTACTATTGGGGCTATTTCATGAATGACATGAAGGATCTTTAAACTGATCAAATTAGAGTTTACGGTAAATTTAGGAGCTTCTAACTCTTAATAGGGGGTTCAACTCCTCCACACTCTTGTGACATTTATTTTACCTTCTTCAATATTATTTGCATCGTTCCTAGTTACTAGAACTGTTATAGCCATTTCAAGAACAAATTGGCTGTTTGCCTGAATTTCAATAGAAATTAATATACTCTCATTTATCCCTATAATGCTGCAACATCAATCAAACCAAGAAACTGAAAGAGCTATTAAATACTTTTTAGCGCAGGCCATGGGCTCAGCAATAATACTTTATTCCAGGATACTCCTTCAAAGACCCGGAAATCAGTTTTTAATGCAAAGACTACTGATAACAGCCTTACTATTAAAACTGGGAGCCGCCCCCTGTCACTTCTGATTTCCCTCTACTATAACATCAATATCATGAATTAACTGCCTAATTTTATGTACCTGACAAAAACTTGGACCTTTAATGCTATTAATTTTACCCTTTACTAATTCGTACCATTTAAAACCTTTATTAATTGCAACAGGGGCTTTAAATGCCATCTTAGGGGGTCTACTGGGTATAAACCAAGCTCACATCCGTACCATTTTGGCTTACTCCTCTATCACGCATATGGGATGAATTATTGGCAGATTCATTATAAATTCACCAGTTATTCCAATAATATATTTTACATTGTATGTGGTCATCATCACACCAATATTTATTATAATACAAATTTGAAAAATCTCCTCATTCTCACAAATACCTTACATAATAATAAACTCTTTGAGTATAACCATTATATTTAGGATATCTCTACTATCATTAGGTGGGTTACCACCTTTAACCGGATTTATCCCAAAATGGGTAACAATTATATTTCTCAGTGACACTAATTGAATTATACTCATGCTCCTATTACTCGGAAGCCTTATAAATTTATACTTTTACTTGAACTTAACATTTAACATATTAACAGTATCTTTAATGAATGTGACAGAAAAAAAATACCAAAACCCTAAATCACTGGGATTCATATCTGTAATTGCTTTAAGGTGCTTAGGTATTTTACCTGTAATTCTATATGCGATGACTTTACTCTACAAATCACAAAGACATTGGCACTCTCTACATAGTTTTCGGCCTTTGAGCCGGAATAGTTGGTACTGGAACAAGTCTACTAATTCGATTTGAGTTGGCTCAACCCGGATCATTCTTAGGCAGGGACCAGTTATATAACACTTTAGTGACAGCCCACGGATTCTTAATAATTTTCTTTATAGTGATGCCAATCTTTATTGGTGGATTTGGAAATTGACTAATTCCTTTAATACTTGGGGCACCAGATATAGCATTCCCACGATTAAATAATCTCAGCTTTTGACTAATGCCACCATCATTAATTCTATTAGTATCATCTGCTGCTGTAGAAAAAGGTGCCGGCACAGGTTGAACTGTGTATCCGCCCCTGGCAAGAAATTTAGCACATTCAGGGCCATCTGTAGATTTAGCAATTTTCTCCCTTCATCTTGCTGGTGCAGCTTCAATTCTAGGGGCAATTAACTTTATTACAACAATAATTAACATGCGATGAAAAGGAATACGCCTCGAACGAATTCCATTATTCGTATGATCTGTAATTATTACTGTTATTCTACTACTTCTGACCCTTCCAGTACTTGCAGGAGCTATTACGATGCTATTAACAGACCGAAATCTAAATACATCGTTCTTCGACCCTGCGGGGGGAGGAGACCCTGTACTTTATCAACACTTATTCTGATTTTTTGGGCACCCAGAAGTATATATTTTAATTCTGCCCGGATTTGGTGCTGTTTCCCATATTGTTGCGCATAACACTGCCAAACTCGAACCATTCGGAACACTTGGAATAATCTATGCTATAATAGGAATTGCTGTAGTTGGTTTTATTGTGTGAGCACATCACATATTTACAGTGGGGTTAGACGTAGATACCCGAGCTTACTTTACGGCAGCCACAATAATTATTGCTGTACCAACCGGTATTAAAGTATTTAGGTGACTCGCTACAATCCATGGTTCTAAAATTAAATATACTACTCCAATGTTATGAGTCTTAGGATTTATTTTCCTTTTTACAATAGGCGGGCTAACTGGAGTTTGTTTATCAAACTCATCACTAGATATTATACTTCATGATACATACTATGTAGTGGCTCACTTCCACTATGTCTTAAGAATGGGTGCAGTATTTGCAATTTTTGCAGCATTTAATCACTGATTTCCTCTATTTACAGGGCTAACTCTTCACTCTCGATGAACTAAAGCACAATTCTTCTTAATATTTATTGGGGTGAATCTTACATTCTTCCCTCAACACTTCCTAGGTTTAAGGGGAATACCACGACGATACTCAGACTACCCAGACGCAATAACCATATGAAATGTACTATCCTCAGTTGGATCTATAATCGCCTTTGTGTCCCTATTAATATTCATTGTAATTCTATGAGAAGCATTAGCAGCTCAACGTAGGGTGATTGCTAGACCCCATATACCTACCGCAATTGAATGAAGAGATGTCTTACCTCTCGACTTCCATAACCTTAGAGAAACGGGGGTAATCACGTATCCAGAATAGTATAAGTGAATGCCAAAGGCACCTATCTGTTAACTAGGCCTGTGCTACAATAAGTAGCTCACTTAGATGACTCAATGAGGTCAACTTATATTCCAAGACGCCGCTTCGCCAATTATACTGCAAATAATCGCATTCCATGATCACGCCCTTCTAGTTCTTACATTAGTTGTAACACTGGTAGGATATGCACTAATCGCCCTTATATTTAACAAATTTTCATCACGATTTACAACAGAAGCTCAACAAGTGGAAACCATCTGAACAATTTTACCTGCCGTCACCCTTCTATTCTTAGCCCTTCCTTCTCTACGGCTCCTTTATTTAACTGATGAACTAAGACAACCATCAGTAAGGGTAAAAGCAATTGGCCATCAATGATATTGAAGATATGAATACTCAGACTTTCCATCAGTAGAGTATGATTCATATATAATCCCAACAGAAGATCTAAACCCAGGAGAATTCCGATTACTTGAAGTGGATAACCGAATAGTTGTTCCCATACAACTAGAAATTCGTCTTCTTGTTACAGCTGCAGATGTGATTCACTCATGAACCATCCCGGCACTGGGAATAAAAATTGACGGAATTCCAGGCCGATTAAATCAACTAGGCTTTACAGTTAGACGACCTGGAGTATTCTACGGCCAATGCTCAGAAATCTGCGGGGCAAACCACACATTTATACCTATCGCCTTAGAAGCTGTAGACGCAAAATCCTTTATCAATTGAACCTCATCATTTACTAATAATTAATGTACTAGTTAATACACATATCACTAGCTTGTCAAGCTAGAGTAACCCCAGGGTGTACATTTATGCCCCATTTATCGCCTATATCTTGAACAGTTATAATACCCATAATGTGAATAATTATTCTATATTTAATGACAGCAACATACAGAATAAAAGCACCTAACTTCTACTCAAGTCCAGTAACCAAATCACTTCAATCTAGTAATCAGTGATCCTGAACTTTACAAGGTGGTCGAGATTAAACAATAAACTGTAAATTTATAAACGGGCAGCGCCCCCTTGTACGTTTTTAGTATAAAAAGTACATTTACCTTCCAAGTAAAGAGTTTACACCGTAAAAAACGTAATGCCTCGGCACCCATTCCACCTTGTAGACTTCAGACCTTGACCCTTGACATCAGCTCTAGCCGCCTTCTTACTAGCAGTGGGGTTAGTGAGGTGATTCCACGGACATGGTATACTATGCCTGTGCCTAGCAATTACAGTTTTAACCTTATCTATATTTCAATGATGGCGGGACGTGATTCGTGAAGGCACATTCATAGGAGCTCACACATCATATGTAGCAAGCGGCCTTCGATGAGGAATAATTTTATTTATCCTGTCAGAGGTGTGTTTTTTCTTTGCCTTCTTCTGAGCCTTCTTCCATAGAAGCCTAGCACCAACTCCAGAACTAGGATGTTGCTGACCGCCTGTAGGAATTACACCTATTAACCCGTTCAGAGTACCATTATTAAACACCGCAGTACTACTTGCATCGGGGGTGACCGTTACATGAGCTCACCATAGGCTAATAGAGGGAAATCGTACAAATGCCATTCAAGCACTATCTTTAACAGTGGCCCTTGGAATTTACTTCACTTTCCTTCAATTAGGTGAATATATTAGCGCTCCGTTCTCAATTGCAGATAGAATTTACGGGACTACATTCTTTGTTTCAACTGGATTCCACGGGGCTCATGTATTAATTGGTACCACTTTCCTCCTAGTGTGCTTAATCCGAACTATCTTATCACACTTCTCAACCGGCCACCACTTCGGATTCGAAGCCGCTGCCTGATACTGGCACTTCGTTGATGTTGTATGAATTTGCCTTTACCTGAGAATTTATTGATGAGGGGCCTAAGATATAATATAGTGTACGGCGCACTAAAGCCTTTGAAGCTTAAAGAGTGAGTTCAATTCTCACACTTATAAATGTCCTTATTAATGTTAACAAGAGTAGTTATCTCTATATCGATAACTATACTCACATGCACTAACCCTTTCCCAATAGCCTTAATAATTCTATTAATCGCACTCTCTACTTCAATTATCTACGCAATTCTCCATTCATCTTGGTTAGCTATGCTTCTATTCCTTATTTATGTTGGAGGAATATTAGTAATATTTTCCTATTTCCTTGCAGTGGCCCCCAACCAACAACTACCTAGCACATCTACCATACTAATTTCCTTAGTCTCTCTTATCACACTCATTATGTCATTCTCTACACTTATAGACTCATGGGTTAACTTTATACCTATACAAATAAAACTTACAACCACCTTATTTACCCTTCACAATATTCCCATACTAATCATGCTCGTGCTAATTCTCCTATTCACAATGATCGTTGTAATTAAAGCATGTAAATTAGAAAAGGGGCCCCTACGATCCTTTATAAGGTTATATGTTTAAACCATTACGAACCACACACCCACTAATTAAAATCGTAAATTCATCACTAATTGATTTACCAGCTCCATTAAACATCTCTATTTGATGAAATTATGGGTCGCTATTAGGGCTTTGCCTTGTAATACAAACCGCCACTGGCTTATTTCTATCGATACATTATGTCCCAAACACCGAAATAGCATTTATATCAGTAGCTCATATCATACGTGATGTAAACTACGGTTGATTGATACGTGCAGCACACGCCAATGGAGCCTCTATATTTTTTATGTTTTTATATCTTCACACCGGACGAGGATTATATTATAACTCATTCAACTTAAAAGAAACCTGAATTATTGGGGTGGTAATGTTAATTCTAGTAATAGCTGCAGCATTTACAGGCTATGTTCTACCTTGAGGACAAATAAGATTTTGAGGGGCAACAGTAATTACAAATATCTTTTCCGCTATCCCATATGTTGGCCAAAACCTTGTAGAATGAATTTGAGGCGGGTTTGCCGTAGATAACGCCACACTCAATCGATTCTTCTCATTCCATTTCCTTATTCCTTTCATTTTAATAGCAGCATCAGCAATTCATATCCTGTTTCTTCATCAGACAGGTTCAAACAACCCAATTGGAGTAAACTCTGACTCAGATCGTATTCCATTCCATATATATTATTCTATTAAGGATTTACTAGGTTACAGATTAGCATTAATATTATTCCTACTAATAGTATTATTTGCACCTAACCTTTTCACTGACCCAGAAAATTTTTTAAATGCTAATCCATTAATTACCCCAATTCATATCCAACCAGAGTGATATTTTCTTTGACTCTACGCTATTCTACGATCCATCCCAAATAAATTAGGTGGGGTAATTGCATTAGCAATAGCTTTATTAATTCTTCTAGTTCCTCCATTCACTGCGCCTTGAAGTAAAACAGGAACAGAATTTTACCCTGTAAATCAATTAATATTTTGAATGATGGTGGGGTCATGCGCAATCCTTACCTGAATTGGCGCACGCCCAGTAGAAGCCCCATATATTATTATCGGACAGGCAGCCACAGTTATATACTTTATATTCTTTATTTTAAACCCATTAATCCATTTATTATGGGATAAGTCAATCAAGCCTTAAAACTCTAAGTTAAATAAACTAAAGACCTTCAAAGTCTTAAATAGGTAATACCTGAGTTTTGCATGATACCTGATATTTTCTCAACATTTGACCCACATATCTCCAGAACCCTGCTTCCTATTAAATCAGTATTTTTACTATTAACTCCAATGCTAATTGCAATTATACTCGCCTCGTTATTTACAAGTAATTCACGTCTCTTGGCAATCTTCATATCCACAATAGATGCTATATACTCCCAACTAGCTCGCACTTTATCCTCATCTCTTAAGGGTATCACATTTATTGTCTCTTCAACATTTATACTAATTATTTCCCTAAATCTAATAGGTTTAGTCCCATATTGCTTTAGTCTATCCAGTCACCTTATTATAACTCTATCCTTGGGTCTTCCGCTATGATTAAGATTAATTATTTCCAGGTTAATATTTAAACCTGAGGCCACAACTGCACACTTCCTGCCAGACGGTGCCCCAGACTGATTAAACCCATTCTTAGTTCTAATTGAATCATCTAGCGTTCTAGTACGACCCTTAACACTATCATTTCGACTCGCCGCAAATATGACAGCCGGTCACATCGTTTTATCATTACTGGGAATTTATATATCAGCAGCGCTCTTTACCTCTACACTATCTAGATTTATTCTTCTATTAACCTCATCCTTTTACATTTTATTCGAAATCGCAATCTGTATAATTCAAGCATATATTTTCTGTCTCCTTGTTTCCTTATACAGAGACGATCATGCACACTAACTAGAATTATAGGTTAATTAAACCGATAAATTGTGGTTTTATAGATGCTACTAAGCTAATTCTCACAAGAACATTTAGCAAGTTGCACTACGGTTTCGACCCGGAGAGAGCTCAAATGAGCAATGTTTTCAAAAAAGGGGGGGAGGGCCAATACCTGCCACTCGGGTATTGGCCCTCCCGGCGATTTTCAAGTATCTGAAATTGTGGTGGGGAGGGGAGGGGGGGGTATTTTCATTGCATAAATTTCACTTCAAGGCAATTTCTAAAGGCCCAAAATCATAAATTTACCGTATTTATCCGAAAAACCCTTAG
>Ga0316619_10000045_pt1 | contig 16345 bp, 14 predicted proteins | sample OWC_Aug_M1_C1_D4_FD_207659 | JGI IMG/M metagenome (GOLD analysis project Ga0316619, IMG submission 207659) | Wetland soil microbial communities from Old Woman Creek delta, Ohio, United States - OWC_Aug_M1_C1_D4_B | ecosystem: Environmental > Terrestrial > Soil > Wetlands | place: USA: Ohio...
GAGATCCCATTCTCGCCCCCTGTCACGTCCGTCCAGCGGTAGCAAATCGTAAAGAAGAGCTGCGTAAAGGCCAGCGTGAGGAGCGCAAAGTAGACGCCGCGGCGGCGCATGAGGAGGAAGCCCACCAACGCGCCGGTCAGCGCGGCCAGGGCCGTGCCGATCAGGACGGGAAGGACGAACTGGCCCTTCAGGAAGTGGATCTGGACCAGCGTCGCCCCGTACATCCCCATGCCGAGGAACATCCCGTGGCCGAAGGAGAGAAGACCCGTGTACCCCAGCAGAATGTTGAAGGCCAAGCTGACCACGGCGAAGATCAGGATCTGACTGGCCATGAGGGCCGTGCTCTTGAGGTTCTCCAGGGCATACGGGAGGACCAGTAGCACGACCAACAGGGCCAGATTGGCCGTACCGCTCTGAAAGAGAAGCCAGCGTTTCATTCGAATCTCTCCCATCGCCGCCCGAGGAGTCCGCGGGGCCTGAGCAGGAGGATGGCGATCATGAGAGCGAACTTCGATGCATCGGCCATGGGAGGCCAAAAGAAGATGCAGAAGCTCTCCACCTCGCCGACCATCAGTCCGGCGATGACCGAGCCCCAGAAGCTCCCCAGTCCGCCGATGACCACCACCACGAAGGCGAAGGTGCCCGTATTCGTCCCCATGGCCGGCTCCACACCCGCCAGCGGAGAGGCCAGCACGCCCGATACGGCAGCCAGCGCCACCCCGAGACCGAACACGGCGGTAAAGACCGGCTTCAGGCTGATCCCGAGGACCCGAACCATGTCCGGGTCATGGCTCCCCGCCCTGATGATCATGCCATAGGGCGTCTTCTCCAGGAAGAGCCAGAGACCGGTGATGACCAAGATGGAGCAGAGCCCGATGAAATAGCGGTACTTCGAGTAGATCACGGGACCGGCCGCGATGGCGCCCCGCAAGACGTCGGGAATCTGGAAGGGAATCCCCTGCGGCCCCCACGCGGCGCGGACCACCTGCTCCAGGAACATGGCCAGACCGAACGTGAACAGGAGCCCCAGCGCGGGGTCGCCCTTGTAGATCTGCCGCAGGAAGGCCGCCTCCACGGCCATGCCGAGAAGGGCGACGAGGAGCGGGGAGATGATCAGATTCGGGAAGAAGCCGATGTACGGGGCCAGCGTCACCGTCGCGTAGGCCCCGAGCATGTACAGAATGCCGTGGGTCAGGTTCACGATGCCGATCATCCCGAAGATGATTGACAGCCCGATAGCCAGGAGGACGTAGATGGCCCCGAGCACGATGCCGTTGATAAAGAACTGAAGAAAGGTCGTGAGGTCCATGGGCTCCCTCGCGGGATCGCATCCCGGAAACGCTCCTGCCCCCCTCGGGGTCGAGGGGGGCAGGCGTTGTCAGGTAAATCAACCGCGCTTCATGTTGCAGGTGTTCTCTTCCTTGGTGGACGCGATGACCTCCAGGCTCTCGTCCTTGTTCGGAACCTCGCCCACCACGTTGAAGATGTCCCACTGATCCTTGTTGCCGGTCTTCTTGATGTCGACCACGTACATCGGCTGCATGAGCTGGTGGTCGTACGTCCGGTAGTACAGCTCGCGGCCTTTGCCGCCGTCGAACTTGACCTTCTCCAGGGCCTCGGCCACCTTCTTGCTGTCGGTGGTGCCGGCCATCTTGATGGCCTCCGCCAACACCTTGATGCTGGTGTAGTCGCCCCAGGCTTGGTTCTCCGGCGGCTGGCCGTACTTCTGCCGATACGTGGTCACGAATCTCTTGGTGTACTCGTTGTTCAGGTCGCCCCACCAAATGACGGTCCAGACCCCCTGGGCCGTATCCTTCCCCGTATTCCACATGAGCACGGTGTCTGTCACGCCGCCGGCCACGTCGATCTTGAGGCCGAATTCGGTGTACTGCTTGAGGAAGGTGGTCTGGTCCGATCCGGCGACGTTGCAGAAGATGACCTCCGGCTTGGCATTTCTCACCTTCAGGAGGAAGGAGCTGTAGTCGGCAGTTCCGGTCGGCACCAGATCGTGGCCGATCTCCTTGCCGCCCAGCTCGTTCAGGAGGCGCCTCGTGACGCGGGTGAGGTCGTGGCCGAAGGCGTAGTCCGAGGTGAGAATGTAGAACGTCTTGTAGTTCTTGTTCTTCAACAGGTAGCGGCCGATGGCCTTGACGTACTGGGTGTTGGAGGCCTCGGTACAGAACGTATAGTAGTTGCACTTCTCGCCGCGGATCTGGTCGGAGTTGGACCCGGTGTTGAAGAAGATCTTCTGGTAGCGCTCGGCGACGTCCATGACGGCCAATGCCACGGCGCTGCTGACGGTGCCGAGGAGGAAGTCCACCTTGTCCTGCTGGATCATCTTGGTGGCCTTCTGGACGCCGACGCCCGGGTTCGTCTCGTCGTCGACGATCGTTTCCAGCTTTCGTCCGAGCACACCGCCGGCCGCGTTGATCTCCTCGATCGCCAGCTTGCCGGCCTTCGACGCGAAGTCGCCCATGGGGGAGAGGAAGCCGGTCAGCGGGACCAGGTGGCCGATCTTGATCGGCTGCTGCTGGGCCTTAAGGATGGCGGGCGCGAAGATCTGCGCAGTACCGGCGGCGGCCGCCGCGGCGCTCGCCGTCTTGATGAAACGTCGCCTGCTGATGCTCTTCTTTTCCATCGTGTTCCCTCCGATTCCTTGTAAAGCGGGTTGGCCAACTGTCCAGTATCAGGCGCGCCTGCCCTGCGGAGGCAAGGTCACCGCGTCGTCACGCCATCGCGCCGCGCATCGCCTCCTTCAGTCAAGAGTGCAGTCCCTTTGGTGTTGCCTCCGACCGTGATCAACGCACTATCGAGGGATCGGCCCGGCGCGGCAGACGGCGCCATCCTTCCGCGGCGCAGGCAGATCATCCAGGTTGCGGCAAACCCTTCCTTCTCGCGGAGCCTGGCGGTGGCCATTCGCCGCGCAGCGCGACCCTCTCCTGGTTGTTCAGAGATTGCGGGAGCATCCCTCGACCCAGGGCGAAATGTCAAGGCGAAATCCGCCAGGACACATTCCGCGAAGATGGTACGGACGTCAGGCGCGCGTCGTGAATTCCCGGCCGACGCCCAGCTGTCTAACGAAGCACTAGGGGACGTCCATAAAATTATAAAAGAGTTTCCCACCACTCCTTGACTGACGAAACGGAGTACTGCGAGAAGCGGGAGGTCGCCCCCGGAAGAAAGCCGGAAGCACGGCGGTGGTTTTCGCGGGTGGAGCCGGGGCGGCTTCGCCGCGGGAAGCACGGTGCGCCATCGCACGTAGCAAAGACTTTTATACTTTTATGGACGTCCCCTAATTCCTTGGGTGTCCGCCGGGAGGACCATCCCGAGCTCGCGCCGATGTCCAAGCGCGAGGCGTCATCCGAGGAGGGCAGAGTATCCGGCTAGAGTGACCGGCCCGCTGCCTGGGCGAACGGGGCCAGCTCTTTCATGAGCTGCCGGAACACGTCGGGTTTCAGGGATTGAATGCCGTCGCTGACGGCGATCTCGGGGCGCATGTGCACCTCGATCATCAGACCGTCGGCCCCGCAGGCGATGCCGGCTTTCGCCATTGGTGTCACGTACTCCCAGTGGCCCGTTCCGTGGCTGGGATCCACGATCACCGGCAAGTGGGTGAGCTTCTTGAGGACGGGGACAGCATTCAGGTCCAGGGTGAAGCGGGTCGCCGTCTCGAACGTCCGGATGCCCCGCTCGCACAGCACGACGTTGTAGTTCCCCTCCGACAGGATGTATTCCGCCGCCATCAGGAACTCCTGGATGGTGGACGCCATGCCCCGCTTCAAGAGGACGGGCTTCCCGACCTCGCCCACCCGCTTCAGCAGCGCGAAGTTCTGCATGTTGCGCGCGCCGACCTGAAGCATGTCCGCGTACTCGGCGATCAGGTCCACGTCTTCCGGCTTCAAAACTTCGGTCACCACGCCGAGGCCCGTGGCGTCGCGAGCCTGCGCGAGCAACCGCAGACCCTCCTTGCCCATGCCCTGGAACGCGTACGGCGACGTGCGGGGCTTGAACGCGCCGCCGCGCAGGATCGAGGCACCGGCCTCCTTGGCGAGGAGGGCGAGCTGCATGACCATCTCCTCGCTCTCCACGCTGCACGGGCCGGCGATGATCGGCAATCGGACGCCACCGAATTCGGCACCGCCGACCTTGACTATGCTGGCTGCCGACCTGAACTCGCGACTGGCCAGCTTGAAGGGCTGGAGGATGGGGACCACGCTCTCCACGCCCGGCATGACCTCCAGCGAGTGGAGGCGGGCCTTCCCGCGTTCATCCCCGACCGCGCCGATGACGGTGCGTTGTGTCCCCCAGATGACGTGGGGCTGGTAGCCCAACTCTTCAATGGTGCGGATGACGTCATGCACCTGCTCCTTGGGAATGCCGCCCTTCATGACGATGATCATGGGTCACCTCCTGGGTCGATTCGTCAACCGGTCAACTGGTCGATCGGGAAGAACAGCCGACGATCCTCATTGTCCGTGCATTGGCGATTTAACAAAAAAGGCCACGGGGCGTCGCCTGCCCCGTGGCCTTTGGTGTCTGGATGCGGTACAGTTTAGCTCATCCGTCGCCTCGAGCCGGCCGGGCAGACGCCCGCAAAGTAAAAGTAAAACGAAAACCGGCTCGTATGGAGGCTGGACATTCTTGCGTCTCCCGGATGGCTGCCGTGATACGTATCATTGCAGGGAACGCGCGTCAAGCGATTTGTCCGCTTGGGCCGCGCCGGGGCGGCCTCCCGGCGGGACAGACGCGAAGACATCGTCCCATGCAATCGGTAACCATCCGGCTTTGCCGACACGTGTTCCAGTCGGTGCGCGCCGGCGGATTCAGCCAGAGGCCGTGTTCCTCTGCCTCGGGGAGCGTGCTCAGGGCGCCGCCGGGGCATTGCCGCACACACTCCAGACACGCGAGTCCGTCGCACGTCTTCATGGCGAGGAGGGGCGATGGGGTCAGCGGGGCCGCGGTGATTACGGAGTTCCAGCGAATGCGGGGGCCGTACCTGGCCGTGACCACCACGTTGTTCAGACCGAACTCACCCAGTCCCGCCCGCACGGCGGCATGGCGGTGGGAAAAGATGGCCGGCACGTGCGCGTACTCCTCCGGCACCCCGGTGTTGGTCGTGGGGAAGAAGAGCGAAGGGTACCCGACGTCTTCCAGGTGTGTGGCAACGCGCAGGGCGATCGCGTTCAGGTGATCGTTGATGATCTGATACCCCGACTTCTCGTACAGGCACAGGCGGAGCGCTTCGGTGCGCTTCGATTCGGGGTAGAACGGCGAACCCTTGAGCAAGTCCGGCCACGCCATGACCCGATCCAGGATCCGGATGCCAAAGGTCATCACCGCTTTCGCGCCGGGCAGCAGCTCAGCCGGGTGATGCGCAGGGGGCGCCCCGTCGAACCGCTCGACCGGCGCCACACCCACCAGGCTCGCTCCCATGTCCCGTGCCATGTTCGCCGTCGCCGTCGTGAGATCCATTGCGTGCCCTTTCGTGCCACCGTCCATGTCGCCTGTCCATGACCAATGACCAATTTTCAATGACCAATGCGAGAGAACGCGTTCGACGAAGTGTCCAGACCTCGTTCGACACTGCCATCTGCGTACGTCATTTGTCCCTCGGAATCGGGCGTGCCTCCGGGCTAGGGTTTGGCCGGCGCCGGCATGGGCATGTTGAGCATGATGCCCGGGGCGCCGCCGCTTCCCATCGAGAACTGCGGGAGCTTTCCGTCCCATTTCTCCAGGTAGCGCTGCTGGATCAGAGTGGTCGTGAGCGACGCCGCCACCTTCTGATTGTAGGTAGCCTCGGCCTCGCCCCGGATCTTGGTCGCCTCGGCCTCGCCCTTGGCCTTCTCCCGGGCTGCGTCGCCCTGCCCCTTGGCCTGGGCTGCGACGATCTCGGCCTGACGCTGGGCTTGGATCAGCTCGTAGCGCTTCTGCTCGGCCTTCTGCTCCTCGATCTGCTTTGCCTCGATGGCCTTCTCGTACGCCTTGTCGAAGCTGATGTTCGCCAGTGCAGCCTCTTTCACCTCGATGCCGTACTTGGCCAGCCAAGTGGTCAGCTCGCGCTGCACATCCGACTTGATCTTGGGGCGCTGGTGGAGGATCTCGGTGGCCACATGGAGCGCGGTGTTGGCCTTCAAGACCTCCTGCGCCGCGGGATCGATGATGACGCTGGCGTAGTTCGGGCCGATCCGCTGGTAGACCTCGGTCGCTTTGTCCGGCGTCAACCGGTAGTTCAAGACCATCTCGACGTGCACCGCCTGAAGATCCTTGCTGGCTGCGTCGTACTTCGCCTGGTGTTTCTGGACGCGGGTGTTCATCTCCACCACGTCGTACAGCGGATTGACCAGGTTGATCCCCTCGTGAAGCGCAATCGGTTGGACCTTTCCGAAGAGCAGCGCTACCCCCACCTGGCCCGCGCCGATCATCCGCACGGCCGAGGATACGATCATCAGCGCGCCGATGGGGACCAGGGCTATGGCGACGATCCGCACGAGTTTCAGGCTTCCTTCGATGCCGAACTCCCTCGTTTGGCGAGCCATCAGGCGTGTCAGCGCGGTTGTGCCGATCAGACCGGCCACGACGAGGATCGTTCCGAACACGAGCCGCATGGCTTCGCCTCCGAGCCCCCTCCCCGGTGGTTGCGCGCGTCCCCTGCCACGACGACTATTGCGCCGGCGTTAACTCCGCGCTGGGCGCCAGGACAATAGCAGACGCCCGCATTTCGTCAATGGCCTTGACGCAGTCCCCGGGCTTGACCTCGACGCCTCGGATGGCGTCCTCGATCACGACGACGTCCAGACCCGCGCGCCGCGCGTCCAGGGCCGTCCCTTTCACGCAATAGTCAGTGGCCAGGCCGCAGACAAAGGCGCGGCCAATGCCGCGCGAGGCGAGGAGAGCGGCCAGATCGGTCCCTTGAAAGCCGGAATACGCCTCGGCGTCTCTGGTGAGGGCCTTGGAGACGATGTGCCGGATGCGCGCTTGGTCCAGGGCGTGATGGAAGGCGGCGCCGTCCGTCCCGGCCACGCAGTGGGGCGGCCAGATGCCGCCCTGGGCCGTGAACGAGCAGTGGTCGGCGGGGTGCCAGTCGCGGGTAGCAACGGTCAGCCAATCGGTCAAGGCGAGGAGCCGGTTGATCACCGGCACCACCTCGTCTCCCCGCGGCACGGCCAGAGCGCCGCCGGGACAGAAGTCGCGCTGAACGTCGACGACGATCAGGGCGTCCGTCCGAGGATCCACGGTGATGGACATGAGCCACCTCCCCCATGAGGCTGGCTATTTCAAGCCGATACCGGGTAGCGGCAGACCGGTCACCGCGGTCGGCGCGGCGATTTGCCCGGCGACGGGTTGTCCGCTGTGCGGTCTGTCGTGTGTTCGGACCGACTGTTCAGTGCCTCGCGGAGCTCGTTCACAGCCGCGCGCGGATCCGCGTTCCCGAAAATTGCCGAGCCGGCCACGAGGATGCTGGCGCCGGCCTGGGCGACATCCCGACAGTTCTCCAGCTTGATGCCTCCGTCCACTTCCAGTTCAGGCCGCGGATTCAAGCGCTCCAGCCATTGATGCATGTCTTCTATCTTCTTCCGAACGAAGGGAATGAATGCCTGTCCGCCGAATCCCGGGTTCACCGACAGGAGCAGAATGAGGTCGACCTGATCGAGCACCTGCTCCACCGCGTGGAGCGAGGTGGAGGGGTTCAGGGCCACGCCGGGCTTGACGCCCAGCTCACGGATTTGCTGCAGCGTGCGGTGGAGATGGGGGCACACTTCCGCGTGTACGGTGAGAAACGCGGCCCCGGCCTTGGCAAAAGCGGCAATGTACCGTTCAGGGTGCTGGATCATCAGGTGGACGTCCAGCGGAAGATGCGTCCGCCGGTGCATCGCCTCGACCACGACCGGGCCGATGGTCAGGTTCGGCACGAAGTGGCCATCCATGACATCCACATGCAGCAGGTCCGCAACCGGCTCGATCTTGGCGATCTCGTCGCCCAGCGCGGCAAAGTCCGCCGACAGGATCGAAGGCGCGATCTTGACCATGGGCATCTCCTTGTTCTAGTCCCCGATGGTAATCTGGACCTGTCCGCCCACCTTGACCTGGGCGCCGGGGGCGGGGTCCTGCTCGATCACGTGGCCGCCCTGCGCGATCGACTCGTAGAAGCTCAGGCGGGCTTCCAGCTGGAGCTCCTTCAGGAGGTTCAGGGCGACGACCATTTCGCGGCCGAGCAAATCGGGGACCACGACGATGTCCTCCAACGGTCCCAGACTCTCCAGCAATCGGATCGTGGCGCCTCGCGTCACCGTGGTGCCCCCCGGGGGTTCCTGGGCAATGACGGTGTCTCGCCGATGCGCGTCCGAATGAATCGAGGTCACCGGACCCAAGACGAGACCCGCCTCGGCCAGGACCCGCCTCGCCTGCGTGGAGGTCAGACCCGCTAGGTCGGGGGCGGCGATCTGGTCGGATCCTCGGCTGACGATGAGTCGCACCTCGCCTCCGAGCTTCAGGCGCGTGCCTTGAGCGGGTCGCTGGCGCGCGACGTGCTCCTTGGGGATGGCTGTGCTGAATTCCTCGGCTATCACTCTCGGGGCGAGGCCGACCTCTGTGATCAAGGCCTCGGCCGCCACGGAATCCAGCCCGATGACGCGCGGGACTTCCACCTTGTCTGCTTCCAGGAACCACAGCATGGCTACATAGCCGGAAAGCGTGGCGACAGCCGCCAGGCCGGCGCAGATGGCTGCGGCGCGGATCAGGCGATACAGGCAACCGTAGCGCGGAGCGGAGCCTTGGCCGGGAGGTGTCATGATGCCCCTCGTCGCAAACGGGCCACGAAGAACCCGTCCGTGTCATGGCGGTGCGGCCAGGCGCGCAGGATCCCCCGGCGCACAGGATCGGCGAGCGCCTGCAGGTCCGGTCCAGGCGCCTCCAGGGCGAATGCCGTATGGCGGGCGAGAAACGCGTCGATCACCTCGTCTGTTTCCTCCGGCTCCAGACTACACGTGCTATACACCAGCAGGCCGCCCGGGGACACCGCCTCCGCCACACCGTCCAGCAGAGCCTTTTGCAGCGCGGCCGCACGCGGCAAATCCTCGAGCCGACGACGCCATTTGATCTCCGGCCGGCGACGCAGCGTCCCCAGGCCGCTGCACGGCGCGTCCAGCAGGACGCGGGAGAACCGGCCAGCCCACGCTCCACCCGCCTCGCGTGCATCGTAAAGCGTGGCGTGCACGCTGGCAAGGCCTAAGCGGGCCGTTGCTTCGGAGAGGCGACGAATGGCGCGCGGACTTCGATCCAGAGCCAGGACCTTACCCCTGGGACCCACGGCGGCGGCGATAAGCGCGCTCTTGCCGCCCCCGCCGGCGCAGGCGTCCAGGACGTGCTGGCCGGGTGCCACGTCCAGCGCCAGGACCGGAAGCGCGCCGGCCTCGTCCATGGGGAGGAATAATCCTTGAGCGAAGCCGGCGAGATCGCGCGGGCTCCCGGCCCCCCGGCAGGCGAAGGTCCCGGGTACGCACCGTCCGGGGACGACCTCGGGCACGGCTCCCCGCAACACGCGCTCCACCTCGTCGGCGTCCGCCTTGAGGCGGTTCACGACGACGACGAGCGGGGGCACACGGTTGTTGGCGGTCATCAGCGCGGCGGCGTCCTCGCGGCCGAGCCGGCGCAACCATCGCTCCGCGAGCCAGGCCGGATGCGATCCGGGCCCGGTCCAGTAGGCCAGAGGGTCCCCGGCGGCGTCCGGCCCCGGGTGCTTCAACTGGCCGGCGACCCGGCGGAGGACGGCATTCACGTACCCTGAAGCCCGCCCCGCGCCTACCTCGTGGGCCAGGGAGACCGTCTCGTCCACCGCCGCAAAGTCCGGAATGCGGTTGAGGCAGGCCAGCTGGTACGTCCCGAGGCGCAGGAGCCGACGCACCGCGGGGTCCAGGGCGGCGATGGGTCGATCCAAGACCGGCGCCAGCCGCCAGTCCAACAGGCCCCGCCACCGCAGGACGCCGTACACCAGCTCCGTCACAAGAGCGCGGTCGGGCTGGGATAACCCGCTGCTCCGCAAGCGGGCGTCCAGCAGGACATTGGCGTACGCGTCGGTGGCATCGACTCGGCCGAGAACGTCCACGGCGATCCGCCGCGCGCTGAATCGTCCCGCCGCCATGCCCGCGCCCTCCAACACGTCGCTGAGAAAACTCGTTTGTCCCAGGCTGCTCAAAAAGGTCCAGATGCAAGGCGGAGCGCCGGGTACCCATCCGTCAGGATGGGTGCAGGTGCGAGGCGTACTCTATCCGTACGCCGCAGCATCGCGCGAGCGTTCCAACGCGGCAGATGGGCCTTTTTCAGCAGCCTGTTAGGCATAGCGCGCCCCCACGCTGAGGCGCCGGCCGCGTACAAACTCCGCGGCGGTCATTCGCCGCTTGCCTGCCGGTTGGACGTCCAGCAGCGCCACGGCCCCGGCACCCGTGCCGACCATGACGGAAGTCTCCTCGATCGCCAGTATCACGCCGGGCGGGCCGGATGCCTCCCGTGTCTCGGCCTTCAGGAGCCGCAGGCGTTGGCCGTCCGCGAGGATGACGTACGCACCCGGTGCCGGCGATAGCCCGCGGATGCGATTCACCAGAGAGACCGGGTCTCCCGCAAGCTCCGCGCGGCAGTCCGCGTCGCCGAGCTTCGGCGCCAGGCTGACCCGGGAGGCGTCCTGTGGGGTCCAGTGTCCGTCTCCGCCGGCCAGAATACGAAGCGCGTCGGCCAGAGTCACGGCTCCCAGGACGGCCAATCGATCATGGAGGCTCCCCGCGTCGTCCTCGGGAAGGATCGGACATGCGCGCTGCAGCAGGATGGGGCCGGCGTCCATCTGCTCCTCGACCCGCATGATTGTGACTCCCGTCTCGGTCTCCCCGGCCATGACGGCGCGTTGGATGGGGGCGGCGCCTCGGAATTTCGGGAGGAGGGAGGCGTGGAGGTTGATGCAGCCGAGTGGCGGCAGCTCGCGCACGGCACGCGGAAGAAATTGCCCAAACGCCACCACCACGACCACCTCGGGGCGCGCCTCGCGCAGTGATGCGAGGACCGCTGGATCGCTCACCCGCTCGGGTTGCACCAGAGGCAGACCGTGCCGTTCCGCGGCCTGTTTCACCGCCGGCGATCGCAGATCGCGCCCCCGGCCAGCCGGCCGGTCCGGTTGGGTGACGACCAGGGCCACGGCATGGCCGTCCGCGGCCAATCGGTCCAGCGAGGGAACGGCAAAATCCGGACTGCCCATGAAGATGATGCGCATCGTTCGTCCGACGCTCCCCGGCCGCGCCTTGTTCTAGTGTGGTGAATCAGAAGTTCGTCAACAATTTCGTCGGCCCTCGGGACCGCCCCTCCCCCGCTTAGGGCCTCGTCGAGAACCGGCCCGCCTTGCTCCGCCGCCGCCGCCCCTCGGGGCGCGTCGCGCCGTGAAAGGTGAATCGCTGCACAGTTCGCTGCCTGCGAGGTCACGGCGTCCCGAAACCGGCTGGCCCGCGGGCCCAGCGGGCTCGGGGCGATCCCAAGGGCCTCGATTTCGCGCAGGCTGCTCAAAAAGGTCCAAATGCAAGGCGGTCCGCGATGGGCCGAGTGAGGCGTACTCCACGTACGCCGCAGCGAGCGCCCAAGCGGACCAACGCCGCAGATGGGCCTTTTTCAGCAGCCTGCCATCAGGGCACGGATCGTGTCGTCCATTCGACGCCTGTGGCTTCCCGCCCAATACAGCCGACCGCACGCCGGGCAGCCCCAGAAGGCATCTTGGTGGCTCCACACGAATTCCGGGACGCGGCCGAAGACCTCCGCCTTCGTGCGCGGCTCCACCAGGGCATTGCAGCGCGGGCAGCGACGCGCCGACGGGTCCGCGGGTGCCAGGTGAAAGGTCCGGATCACCTGGCGCAGTTGCTCGGCCACGTGATCGCTGCGCACGAGGAGGTGGGGCGGCAGATCGCGACGCCGGACGAGGCCGGTGTCGCGGGTCAGGAGGATGCGCCCCGTCTCCCGCGCCCGTTCGATCAGTGCGGCGTCCTCGACGCGGACGTAATCGACGTCGTACCCTAGGATGCGCAGCCAGGTCGCCAGCCGCCCGAGCATCGCGTCGGCGACAAACCGCGGGGACCCGCCGGACTGGCCGTCCGGCCGCAGGCTAGGCTCCATGGCCTCACTTTAACACACCCCCGCTCTCATCGCTACGTGAGCGGCGCGGCCGGCGCTCCCACCGACCGCGTCAAGAATGTGAGGGAAACCTCTCGCCACTCACCGCTTGTAATAGTACATAGAAGGTGCCGACACAGACTGTGAGGACTGGAGGGAAATGATGGGAGTCGAGACCCATGGCCAGAGGCGCGCACCCTCGCGTGCGGGCGAGGTGGCCCGCTTGTTCCTCAAGCTGGGGACGATCGCCTTCGGGGGTCCCGCGGCGCATATCGCCCTGATGGATGACGAGGTAGTGCGCAAACGCGGCTGGGTGACGCGGGAGCAATTCCTGGATCTCCTCGGGGCGACCAACCTCATCCCCGGCCCGAACTCGACCGAGATGGCGATCCACCTCGGACTCCTTCGGGCGGGCTGGCGTGGACTGCTCGTCGCCGGGGCCAGCTTCATTCTCCCCGCCATGACGATCACGGGGGTCCTGGCCTGGGCGTATGTCCGGTACGGCGCGCTGCCGGAAGTCCTCTGGCTGCTGTACGGGGTGAAGCCGGTCATTATTGCGATCGTGTTCCAGGCTCTCTGGGGGTTTGCACGGAAGGCTGTCAAAGGTCCCCTCACCGGGGCCGTCGGTGTGGCGGCCCTGGCGCTGTCATTTCTCGGATGGGACGAAGTCCTCCTCCTGGTCCTGGGCGGAATCGTGGTGATGCTCGCCACGCGTCGCCATGGCAGAGGAACACAAGCGGCGGCCACCGCGGCCGTCTCAGGAGCCCTCGTGGGCGGGGGGACGACTGCCTCCGCGGCAGGCCTGGCCGCCATCCCAACCCTATCGGTGAACCTCTGGGCGCTGACAGGGTTCTTCCTGAAAGTTGGTTCGGTGCTCTTTGGGAGCGGCTATGTCCTCCTCGCCTTCTTGCGGGCGGACCTGGTACAGCGGTGGGGTTGGCTCACCGACCAGCAGCTCATGGATGCCGTCGCCGTGGGGCAGTTCACTCCCGGGCCCGTGCTCACGACGGCGACATTCATTGGCTACGTCGTGGCCGGCGTGCCGGGCGCTTTGCTGGCAACGCTCGGCATCTTCCTCCCCTCGTTCGTGTTCGTGGCGGCGAGCAGTCCGCTCATCCCTCGGATGCGACGGTCTGCGTGGGCCGGGAGCTTCTTGGATGGGGTCAACGTCGCGTCGCTGGGCCTGATGGCGACCGTCACTTGGCAACTCGGACGCGCCGCCCTGGTGGATTGGGTAACGCTCGCCACGGCGCTTGTGGCCACCCTGTTGGTCTTCCGCTTCCAGATCAACTCCGCTTGGCTCGTCCTGGGCGGCGCCGCCATTGGCCTGGGCGTACAACTGGTCCGTTGACGACGGCCGCACAGGCGTGAAATTATTGAGTCCTGCAAAAGAGATGTGACGCAGGCGTGCGCGGAGAAACAGCTGTACAAACCTGAATCGTAATGGAGATCGTCCCAAGTCTTGCGCAAGCGTCAACAATCCTTCGCTGACCGTGACAGGGCGCGCACGGAACCCGTGATTGTGAAGATCTGGCGGGGTGTGCTTGACGTGGGGATGCTAGCCGGCATCCTCGCGGTGGCCCCAACCGTGCACGCGCAAGGCATCCCAGAGTGTTCGAGCGTGCTCGGTCGAGGTCGCAAGTCGCTGCGGCCGAGGGCAGCGCCACGAAGGCCGACTTCCGGGTCGGGGGCGCTCGCTAGCCGCTGTCGTGCGTCTGCATCAGACGCAACAAGATGTCGTCGGTGAGTCTCAGGCGCCGCGCCAGCTCTCTGGCAATGTTCATCATCAGCAGAGAGAAGAGCGCGGCGTCCTCCTTCTGCAGCCGGAGAAGCGCGCGCCTCGACAGGACGATAACCTCGCTGTCCTCTCGGGCGACGGCCGTGGCGGCATGCCGCTGCATGGACATCAACGAAGCTTCCCCGAAACATTCCCCCGCAACCAGCGTCTTCTTTTGCAGTGCTAGCCCTTGCTCCATGATCAGCAGGTCAATCTTGCCGCGCGTCACGATGTAGATGTGGGAGGGATCGTCGCCCTTCCGGAAGATGTGCTCGCCCTTGACGAACGCCCCCTGTTCCAGCCACCGGCAGACCTCGGACAACTGTCGTTCCGACAGCCCCCCGAAGAGCGCGATGTCCGACAGGATCGGGAACACGGATTCGGGATCGGCGAGTGGGTCAAATGTTTTCATGGATCGCTGAAACCGAGCACGGCCACGCCCGGGCGAGCACCTGGGAGCAACGAGGACATCGAGGGCGTGTCCTGACGCGTTGGTCCGCCGGATCAGGGAGAACCGTTATCCGCGCGGCAGCACCGCCGGCACCGGGCACGCCCCGGAAGACTATCGAAGCGGCCCCCGCGTGTCAACGCGAAATGCTGGAGCGGACCGCCTGGGCGCCGCCGAAGGATGGGGAGCCGTCCCGGCATTCCCATGACGCGGCGCCCGCGAGCGCGAAAGCCCGGTTTCCACTTGACACCCGCGCGGCGACTGAGGGAAATTACGCAGAGTTGCGGAGTCGGCCGCGGAGCACGGTTTCTCGTCGGCCCAGCGAGATCGAGCCATGACAAAGATCGTCGGGATGGTTCTGGCGGGAGGTCGGGTCGACGAGCTGCTGGTGCTGACGGCCAAGCGACCCAAGAGCGCCCTGCCGATGTGGGGCATGTACCGCATCATCGACTTCGTCCTCTCCAACATGATGCGCGCGGGGATCTACGCCGTCGGCGTCCTCTCGCAATACCGCCCGCACTCGCTCAATACCCACCTCCTCAACGGCGAGCCCTGGGACTACGTGGGCCGCTCGCGCGCGCTCCGGGTCCTGAGTCCTTTCAAGGGGGCCGAAGACTCCGACTGGTACAAGGGGACGGCGGACGCCCTCTACCAGAATCTCGCCTTCATCGAGCGGTACGCCCCCGAGACGGTCGTGGTGGCCTCCGCGGATCACGTGTACGCCATGGACTACCGGCCCATGCTCCAGCAGCACGCCGCGAGCGGGGCGGACCTCACCATCGCCTTCAAGCGGGTGCCACGCGAGGAGGCTCACCTGTACGGGGCGGCGGTCCTGGACGCGTCGAGGCGGGTGACGGTGTACCAGGAGAAGGTCAGCCAACCCGAGGGGGATCTCGCCTCGCTCACGGTGTACGTCTTCAATACCCGGTGCCTCGTGGAGCGCCTGAAGCAGAACGCCCGCGACGGCCAGACTTTCCAGATCTACTCGGAAATCATCCCGCGGATGCTCGAGGAGAAGGCCCGGGTCTTTGGCTGGGTCTTCGACGGCTACTGGCAATACGCGCGTACGCTCGACACGTACTATGCGACCAACATGGATATCTTGAAAGCCGGTGCGCCCGACCTTTCGGCGTGGGGCGTTCGAACCAACACGAATCCCGGAACCCTGGGGGATCCGACTCCGGCGCTGTTCCGGCCGACGGCCAAGGTGACCTCGTCGCTGGTGTGTTGCGACACAGTGATAGAGGGCACGGTGGACCACAGCATCCTTTCTCCCGGGGTCGTCATCGAGCGCGGGGCTGTCGTCCGGGACTCCGTCGTCATGCACCGCTGCAGGATCGCTGAGGGGGCCGTCGTGGATCGCGCGATCCTGGACAAGGATGTCCGGGCGGGCAAAGGGGCCCACGTCGGCTACGGCGATGTTGTTCCAAACCGGCTGCATCCCCAGACGCTGTCCACCGGCGTGACGGTGATCGGAAAGGGCTCCCGGATCCCCGAGGGCCTGCGGATGGGCCGGAGCTGCATCGTCCATCCGGACATGCAGGAAGCGAATTTTCCCCAATCGGAGATCCCGTCGGGAAGCGTGGTAAGCGCATGAGACCGCCGCGGGACACCCTGGTGATGCTGCTGGCCGGGGGCGTGGGCAGCCGGCTGAACATTCTCGCGTCGGAGCGCGCCAAGCCCGCCGTGCCCTTCGGCGGCAGCTTCCGGATCATCGACTTCACGCTCTCCAACGTCATGCACTCCGGCTTGGAGCTGGTCGGGCTCCTCACGCAGTACCGGCCGCTCTCCCTCATGGACCACGTCCGGAACGGGGAACCCTGGGACCTCGTCGGGCGCCAGCGCGGTGTGAGAATTCTTCCGCCCCACACCGGGAAAGCGGATGCGGACTGGTACAAGGGGACCGCAGACGCGATCTACCAGAACCTGACCTTCATGGTGGACCGCAAACCGGACAAGGTCGTCATTTTATCGGGCGACCA
>Ga0316619_10000047_pt1 | contig 16113 bp, 20 predicted proteins | sample OWC_Aug_M1_C1_D4_FD_207659 | JGI IMG/M metagenome (GOLD analysis project Ga0316619, IMG submission 207659) | Wetland soil microbial communities from Old Woman Creek delta, Ohio, United States - OWC_Aug_M1_C1_D4_B | ecosystem: Environmental > Terrestrial > Soil > Wetlands | place: USA: Ohio...
ACCTACGGCAAGAGGCCCATACACGACATAACTATGGCCGGTGATCCAACCTGTGTCGGCAGTGCACCAGTAAACGTCGTTATCCTTGATGTCAAAGACGTGCTTGGTTGTATAGGCCGTTCCCACCATGTAACCGGCACAGGTGTGCACGATCCCCTTAGGAGTCCCGGTTGATCCGCTGGTATAGAGGATGAAGAGGGGGTCCTCGGCATCCATTACCTCAGCTGGGCATGTGGCAGGGACCCCGTCCATGACCTCGTGAAAGTCTACTTCCATCTCCCTGTGCAGTTCTACAGGTTGTTCTACTTCACGGGAGAGCACCACGACCTTCTCCACACTGGGAGCATTGATTATGGCTTCTTCGACAATTGTCTTCAACGGAATGGACTTTCCACGGCGGATTGTCACGTCTGCGGTGATCACGATCTTGGCCTCAGCGTCCTTGATCCGCATGTTGAGCGCCTGAACACCAAAACCTCCGAAGACCACACTGTGAACTGCACCAATCCTTGCGCACGCAAGCATAGCGATGATCTGTTCGGGAACAAGTGGCATATAAATGCAGACACGATCCCCCTTCTGCACCCCGAGGTTCTTCAGTCCATTGGCAAAGCGGCAGACCTCCTGAAAGAGCTTCTTATAGGTGAAGATTCTTTCTTCCCCTTCCTCTCCCCTCCAGATGAGGGCAACTTTGTTTCGGCGGTGGTTGTTAACATGCCTGTCCAGGCAATTGTAAGTTATATTAAGCTTGGCGTTCACGAACCACTTGGCGTAGGGATAGTTCCATTCGAGAACTTTATCCCACTCCTTAAACCAATCAAGATGGCGGGCTTGTTTCTCCCAGAATCCCTCTTTGTCGGCTAAAAATTCTTTATACACCTGGGCATAGTTCTTTGTCCACGCCTGCTCCTTGTATGAGGGGTCGGGGATATAGTATTTCTCATCCCCGGCCATGGACACTTTAAATGATTCTGGCATGTAAGGTTACTCCTTATCCGTGTACGATCCTTCCATCGTCATCCAAATCCTGCATCCAAAAGGATACATAGGAATCCCGGACGAACCGGGAGCCATGATCCCGTGAACGCATTCCTCCTTATGAAGATTGTAATGTTGTTCATCTCACCTTGCATGGAGGCAGACCCTGTTGGTCAGCCTCAGGTTGGAATACATCCCATATTTTTACCTCTATCCTCCGGAGTGTATTGTAATGATTAATCATTATAATAAAAAAACCTGCTGAATCTGTTTGACGCCGTGAAAGAATACTCTACCCTTTTCCGAACAGCACTATGGCAACCACCAGAAAAAGAAGAAGCGCGCGATCTTACATTCGGAAAAAAATGGAGATCGAAGTAAGGAGTGAAGGATTAATCCAATTTTTCCGGGGAAAAAGCATTAAAATCCTCACGCCGAATAGGTTTTTATGAAGATCGCGATCATAGGGGCGTCTGGATATGCAGGCGGAGATCTTATCCGGTTGTTACTCTCACATCCCAAGGCAGAAGTGACCTGTGTCACTTCCCGGAAGCTTGTAGGAAAACCATTAGACTCAGTGCATCCCCACCTGAAAGGCTATATTGATCTCAATTTTGAGAATCCTTCAATCGATTCCATCGATGCCGATGTTGCTTTCCTCTCTGTGCCGCATACTGCCGCCATGGCATATGCCCGGCCACTTCTCAATCGTGGGATAAAGGTGGTAGATCTCTCTGCTGATTACAGGCTGCCCAAGGAAACCTATGAAATAGTATACGGTGTTACTCATACCGATTATTTTGAAGCCCCGTACGGGATACCCGAACTGCATCGCGATGAATACCGCTCGGCAGACTTTGTCTCAAATCCTGGATGTTTTCCTACCGGTGCAACTCTTGCAGCGGCTCCACTTGTCCCCAACTCCCATACTATTATCTACGACTCCAAAACAGGGGTGAGCGGCGCAGGTGATAATCCCTCAGCCACCACCCACTACCCCAATGTAGCTGATAATATCAACCCCTACAAGTGGACAGCTCACCGTCATCTTGCAGAGATGCGGAATGAGATCAGCCGCATTAACAAAGAGACCCGGTGCTACTTCACCCCTCATCTGGTTCCGGTTAATCGCGGAATCCTGACAACGGCACATATCCTCCTGAATGAACCGATGGTTCAGGAAGAGGTGGAAGATCTTTACAGGAAATACTACGACGGTGAATATTTCGTCCGGTACCAGACCCCGGTACTTGCTGCGGTCCGTGGCAGTAACTTCTGCGATATCAGGGCAGAAAGTGAGGGAGAACGGGTAGTGGTAGTCTCAGCTATCGATAATCTTGGAAAAGGTGCGGCCGGACAAGCGATACAGAATATGAACATCATCTGTGGTTTTGATGAGAGGGATGGGCTCCGGGCTCCCGGATTGCTTCCCTGAATGGAGGAATACCTATGAAAGTTCGTGATATTATGACAAGGAACCCGGTAACGGTATCGGCTGATGATCCAGTCCGCATTGCAGCAGGGCTTCTCAGAAAAAACCGGATTGGAGGCCTTCCTGTCCTGGAAAAGGATGCAATTATCGGGGTCGTGACGGAGTCCGATATAATTTCTCTTCTCGAGACAGGAAATCTCTCCGATGACCTCTGGCTTCCCTCTCCCCTTGAAGTGATTGAAGTTCCGCTGCGTGAGATTGTAAACTGGGAGAAGACGAAAACCGCACTCGCCCGGATCGGGGAAACCCCGGTAAGGAAGATCATGAGCCACCCTGCAATCCTCATTGACGAGGATGCAGATATTGAAGAGGCCGCAGCTCTCATGCTCTCGCATAGGATTGCCCGTCTCCCCGTAGTGCATACAGGACGTCTCACCGGTATCATAGCAAAGGCTGATATCATACGCGGAGTGGGCAGCACTATCGAGTAAAACCCGGAGATGAGAGCGTGAAGAGTATCTGTGGTGTGGAAGGAGTCAGGGCATTCGGAATCAAGGAAGGGAAATTCGGCCTTGCCTTGATAAAGGCCAGTGGAGCTGCGGCAGGAGTATTTACCTCAAACCTTGTGAGAGCCCCGCCCATCATTCTCATGGAGAAGAGGATACGAAACGGGTGTCTCGATGCCGTGATTGTGAATTCCGGATGCGCAAATGCATATACCGGTGAACAAGGCTACAACGATGCGGTAAGGATGGGGGAGATTGCTTCTCGGGAGCTTGGCACAGACCCGGACCATGTCGGGGTTGCAAGCACAGGGGTAATCGGGCGGTATCTTGACCTGCCACGGATAGAAGCCCAGTGTCATCGCATAGCCCCTCTCCTGGAGCACAGCCATCAGGCAGAGACCCTTGCTGCAAGAGCTATCATGACCACCGATCTGACTGAAAAGCATGCCCTTATCAGGGGGGACGGATTTTCCGTGGGAGGCATAACGAAAGGAAGTGGGATGATTGCACCCAACATGGGGACCATGCTGGCCTTTCTGTATACTGATGCAGATGTCCCTGCTTCACACCTCTCCTCCACCCTCAAACAGGCAGCAAACCGGACCTTCAACCGGATTGTCGTTGACGGGGATATGAGCACCAATGATGTTGCGCTCTGTACTGCCACCGGGTTTGCCGGTTCCGTTGATTATGGAAAATTGTCCCGTGCTCTGGAAGAGTGTTGCAGGATGCTGGCTATCCAGATTGCGATGGACGGCGAAGGTGCGACGAAGCTTCTTGAGGTTTCCGTGCTTGGTGCTCCTTCAGAGGAGGAAGCAGCGACTGTGGCACGTACAATAGTATCATCGCCCCTCGTAAAGACAGCGCTCTATGGGGAAGATCCCAACTGGGGGAGAGTGATCGCCGCCGCGGGGAGGGCAGGAGTCCGTTTTGATCCTGATGCCGTTGATCTCCGGATAAGTGACGGAACCTCCTCATGTCCCCTTGTGTGCGATGGGAAGATTGTGGTTGATCTTGCTGCAGCAAAAAAAGCCATGCAGGGGAAGAAAGTAATCTTTTTACTCGATCTTCATAACGGCCCCGGATCTGCGACCGCCTGGGGTTGCGATCTTACTGAAAAATATGTTGAAATTAACGGAAGGTATACAACATGAAACGTGAAGAGGTTCTGACCGAGGCACTCCCCTACATCCAGCAGTTCCACGGAAAAACGATGGTGATTAAGCTGGGCGGTCATGCAATGGTGGATGGAGTCATCCTCGATAAGGCGATCTCCGATGTTGTCCTCCTCCAGATTGTGGGAATCAAGGTAGTGCTTGTTCATGGCGGGGGCCCTGAGATCACCGAAAAAATGAAAGCGCTTGGAAAACAACCGAAATTTGTTGGCGGCCTCCGGATAACCGATGAAGAGACGCTTGAAATTGCACAGATGGTGCTTGTCGGAAAGATCAATAGCAATATTGTATCCCTTATTGCAAAATGTGGCGGAAAGGCGGTTGGCATATCAGGAAATGATGGTAACCTGATCATCGCCAGAAAGATGACCCCGCAAAAGATTAATGTTGATGGGAGGGAACAGGAAGTGGATCTGGGTCACGTCGGCGAAATTGAGGAGATCAATCCTGCGGTGCTCAACACTCTTCTCGATAACAGATATATCCCGGTTATTTCACCCATCGCAATCGATCGCAACGGGCAGAGTCTGAACATCAATGCAGACACTGCTGCCGGGGAGATTGCGGTCTCATTAAATGCCTATAAACTGATTAATATGACCGATGTGGATGGAATCATGAATGCACCGAGGACGCAGGTATACCGCCGGTTGAAAGCATCCGAGGCTGAGGACCTGATCAGCACTAGAGTTGTTGCCGAGGGAATGATTCCCAAGGTCACCTCGATTGTGAATGCGGTAACAGCCGGGGTTCAGTTTGGCCATGTGATAAATGGAAACATCGCCCACAACCTCCTCCTCGAAATGTTCACCGACGAGGGTGTTGGTACAATGATTTACCAGGATTAATCATATACAGGGAAGGGATGAAGAGGATGTTACAGAATTGGTTACACTATACTCTCCTGCTTGTCATCCTTTGCCTCTTATTCGCTCCCCTTTCGTTCGCTGAAGATATCCGTGAAGAGGGTGGAGTATCCCCGTTACCAGTTTGGAACAACGGAACATTTTCTCCTGCAGAATTTGAAAATGGAAAACCAGTTCTTTATTTTTTCTTTAACGAGAATTGTGGTGAATGCCTGAAAACTCATCCTTTCATCGATGAATTCGGAAGCACCCGTCCGGATGTAGTGATCCATTACATCGATATCATGGAGAGTGACGAAAACCTTGAACTCTTTCATTCATTCAGAGATTATTACAGGACCGGTTTTATCCCTGTTCCGACAGTATTCGTCAGAAATATATCCCTCACGGGATACGATGAAATCACCACCGGTCTCGCTGATGCTGTCAATGGCACACCGTTAAATGATACAGGAGATCAAGTAGTTTTAAACGGAGAGACTTCGGCAGGCACCCTTACCGTTCCGCTCGTCATAATGGCAGCTCTCGCAGACGGGATAAATCCCTGCGCATTCGCAGTTCTCATCATCCTCATCCTCTCCCTGATCTCTCTTGAGTCCCGGAAGAAGATGCTTATCGTAGGATCGGTATTCATATTCGCAGTCTTTTGTTTTTATTTCCTGTCTGGTCTCGGTATTTTTGCCATTGTCCAGTCAGCGGGTATTTCAAGAATAATCTCAATCCTTGCAGCTTTTTTTGCCATTGGCGCAGGTATTTACAGCATCCTTTCAGTAGCTGGCGGTGAGAAGGGACCCGCTCTTCTCTCGATACCAGAACGTGGAAAGGGGATCATTGAACCATATATAAAGAAAGCATCAATCCCTGCTGCATTTGTTGTAGGAATACTGGTAGGTATGTTTGAGCTGCCCTGCACAGGTGGCATCTACCTTGCAATTCTGTCCATCCTCTCGAATCGGATGAGTATTCTGGAGGGAATCCCCTATCTTCTCCTCTACAACCTCTTCTTTATTCTGCCTCTCGTGATAATCCTTGGAGTATTCGCATTTGGCCTTCCCGTTGAGAGACTCGAACAGTTGCAAACCGGTTCACGCAGGGGGGTCAGAGTGATCATGGGAGTTGTCATGATCCTGCTCGGAATCATTCTGATCCTCGAGATCCTCTAACCTGTGATCGAAAAATATTCTCTTTCACTGTCAATATTTGAAGGCCATCCGTAGCCAGGAAATGAATATGGGAACCTATCGGTTACCTTATACTTCTATCATCAAAGCCGGATAGCTTCCAGAATTTCTCAACGGCCGGCGGGATAAGGAATACAAACAGGATGTAACGGATGAGAAATATTTGAGATGTTCAGGGAAGATTCCCTTCACCCGAGCATTCGCGCTGTCGTTCTTCGCTCATCTCAATAAGTAGTTCGAAAATCTTCTGCACAAATACGGGATTGATATTCTTCTCCACTGCTGCATTAAAGGCACCTTCCAGTACCTCATGGGTTCTCTTCCGATCATGGATGGGCAGCCCCTCGTTGGTCTTGATCTGGGCTATTCTTCCTGCAATCTTCTGTCGCTCGGCGATGAGATCGATTATCTGCAGGTCGATCCTGTTGATCTCCGCTCTCAGGGCATCTATCGGCATAGCATATAGTAACGGCACGGAAGGGAATTTAAAGCTGGTGCTCGCTCTGTGATAACAGATATCCCGTATGAATGCCATATTAGTAAGGGAAAGACCCATGCTCGAACGAATCTCACGAAGGGAGCGGTACGATCTCATCATAGCCTGGTTTGCCATTTCCATCGCATTTTCACTTGCTTTTACCGGGGGAGTGGGCGTATGGATGGGAAATCCAATTCAAGAGACAACCCTGGGAAACTATCTCATATTCCTTGTCCTCTCTATGGTGACGGTCGGGATCGGTTTCGTCCTGCATGAACTGGCGCACAAGTTCACTGCAATGCATTTCGGGTACTGGGCAGAATTCCGCAAGGATAATATTATGCTCCTCGTCGCTGTGGTGTTGGCAGCCCTCATCGGGCTCGTTTTTGCGGCTCCTGGTGCGACTATGATTTACGGTTCAGGGGTCACAAGGGAGCAGAATGGAAAGATCTCTGCCGCAGGCCCTGTGACCAACCTGGTTCTTTGCCTCCCTTTTGCAGTTCTCCTTATTACTAGCGCCATATTGGATCCCGCTGATTCGTTAGGAGGTTTCCCAATTACCCTTGGAATGGTCGGCCTCCAGGTGAACGCAATGATTGCAGCCTTCAATATGCTCCCCGTAAGTGTGCTCGATGGAAAAAAAGTGCTTGCCTGGAATCCGGCAATATTTGCGATCCTCATCATTGCAGCATTCGGAATACTGATTGGAACATTCTACCTCTAGCCGGGTATTATCTCTCTCGTGGCATGGACGGTAAGCAAGAAATAAATATCACGACATTAATACAAATGAATTTGTTTTAAGACAAAAAATATTGAGGTAAGATGCGATGCACATCATGGAAGGATTCCTGCCGATCCAGTGGGCTATTTTCTGGTGGTTACTAGCACTGCCGTGTCTTGTATTTGGCATATACCGGCTGAAAAAAGTCCTTGAAGCGGATCGTGAATCACTTCCCCTTCTTGGCGTGACAGGAGGATTTATTTTTATTCTTTCTTCTTTGAAGCTCCCCTCAGTCACCGGGAGTTGTTCCCATCCAACCGGAACAGGACTTTCTGCGGTCTGCTTCGGTCCATGGATCACCACAATTATCTGCGCGATTGTGCTTCTCTTTCAGAGTCTCTTCCTTGCGCACGGTGGTTTTTCGGTGCTCGGTGCGAACCTAATTTCGATGGGAGTCGTAGGACCTGTCGTGGGATATCTCGTATACCGTGCACTTCGGTATTCTCGTATAAACATGTACTTCACGGTATTCCTTGCCTGTTTTCTTGCAGACATTTTCACGTACTTCACCACCTCGCTTGAACTTGCACTAGCCTATCCTGCTGAAGTTGGCGGTGTAGCAAGCTCCTTCCTGCTCTTTTCAGGGATTTTTGCCCTCACCCAGGTCCCTCTTGCTGTTGTTGAAGGGATTGTCCTTGCCCTGGTATTCAAGTACATTGTCCATCTGAAGCCTGACATTCTCCTTCGGCTGAAGATATTCCCCGAAGAAAAGATCATCACAGCACGGAGTGAATCCTGATGGTATTCCGATACAAGCTCGAGTTCGTTGCGGGAATCGCGGTATTGATGTTCTGTATCATCTTTATCTATACAAGTTCAACGATGACGAATGCAGAGTTTGAAGGGTCAGATACCATTGGCTCAGCCCGGATCGCCGAAATGACCGGGAATGCAGAAGAGGAGTTCCAGCCATTCATCTGGCAATGGACTCCGCCAAGTGCTGAGGTTGAATCGGGGCTCTTCGCGCTCCAGGCAGCCATCGGCGGTATCATGGTCGGCTGGGTTTTCGGATACTGGAAAGGGCAGATGAAAAGAGAGAATGGTGAATGAGAAGGATGTACAGCGTATATGTATGAAGAATTCCTTGAGGATATCGCCCAGAAAAATGGCCTGCGGGAAGTCAATACCACTCTCAAACTGATTACCGGCCTCGGAGCGATTATCCTCTGTCTCCTTTCTACAAGTTACCTTCCTCCTCTCTTTATCGCAGTACTTCTCTCCGTTTCCGTTCTCTTCCTTGCCAAGGTTGATCCATGGACCTATGCAGGGCTTTTTATTCTTCCGTTTATTTTTGCCCTGATGAGCATCGCCGCCATCATCCTTTTAACAGGCGGTGAGGTAGTATTCTGGAGCTGGAATCCATTGCCGTGGTTTTCGCTCTCGATCACCCGCGAGAGTATCAATGAAGGATTCCTAGTATTCTGCCGCATGATTGGAGGGATGTCAGCCCTGATTTTTATCGCCCTGACCACTCCGATGACAGATATATTTTCTATCATGAGACTATGCCGCATTCCTGAAGTGGTGCTGGATCTCGCAATGATGATTTATCGCAGTATCTTCATGATTTTAAACCAGCTTGTACAGACATACCAGGCGCAAGTAATGCGCCTAGGGTATGGATCGTTCCGTGAATCAATTCAATCGTTCTCTACCCTGTGCGGAGCAGTGTTCATCGGGAGCTGGGGGGCTGGCGAAGATCTCATCAAGGCGATGGATGCACGCTGTTACAGTGGAAAATTTGCAATGCTGGGGGAGACCCGCCCGATGGAAGTGCTCCCGGTAATTACAGTGGCACTTTTTCTTGTTCTCTCATCGCTTGTCGTGGTCCTCGCAAGAGATCTTACCCTCCTCGGAGCAGGATAATGAGCAGCATTATCCTCGAAGCAAGGGATATCAGGTACCGGTATCCCCGTGGCATGGAGGCAATCCGGGGTATAAGTTTCCATATCAGGCGGGGAGAGAAGATCGCCATTGTCGGACCTAACGGAGCAGGAAAATCGACCATTCTGCTGCTCTTTAATGGCATGATCCGTCCCGATGCAGGGACAATGCTCTTTGATAACGAACCATTCGGGTATGATAAAGCCTCATTACGCATGCTACGTAAGCGTGTGGGTTTTGTCCTCCAGAATCCTGACCGCCAGATTATTGCGCCAACCGTGTACCAGGACGTGGCATTCGGGCCTGTTAACCTCGGATACAGTGAGAACGAAGTGAAGGCTGCGGTAGAAGGGGCACTCCGGTATGTCGGGCTCGAAGGATTCGAACGGCGTCCGCCCCACCAGCTCTCCGGCGGTGAGAAGAAACGCGTAGCGATAGCCGGGGTTCTCTCAATGGATCCCGATATCCTCATCTTCGATGAACCGACAAGCGGTCTTGATCCTTCCGGTTCTGAGGATATCATGGAACTCCTCGACGAACTGAACACCCAGGGAAAGACCATTGTCATCTCTACCCATGATATTGAACTCGCATATCCCTGGGCGGACAGGGCGATACTGCTATTAAAAGGGAAGATACTTCAGGAGGATGTCCCTGATGTGGCATTCGGGAGACCGGAATGTGTCAGGAAAGCCCATCTCTCCATGCCTACCCTGCTTGAGCTCTACTTCGAGCTCCAGAAACGTGGATTTTCCCTGCCGGGGCGAAAACCGAGAACCGTGCTTGACATGCTGAATGTGATCGACCGGGCATTCCAGAACCGCCCCTGTTATACCGAACCAGGATCTATCACCGTCTGTAATGTCGATTCAGAAGGTTTGGAACCGTTCAGGTACTGGCTCAAAGAACACCCGGATCTGCCTGTCGGTGCGATGGGAACCCGCGCGAAACAGTTGGCAAGGGATCATCAGATCCACTTGGATTTTACATATGGTGTTATCGATAAATGTATCCTGAAAGCACTCCTTGGTGAGAATTCGGCGATTGTTACCACCGGGAGCATGATCAGTCGGGTATCCAAGCGAGTGGACGACTTTGGAAAAGAGAATGGCCTTTCAATTCTTGTCTCGATTTTTAATGCCAGTACACAAAAAAAGGCGTAGTCAGTCCGGAGTCAGCCGTTCAATAACCCTGACAACCTCCTCACCTTTGGCACGTGCCTCCGCAAGCGCGGTGGGGTGTCCCCGTATTCCTTTGTAACGATCCATGTCATTGGCGATGATATTGTCATAATATTCAAACCCCATCGTATTGAAGAATGCGGTAATTGCAGGGAATGCTGCATCAAAGACATTATCCCACGCGAGTCCTGCGGTTGAGATAAAGATTCCCTTATGTCTGCGGATATGACTATCTGGGAAATAGAGTGTCTTGAGGACGAACTTCCGTGCCCAGATGTACTGCGCACGGTCTATCAGCCCTTTCAGCTCAGCCGTAATACCCATGCTGTAGATCGGCGAGGCAACAGCAAGACAATCGGCAGAAAGGATATGTTCCAGGAGACCGGGGGCATCATCCTTCACAATGCATACACCCTCCTTGTGGCAGATATTACACCCCCGGCAGGGGGTATAATCGAGATCCTTGAGGATAGTTTTCTCTACAGAACCCCCGGCATTTCCGGCCCCTTCGAGAAAGGCATCAAGGAGGGTCTCGGTATTGCCATGCCGGTGCGGGCTGCCCGAGATACCCAGAACCCTGACAGACATGCGTTGAATCACCCTGCAAGCCTCGCCCTGATATCAGTGATAACCGTATGGGCAAGCAGTTCGGCGTCCTTCTGCGCTGACGGATGTTTCAGGATGGCACCTTTCTCATCAACGCCGTTTACCATCAGGTAATGGATATCCCGGTCTCTTACGTCAATAACATGGAAAAAGCACTTAACGGAGGGAATTGCACCGTTAAAAACATGCTCCCAGGTCTGCCCGGCAGAGGAGATAAATATCCCGATCCGCTTTCCTTTCCTTTCGGGAGGAATGATGGGGAGCTTCAGAACATACTTTCGTGAGCGGAAGACCTGAAAGCGATCAATGAGGGCTTTTGCCTGGGCACAGATACCCATGCAGAAGATTGGTGAAGAGAGAATGATGACATCAGCATCGATTATCTTGTCATGGAGGATATCCATACCGTCCCGCTGGACACATTTGTTCAGGACTTCGCAGGCATTGCAACCCCTGCAGGGATTTACCTCAGCATCGACAAGGATCACTTTATCAATATCAACATCACCCTCCTTCTGCATCGTATCAAGGACCCAATCAAGGAGCGTCTCTGAGTTGCCATGGCGCCGTGGACTTCCTGCAAAAGCGAGGATTTTGATCCGCATACGTCTCATGTGGGGGTGCGTTCAAGATAAATGGTTGGATGATATTGACAATACTGCGGGATTTTTTCCAACCTTACCTTTTCAAGATACTGTGCTTAACTGTTCAGCTGAAAAGAAAAGAATTTGATTCTATAATTTTTTAAAGCAGAGATACCAATCCTTGCACTCGTACCCTTCGGTAAGGCGTTTGTCCATCTCGGCCTTGTTCTTCGGTGCCGGAACCACGACCTTATCCCCCGGCTGCCAGTTTGCAGGGGTGGCAATACCGTATTTGTCCGTGGCCTGGAGCGATTTTACAAGGCGAATAATCTCAGGCATGTAGCGCCCCGCAGTGAGTGGATAGTAGATCATAGCCCGCAGAATACCCTTATCATCGATAAAGAAGACCGCTCTGATTGCAGCCGTGCTGCTCTGCCCCGGATGAATCATGCCATATTTTTTGGCGACCGTCATCTCCAGGTCTGCGATAATAGGGAACGGGACATCAACTCCCATCTTCTCTTTGATATTCCGGATCCAGGCCAGATGCGAATGAACAGAGTCGATAGAGAGGCCCATAAGCTGCACATTGAGTGACTTCAGCTCGTCCACGATTGCTGAAAATGCCATGAACTCGGTTGTGCATACAGGGGTGAAGTCTGCCGGATGAGAGAACAGCACGAGCCACTTTCCCTTGAAATCAGAGAGCTTTACCATGCCGTTTGTGGTCAGTGCCTCAAAGTCGGGGGCAGGCTCACCAAGGATTGGCAATGAATTTGTCTCACCGCACATGTTTCATCATTCCTTCATAACTTCATCAAGCTGAGCTTTTCCATACGCATAAGCAGGCATTCCGGCAAGGAGGAATGCCACCCTGAGAGCCTCTTCAACCTCTTCTTTCGAGATACCAAGCTTGGATGCCCCGATTAACTGGGCATGGACCGCATGTTGATCCCGGAGAGATGCTGCAATAGCAATGGCAATGAGTTTCTTAGTCTTTCTTGAAAGTGCACCATCATCCCAGATATGCCCTTCAAGCTTCATCACCATCTCATACATCTTCGGGTCTTTTACGGTCAGTTCCTTGAAGAATTTTGGTACCTTTCCGATCATTTTTTCAAGATCTTTCATATCTTCTGCCATGGTAATTACCCCTGTATGAGATTCATCGGCTGTCCACAGCAGACCAGTTCTCCACCGCCAACTTCCTTTACAACGACGACATTTCCACAGATTTCACACTCGAAAACCTGTCCTTCCTTCGAAACATTTACCATTCTGGAACACCTCTTGTGACTTGTCCGTACATCACATGAATGTACTGATCAGGGCAGGTACCTGTACCCCGTTCTCATTAGAAAAAGTTGTGGTTCTTCTGTTCAGGGTAGATGGACACGCCCTTTACACCCACAACCGTGTTGAAAAATTGTGTTTACTGGTTACTCTTGCCCCGCTTTGGGGGGTTCATCGCATCTTCAGGGGTCTTGATATCCGGACGGATGTGGTGCATCGGGAAGCACTGATACTCTTCACAGGCACACTGGGGACATTTCCTCAGATCCTGCTCGGACTTATCGAGTGTCATCTCCCTACCGCAATCGATGCATACGTACTTGCCAGGACCGACCTTCTCTCCGGCTTTTGCTTTCTCGGGCAGTTTAATCACCAACGGATATATAGATGCGGGAATTATTTATGACTTTTTATTGTTCCATTCTACGGTGCAAAATGTTAAAATCAGGCCTGAATAAACGACAATTGTTCGCAGATCCCGTTCCGAAACTATAAAGGAAATCTCACTAAAAAGGTTACCTCATGGTAGTGAGGATTATTGCACTTCTCGGAAGCCCGCTTCTGAATGGGAATACCGCAAAATTATTGGATCGGGCAATGCAGGGTGCGAGGGATGAAGGGGCCGAAGTGGAGAAGATTGAGGTAACAAACCTCAATATCAGGGCTTGCCGCGAGATCATGTTCTGCAGGGAGCATGAGACCTGTGCAATGAAGGATGATATGATTGGGATATACGAGAAATTCCGCGATATTGATGGAGTCATCCTTGCCACTCCAATAATGACCATGGGAATCCCGGGGATGCTGAAGTCGTTTATTGACCGGTTCCAGGTCTATTTCATGGCAAAATACGTGAGAAAAAATCCCCTCGTTACAAAAGCAAAAAGAAAATGCAGGTTAGGCCTGTATCTTGGAATATCGGGGATGAACCTCCCTTATGTTTTTGATGGGGCAAAGCTGACGATCCATGCCTTTTTTGATATCATTGATGTGCAATACTGGGATGATCTCCTTATCCGGGACATGGATACCATTCAGGACCTGTCCAGACGTCCGGAATTGATGGATGCAGCCTATTCAAAAGGGCGGGAACTCGCCCGGCAGCTATCAGGGCAGGTATCGGTCATATAAGCCCTCTCTCTTTCATCGAAAACCATCCGGAATCGGTCACGATCAGATGATCCAGAAGCCGAATCCCGACAATAGTTCCTGCATCTGCCAGCTGGCGTGTTATGGTAAGATCCTGGCTGCTCGGTTCCAGGGTTCCTGAAGGATGGTTATGTACGCAGATGATAGATGCAGCCCGGTCAGTGATGGCATCGGCATATACCTCGCGGGGATGGACGAGGCTGTGATTGAGAAGGCCCATAGAGATCGTCCTGGTCTCAATCGGTTCATTTGCCCCATTCAGAGTAATACAGATAAAATGCTCCTGTTTCTTACCTGATAGATGAGAGACGAGAGGGAGAACATCTGAAGGAGAACTGATTTTTGGCTTTCTCCCCTGCCGTGAATATTTTCTCCGGCCCAGCTCAAGGCAGGCGATGATCTGTGATATTTTAGCAGGCCCCATCCCCCTGATTTCGGCGAGCTCCTGATACCCTATTGCATCGGGATTTCTCTCGATCAAATCTGAGATTTCCTTTGCCAGATCCCTGACGTTTCTGCCAGGCACTCCGCTCCCAAGAATGGTCGCAATCAGTTCCTGATCGCTAAGACAAGATACGCCTTTCTTCTGAATCTTCTCCCTCGGCCGGTCATGCTCTTCGATATCCTGCATCTTTTTCATTTTCCACCTTCGAGGACAATCGCGCTATCATCTGTATCTCTCGGGAATAAGAAAAAGGGTATGATCTCCTTTCACCGACCGGATCTGATCCCCTGTCAGCCTGAAAGGATACCTTGATGTCATTCGTTACCACAGCTAAGAGCATGGCAACAATGGAAAATGCAATGGAAGCATATGCCGGGGAGTCACAGGCAAACCGGAAGTATGCAGCCTTTGCCGATCAGGCTGATTCAGAAGGTTTCAAAAACATCGCCCGGCTATTCAAGGCAGCATCAGAGGCTGAAGCGGTACATGCAAAGAAGCTCCTCAAGGCGATGAGCAAGATCAAGACCACAAAGGAGAACCTCCAGGGTTCAATTTCTGGCGAGACGCATGAGTATACCGAGATGTATCCCGGATTTCTGAAAGAAGCAGAGGCCGAGAAGAAGAGTGACGCAGCCCTCGTTTTCACATACGCCATGAAGGCAGAAGAAGTCCATGCCAACTTATACAAGGAAGCCATGAATGCTCTGAACCATGGCCAGGACCTCTCGAACCGGGCGGTTATTCTCTGCCCTGTATGTGGGAATATTTTCCTCGGTCAGGCCCCCGAAAAGTGCCCGATCTGCAATGCGGTCCGGAAAGTATTCAAAACTATTGAATGATTTCCATCCACCGCACTCTTTTTTTTCCTCGTATGAAGTCCCACCTTTTACCTCCAGCTCATTACCTTGTTCTTTGACCCCGTATCCATGCGACTTTCAGTTCCCACACTTTAATAACCGGTAAAAAGCAATCTCGATTGCATGCCGAAGGTTACTGTATACTCAACCCAGAACTGCCCTTACTGCCGGATGGTAAAAGCATACCTCGAAAGACATGGGGTGGATTATCTCACCGTCGATGTCGGAACCGACAAGGAGCAGGCAAAGAAGATGATCGAGATCTCAGGGCAGTACGGGGTACCGGTCGTCACCGTCGATGATGAAGTCATTGTCGGATTTGATGCCCAGCGCCTGAATGAACTCTTTGGAGAAGAGAAAGGGGGTCTTGTCTTCGATGTCATGATTATCGGTGCGGGTCCGGCAGGCCTGACTGCGGGAGTATACTGTGCCAGGAAATTATTGAAAACGTTGATCATCAGTGAAAACATAGGTGGCCAGGCAAGCGAGTCATGGGCGATCGAGAACTACATGGGATACCGGATGATAACCGGAGATGACCTGATGCGGAAGTTCGAGGAGCAGGTCAGGTCACTCGACCTTCACCTTGAAATTGATAAGGTGCTGATTCTTGACCGGAGCGGCAACGATTTCGTCGTAAATACCGCCACCGGTGCAGCGTACAGAGCCCGTGCGGTTATTCTTGCCCAGGGCAAGCAACCGAGGAAACTGGGC
>Ga0316619_10000055_pt1 | contig 15624 bp, 12 predicted proteins | sample OWC_Aug_M1_C1_D4_FD_207659 | JGI IMG/M metagenome (GOLD analysis project Ga0316619, IMG submission 207659) | Wetland soil microbial communities from Old Woman Creek delta, Ohio, United States - OWC_Aug_M1_C1_D4_B | ecosystem: Environmental > Terrestrial > Soil > Wetlands | place: USA: Ohio...
CGACCGCATGTCCCAGCAGGTCGAGCGGCTGCGCGACATCGCCTGGTGCCTGCGCGCGGAGGTCTTGGGCAATCTCGCCAAGGTCCGGGAGCTGGCCGCAGGCTCGGGCGGCCAGGCGCCGGCGCGGGCCCTCCCGGTGTTTCGCAACCTGAACGCCGTGCTGAACAGCATCGACCGCATGGAAGTGCGCGGCCGGGATTCGGCCGGCGTTTCGCTCCTTTTCACCCTGCTGCCGGCGGACTACGAACGCTTCATCGCGGCGCTGGAAAAAGAGGGCCGGCAGGCCGAGTTCGCCCGACGCGGGCGGACGGAACCGCTCTTGAACCGAAGCATCAGCGTGCACCGCGGCGCCGGGTCCGTCGCCGTGGCGTTCACCTACAAGGTGGCCGTCGAGATCGGCCGCCTGGGGGACAACATCCGGTTCCTGCGCCGCGAGATCGCCTCCGACCCGATCCTGCAGGCCATGGCCGGGTTCCCGGCCGAGTTTCACACGGTCAACGCCCACACCCGCTGGGCCTCGGTCGGCGCGATCACCGAAGCCAACTGCCACCCGGTGGACAACCGGCTGATCGACGGCGCCGCGGGCGAGACGGGCATCATCCACACCTGCCTCAACGGCGACATCGACAACTTCCACGAGCTCCGGGAGGTCCTCGAGCGCGACGGCCGCCGCATCCACGCGGAGGTCACCACCGACACCAAGATCATCCCGCTGCAGGTCGGCCACTACCTGCGGCAGGGCTTCGACGTGGGCGAGGCCTTTCGCCGAGCGGTCAACGACTTCAAGGGGTCGCACGCCATCGCCATGCACACCGATCTCGCGCCGGGCAAGCTGTTTCTGGCCCAGCGGGGCAGCGGCCAGGCGATCTTCGTCGGCATCGCCGCCGGCCACTACATGCCCACCTCGGAGGTCTACGGGTTCATCGAGGAGACCCAAGAGTACATCAAGCTCGACGGCGAATCGGTCGTCGAGGGCCGGCACGGCAAGACGCAGGGCCAGATCGTCGTCCTGGACCAGCGCTCGGCGGGCGGCGTCGAAGGGCTCAGCGCCATGGCCTACGACGGCACGCCGCTGGCGCTGACCGCCCGGAACCTCAAACGCACCGCCCTCACCTCGCGGGACATCGACCGCCAGGACTACCCGCACTATTTCCTGAAGGAGATCTCGGAGTCACCGGCCTCGGTGGAAAGGACCCTGCAGAACCGCTGGAAGATCAAGGAGGACGGCCGACGCCGGATGGTCGTCGCGCTGGACGAGCGCGTGGTGCCGGAGGCCGTTAATGCCGCGTTGCGCGACGGCGCCATCCGCCGCATCTATTTCATCGGACAGGGGACGGCCGGCGTGGCCGCCCTGGCCTGCGCCAACATCCTGGGCTTCTACCTCAACGACCCGGCCATCCACGTCCAGGCCCTCAAGGCCTCGGAGTTCAGCGGCTTTGCCCTGAGCGAGGAGGGCGACGGGCGGGCCATGGCGGACGTCCTGGTCATCGCCATCAGCCAGTCGGGCACCACCACCGACACCAACCGCTCGGTGGACATGGTGCGGCAGCGCGGGGCCCACACCCTGGCCATCGTCAACCGCCGGGACTCGGATTTGACCTTCAAGGTGCACGGCGTCATGTACACGAGCAGCGGCCGCGACATCGAGATGTCGGTCGCCTCCACCAAGGCCTTTTATGCCCAGATCGTCGCCGGTGCCCTGCTGGGCCTGCACATCGCGCGGCTCAAGGGCCGGCGGGACGAGGACTTCGTGTCGGCCGAGATCGAACGGCTGCGCACCCTGCCCGGGCACATGCGCCGCGTCCTCGCGATGGCCGATCGCATCAAGGCCTCGGCGTCGCGGCTGGCCGTGACCAAGACCTACTGGGCCGCGGTGGGCAGCGGCCCCAACAAGGCCTCGGCCGACGAAACCCGCATCAAGCTGAGCGAGCTCTGCTACAAGACCATCTCCTCGGACTACGTCGAGGACAAGAAACACATCGACCTGTCCTCAGAGCCGCTGATCATTATATGCGCGGCCGGCACCCGGCCCACCGTCATCGGCGACATCATCAAGGACACCGCCATCTTCAAGGCCCACAAGGCCACCCCGGTGGTGATCTGCGACGAGGGCGAAGACCGCTTCGACCCCTATGCCGCGGACGTCTTCCAGGTGCCCGCGGTCGGCGAGCACCTCGCCCCCATCCTGAACACCCTGGTCGGCCACCTGTGGGGCTATTTCGCCGCCCTGTCGATCCACGAGGGCTCGCGCTTTCTCTACCGCTTTCAGGAAGAGGTGCAGCAGACCATCGGCGAGGCCGGCCGCACCGGCGTCGACATGGTCGAACTGGTCCTCGGGCAAAGCTTTCGCGAAAAAGTCGCCTCCTTCTATTCCGAGTTCCGCCGGAAGCGGGCCCGCCGAGAGTTCCCGGTCACCGTGGGCTACGACGCCGCCACGGACCTGACGCTGCTGCTGAAGTACCTCGCGGGCCGCCTGCCGGGGTCCGATTTCGAGATCGATTTCGGCATGAAGGGCACCGCCGCCAACATGGTCCAGGCGCTGCTCGACCGCCTCGGGGAGGCCGTCGGGCTCCTGGCGCGGCCCGTGGACGCCATCAAACACCAGGCCAAGACCGTCACCGTGGGGACCAGCCGCATCAGCGAGCAACTGGAGGGCATCGTCTTTGCGGCCCTCGCGGCCGAAAACCTTTCCGTATCGCAGCTGACCCCCGCCAACCTGATCGTGCTGAAAAATGCGCAGGGGGTCATCCGCGAAATCGAAGGCTCCGTCCTGTACCGCATCGCCGGGCTGAACCTCCTGGGCGAGCCGGACGACCACACCACCATCGAGGTGCTGAACAAACGCGGCAAGACCGCCGCCGTCCCCTCCCGGGTGGAAACGGACAAGAGCCTCAAGGGCAGCAAACGCATCATCGTGCGCCAGGGCAACGTCTACCTCGGCAAGGGCCGCAAGGACGACCGCAGCATCCTGGTGATCCCCCTGCTCTCCGCGGCGCCCTCCAGCGCCGGCAAAATCGACCACTTGCTGCTCCTGCACGTCCGATTCAAGGAAAGCGTCCCCTTGAACCAGAAAATCCGAACGCTCGGCGGAAAGTATGAGCACATCAAGAACATCGTCCAGGAAAACAGCGTTGCCTGGGAGGACGCCCTGCTCGACCGGGTGCCGGTCGAGGAGCTCTTCGGCCGCTCGGCGGAGAAGGTCGGCGAGTTCATCGTCGGCGAGGTGAAGAAGCGCTGATGCCGCATCAAGAGGAGATGCCCGACCCGTTACCCGCGATGCCCGAACGGAAAGGGGTGGTTTTTTGTCCCGTCCCATGGTATAAGTCGAATTGAAGGAAAATGGTCCAGCGCGGAGGCTTGCGGTCGCAGATGTCGGAACCGGCGGCGAAAAAATACAACCTGCTCCTGGTCGACGACGACCCCTTCATCCTGGAGGGCATCGGCGAGGATTTAGAGCAACGCGGCTATTGCGTGACACGCGTGAACAGCGGCGAAAAGGCCGTTGACCTGCTGCAGCGCAGGAGCTTCGACCTCGTCATCACCGATCTGGTCATGGAGCACACCGACGGCATCCAGGTCCTCAAAAAGACCAAGGAGATCGATTCGACCATCATGGTCATCCTCCTGACCGGCTTCGGCGACATGCTCTCCGCCATCGAAGCCCTGCGCAGCCAGGCGGACGACTACATGCTCAAGCCCTGCGAGTCCTCCGAGATGTATTTCCGTGTGGAGCGCTGCCTGGAGAAGCTGGAGCTGGCGCGCCGCATCCACCTCTACCAGAAGATCCTGCCCATGTGCTGCGTCTGCAAGAAGATCCGGGACGACACCGGCAGGGTCCCCGGACGCGGGCCGTGGGTCCCGGTGGAGCAGTTCATCCACGAGCGTGCCCAGCTCGACATCACCTCGAGTTATTGCCCGGAGTGCGCTCAGCGAACCCTGCAGCAGTTCATAAAAAAATAGCACCTCGCCGGCCGATGCCGGCGGGGTGCTATTTTTTTCATGAGGGATGCCATATGCCCCGAAAAATCACATCGGCCGTCGCCGGATTCGTGCTGGCAATGCTGGTGCTTTCAGCCGGCCCCTGCCGGGCCGCTCTTGAATGGGAAATCCTGAAGAGCCTGAACACCGGCGCGCGGCCGGTGGATGTGGCCGTATCCGCGGACGGCAAGTCGGTGTTCGTCTTGACCGATGACGGCGTCGTCTCCATCTACACCGGGGACGGCGCCCTCACCGACAAGATCACCGTGGGCGGCCAGGCCGAGCGGATCGCCGTGGCGCCGGACGGCGACCGCCTCTACGTGACTCAGCGCCAGGGCCGGCGCGTCGACGTCATCCAGCTCGACTACGTGCGCGAGATCAACCTGTCCGGCGCACCCGTCAAGGGCCGCGAACAAGCGCCGGTGACGATCGCCGTGTTCAGCGATTTCCAGTGAGGCTACTGCGCGGGCCTCGAGCCCGTCCTCGAGCAGGTGCTCGAGACCTTCCCCGACAAAATCAGGGTCGTTTTCAAGAACTACCCATTGTTGAAAAGCCACAAGTTCGCCGGCAAGGCGGCCCTGACCGCGTATGCCGCCCACCTGCAGGGCAAGTTCTGGAAGGTGCACGACGAGTTCTTCAAGGTCCACGACCAGTTGAACGACGAGAAGATCCAGGAGATCGTCCGCGCGGCCGGGCTCAACGAGGAGCAGCTGGAAAAGGACCGCAACAGCCAGCGCGTGGTGGAACACGTGCAGAAGGACCTGGACGAGGCCTATCGCCTCGGGGTCAACAGCGTGCCGACGGTCTTCGTCAACGGCAAGCGCCTGCGGGACCGCAGCTTCGAATCCTTCGCCGCGGCGATCGAGAAGGAACTCAAGAAAACTCCCGCCAAGAAATAGCTTCCGCTTATTTGGCGGATTTTTTCCGGGAGTACTCCAACGCGGCGCGGATGAAGTCGCGGAACAGCGGGTGCGGGGCCATCGGCTTGGACTTGAATTCCGGGTGGAACTGGCAGCCTAAAAACCAGGGGTGGTCTTTGAGCTCGACGATCTCCACCAGGTCGCCGGTGGGAGACATCCCGCTGAACACCAGCCCCTTTTCCGCCATCCGATCCAAATAGGTGTTGTTGAACTCGTAGCGGTGGCGGTGCCGCTCCGAAATCTCGTCGGCGCCGTAGGCCCGGCGCGCCAGGCTGCCGGCCGCCAGTCGGCAGGGGTAGGCCCCCAGCCGCATCGAGGCGCCCTTTTCGGAGGAGGCATCCCGCCGCTGGACCGTGCGGGTGCGTTCGTCGAACCACTCCGTCATCAGGTAGATCACAGGGTCGGGAGTGAGTTCGTTGAACTCGGCGCTGTTGGCCTGGCCCAAGCCGGCGACGTGGCGGGCGAACTCGATCACCGCGATCTGCATCCCCAGGCAGATCCCGAAATAGGGGACCCGGTGCGTGCGTGCGTGGCGGGCGGCGCAGATCTTGCCCTCGACCCCCCGGCTGCCGAACCCGCCCGGCACCAGGATGCCGTCTGCCCGGGAGAGCACTTCGCCGCAGTTGCCTTCCTCGATCTTTTCGGAGTCCACGAAATACAGGTTCACCTTGCTGCGGTTGGCGGCCCCGCCGTGATGCAGGGCCTCGTTCAAACTCTTGTAGGACTCGGTGAGGTTCACGTATTTGCCGACGATGGCGATCGTGACCTCGTGCGGCGGCGCCTTGAAGGCGGCCACCGCCTCCTCCCACGCATCCAGCTTGGGCGCCCGGGTCCAGATGTTGAGCAACTCCACGATTTTATGGTCCAGCCCCTCCTGGTGAAAGACCAGCGGCACTTCGTAGATGCAGCCGACGTCCTTGGCGGTGATCACGGCATCGACCCCGACGTTGCAGAAGAGGGCGATCTTGGCCTTGAGGTCCTTGGACAGGAACCGGTCGGTGCGGCACAGCAGGATGTCCGGCTGGATGCCGATGCTGCGCAGCTCCTTGACGCTGTGCTGGGTGGGCTTGGTTTTGACCTCGCCGGAGGTGCTGATGTAGGGCACGAGGGTCAGGTGGATGTAGAGCACGTTGTCCTTGCCCACGTCGGTCCGAAACTGGCGGATGGCCTCCAGGAAGGGCAGGCTCTCGATATCGCCGACCGTGCCCCCGATTTCCACGATGACCACGTCGACCCCGTCGGCCACTCCCTTGATGCAGTTCTTGATCTCGTCGGTGATGTGGGGGATGACCTGCACCGTCCCGCCCAGGTAGTCGCCCCGCCGCTCCTTGCTGATGACCGAGTAATAGATCTTGCCCGTGGTGTAGTTGTTGCGTTTGCCCATGACCGCGTGGGTGAAGCGCTCGTAGTGGCCCAGGTCCAGGTCGGTTTCGGCGCCGTCGTCGGTGACGAAGACCTCGCCGTGCTGAAAGGGGTTCATGGTGCCCGGGTCCACGTTGATGTAGGGGTCGAGCTTTTGGATCGACACGGTCAGGCCGCGGCTCTCCAGCAGGGCGCCGATCGAGGCCGAGGCAAGCCCCTTGCCGAGGGAGGACAGCACCCCGCCGGTCACGAAAATGAACTTGGTGTTGAACGCCATAAGAGCACCTCAGTGGGGTTTAAGGGTCCGTGCGTTGGTCGGAATCAAGGCCGCGGGCAAGGTCGGATGCGAGGTGTCGGGTGTCGGGCGATGCGTGCACAGCGGAGAGGGGTTTCTTACCTTGCCTGACACCGGACACCTGAAACGGCTTAGCAAAATTTAGGAGCAACCACCCGGAAAACAATCTCTGGTCGGGCTTCCGATCAAATTGCTGTCACAATCCCCCCGACCCCTTTTGGCAAAGCGGGCGAAGGGGGATTTCATGCCGAACACGCCATCAGAAGGCTCCTGGGTGGTCGGCTCACCAAGTGATCAAAAAATGGTTTTGCAGTACCGCCCCGCCTCGCCCAGTTCCTCCTCGATGCGGATCAGCTGGTTGTACTTGGCGACCCGGTCGCTGCGGGACATGGAGCCGGTCTTGATCTGGCCGGCGCCGACGCCGACCGCCAGGTCGGCGATGAAGCTGTCCTCGGTTTCGCCGGAGCGGTGGGAGATCACGGTGGTGTAGCCGGCGCTCCGGGCCAGCTCGATCGTCTCGAGGGTTTCGGTGACGGTCCCGATCTGGTTGAGCTTGATCAGGATCGAGTTGCCGACGCCCTGCTCGATCCCCTTGCGAAAGATCCCGGGGTTGGTGACGAAGATGTCGTCGCCCACCACCTGCACCGATCCGCCGAGCCGGTCCGTCAGGGTCTTCCAGCCCTTCCAGTCGCCTTCGGCCAACCCGTCTTCAATGGAGATGATCGGGTAGCGCTCGACCAAGCCTTCCAGAAGCTCGATCATCTGCCCGGAGCTCAGGCGTTTTTTCTCGGATTTCAGCACGTAGTGGCCGCCCTCGTAGAACTCGCTGGCCGCGACGTCCATGCCGATGCCGATGTCCTTTCCCGGCCGGTAGCCGGCGGCGCGGATGGCGTCCATGATATGGGCGATGGCCGCCTCGTTGGACCGCAGATCCGGCGCAAACCCGCCCTCGTCGCCCACGGCCGTGTTCAACCCGCTTTTCTTGAGGATGGCCTTCAGGCAGTGAAACGTCTCCGCCCCCATCTGCACGGCCTGCGTAAAGGTTTCGGCGCCGAAGGGGACGATCATGAACTCCTGGAAATCGAGGGTGTTGGCCGCGTGGACGCCGCCGTTGATGATGTTCATCATGGGGATGGGCAGGGTGCGCGCCGTCATCCCGCCGATGTACCGGTAGAGCGGCAGGCCGTAGGCCGCCGCGGCGGCGCGGGCGGCCGCCATGGAGACGCCCAGGATGGCGTTGGCGCCGAGCTTGGATTTGGCGGCCGTCCCGTCTAGCTCGATCATGCGGCGGTCCAGGGCGTTCTGCTCCGCCGCGTCCAGCCCGCAGATCGCCGGCGCAATCCGGCTCATGACGTTTCCGACCGCCGTGGCCACGCCTTTGCCGGCGTAACGCTTGGAGCGCTTGTCCCGGAGCTCGAGCGCCTCCCGGGTGCCGGTGGAGGCGCCCGACGGCACCGCCGCCCGCCCCATGGCGCCGCAGGCCAGGTGGATGTCCACCTCGACCGTGGGGTTGCCGCGCGAATCCAAAATTTCCCTTGCCTTTACCTCAACAATTTCGGTCATCGCATCCTCCTGAGGGGGGCGGTCACGTCCGGCTCCCCGGCTTGACAATTTAATCGAAAATGTTAGTCTGAACCATCGGTGAAGTCAAGGGAGGATGGACGCCGCATGGAGCGCCCGCGCAAGGATTTTTACTCCGAAGCCCACCTGCTGGTGGCCGCCATCCGGGTGCACGAGCACGTGTATTCGCGGCCGGCGACCCTCGAGGACGTCTGCCGGCTGCTGGCGCTTTCCGCCGAGCACGCAGGCATCATCGCGCGCAAGCTCGAAGACCTGGGCGTCATCGAAGCGGTCAACGGGTCTTTCGGGACGCGGATGTTCGTCCGCGACCACCTCAAGCTGGAGGAGATCCCGCGGGGTGAGCTCGGCCGCAAGCTGGAGGAGGAAGTCAAGAAGTTTCAGGACACCCAGCGCTCCTTCACTCAAAAGATCGAGTCGCTGCGGGTCGAGCAGGCCGGCAAGAAGAAAAACCTCTTTGCGGAGATGGAAAAGAAGCTCAAGGAAGAACTCGACCGGAAAGCCAAATCCTAACCGGGGTACTGCATGGACTTCAGTTCCAAGACCGCCCCAGGCCTCTACTTTCGCAAGAACATCCGCAAGGACCTCCAGACGGTTTCACTGGATGCGGACATGATCCGGCTGCTGCTGGTGATCGACGAGCACAAGAGCCTTTACCAGATCGCGGCCGAAGTGGAGATGGATGCGGCGACCTTCCAGAAAAACCTGCAGCGGCTGCTCGAGCAGGGACTCGTCGAAACCGTCCAAAAACACGCCCCGGTTCTCGACAAAACCTTCCTTCAAACGGTGCGATTGAACCTGTCACGGGCAATCGGACCGATGGCACAAATCGTTTTGGAGGAAACGGTGGCCGAGATGAACCTCGACCCCGCCGGCATCCCGTTGGACCAAGCCGCGGAGCTCATCCATCATCTCGCCCTCGAGATCCCCGACGAGGAAAACCGGATCCAGTTCCGGAAAGCGTTGATTCCTCTCATCAACCAGGTGAAACCGTAAGACAGGAGCCCGCCCATGATGGATGTCAGCTGTGATGCCTGCGGCAAGCGCTACCGGATCGATGACACCCGGATGAAATCAGACTCGGCGAAGGTCAAGTGCAAGGCCTGCGGTCATCTGATCACCGTCGTCAAACCTCAAGCGACCCTCCTGGTGGAATCCATCTTCGAGACCGGCGCGCCGGCGGAACCGGCAGCGGAGCCCCCGCCGCCCGGACCGACGGCCGCAGCCGCCGGCGTGGAAAGCCCCGGCGCGACGATGCGGGCCCCCGAGCCTGCCGCCGATGAGCCGGCGGCGGGGGCCAGGGCCTACCCGGCGGCCGTGAGCCCCGCCAAACCCCGCTTCGGCCTGTTCGGCAAAACCATGATCGTGATGCTGCTGATCAGCATCCTGCCGTTCGCCGTCTTCTGGTTCATCACCTTCCGCGAGACCAGCGCCCGCATCCGCAACGATTCGGAGGCCCTGATGGCACAGACGGCCAAGGGGCTCGTGGACCAGATGGACGGCTGGATCAACGCCAACTTCGCCGTGCTGCGCACGGCCGCCAAGCTCCCCGACACCCTGTCCATGAACCGTGACAGGCAGGAGCCGGTCCTCAAGGCCATCAGCCGGGAGTACCCGTGGATGTATCTCGTGTTCACCGTCGGCCCGAACGGCATGAACATCGCCCGCAGCGACGGTGAGCCGCTGGTCAGCTACGCCGACCGCCAGTACGTGAAGGACGTGCTGGCCGGCAGGGCCCTCAGCTGGCAGACCGTGATCGGGCGCACGTCGAACGTGCCGGCCCTGGTGATCGGCGTTCCCATCAAGGAGGACAACCGGGTCATCGGCGTGATGGCGGCGGCCATGACCGTGAACGAGCTGTCCAAGCACATCGCCAACTGGAAAAAGGGCCAGACGGGCTCGGCCTTCCTGTTGGACGAGAAGGGGTTTGTCGTGTCGCACCCCAACCGGCAGATGGTCCAAAAACGGGAGAACCTGGACAAGCACCCGCTCATCGCGGAGTTCCGCAAGAAAGGCTGGACCACTCTCTCCGCACCTTTTACCGCAGAAAACGGCCAACCCACCCTCGGCCATGCCCGCAGCAACGCTTACGGGTGGGTGCTCGCCCTCCAGCAGGAGGAGCAGGAGATGTTCGACTCCCTGGCCCTCATCCAGAATTTCGCGCTGGCCCTTCTGGCCATCACGGCGCTTCTGGCCGGGGTGATCGCCTGGTTTTCGGCCCGCGGCCTGGTGAATCCCATCATGAAGCTCACCGACGCCGCCGAACGCATGAGCCTGGGGGACATGAACGTCAAGATCGACGTAACCTCGCGCGACGAAATCGGCCTGCTGGCCCAGGCCATCGGCCGCATGCAGACCAGCCTTCGCATGGCGATGGACCGGCTGAGGAAGAAGAGATGAGGGGCAGCGCCTAAAATGCCTAAAGTCAAAAAACCCCCGACCCTCGATTAAAGTCATCGTCGAAAAGTTTTTCCGCGCTCACGTGGTTTCCCCCGCCAGAGGGATTGCGGGTTGGGTTCGACCCGCAGGAAAAAAGAGGCGGGGTCAGGTGGAGATCGTTTCGATTTCGGTCAACACCTGGAACTTCCGGGCCGCCGAGCGGTGGCGGAACAGAGCGGCGGGCGGCAGCTTTTCAACCGACCGGAACCTTTCGTCCGGGTGGTTCCGAGGATCGAAAATTCGCAGGAGGTACGGCTGCCGGTGGCTGCCGGTGGCCTCCTTCAGCCAGCGCGCCGTCTCGGCAATCTCCTCCGGGGTCAGGTAGCTGATGCCTGCGGGGTCTTCTCCGGCCCGCGGGACGGGCGCCACCGTGGTTTCAAAACGGACCTCGGGGCACCTGGCCGCCAGCACCAGGGTGCGGCCCACTTCCTCCGGCTGGATCTCGGTGCCCAGCATCGCAGCGTAGAGCCGTCCCGGCCCCTTGAGGTCCATGACCACCCGGTCGCCGAACCCCTGCCCCAGGAGGTGCTCCAGGACCGCCGCATTGCGGCCGTCGGTGTCCAGTTGGAGCTTCAATCCGTTTTCTTTTAGAAAGCCGAGCACCGCCGCCAATCCGGTGACGGCCGCCGGGTCGCCCGCCGACACATTGACCCCGCCGACCCATCCCTTGGAAAGCTCGCTGCGCCCGATGAACCCATCCAGGGCCGCGCCCGAGTGGAGATAAGCGACGACGGCGGCCACGCCCTGGCGGATCGCATCCCCGTCCGCCAGCACGGGAAACTCGATGCCCTCCTTGCCCCGGGCGACGGCGTGGCGGTGGTCCCGGTAGAATTGCCCGAAGCGCTCCTTGCCCTCCCCGACGGCGTCGTGCTCCTCGAAAGCGACGTCCTTTTCGCGCATGAATTTCTTCGCGATGTTGCAGCGCGCGCAGCCGGCCGCGGTGAACAGGGTAAGGCTCATCCGACTATCTCCTGTGCAAGGGCCCACCGAACATTTCACCGCCCGCTGCCATAGAGACGCCGAGGCCGCAGAGCAAAATGCTTCGGCCCCGCGGGCGGCTTTACCGCTTCTCGCCCCCCACGTCGGTGCGCACGCACAGGGCGGCGTCCGGCCGGTAGGGGAGCACGCCGGGGACGTTGACGACCCGGCGCGCGCCTCCCGGCGCGGCGCCCGGCACCCGGAAGCGGGTCACGTCGATGCGCTCGATCGCCCGCTCCTCCGGCGTTTCGACCTGCGGCACCCAGCCGTAGGGCAGCCGGTAAGCGCGGTAGATCATGTTGATCTTCATCATCTTGCCCCAGTACGGGCTGATGTATTCCCAGACGATCTCGTGGCCGGCGGTGACCTCGATGATGCGGCCGCCCGAGCCTTCGGTGATCAGGGTGTTGCCGTTCGGCAGGCGCTGGGCCGAGCTGATGAAAGGGCTGTAGAAGCGGTTGGCGTCCACGGGGAACGGCAGCCCGGCCTCGGCCGCTGTGTACTGCCAGAGGACCTTCAGCGAAACGGGGTCGATTTCGAGCACCCGGGAGTAATCGCGCAGCGCGTTCCGGAAGCCCGTGGGGGAGCCGGGGTTCGGGCTGCCGTAGCCGGCCCAGCCGCCGTTGTCGAAGATCAGGAGGTGGCCCTCGCCGGGCAGCCCGCGGGGGATCATGTGGGAATGGTGCTGGCCGATGATCCAGCCCAGCCGCCGCAGTTCGGGGGTTTCGTCGTAGTTGGGGCCGAGCCGCCAGACGATCCGGCCGGTGCGCTTTTCGACGATGGCCGTGATGTTGGACTCGCGGGCGCACCAGATGATGTTGTCGGGGTGGAAGCGGCCGTCGCCGGCGTCGTACCAGCGGTTGGGCCCCAGCAGGGACATGGAGTTGATGTGCATCCAGTCGCCCATGCCGCCCCCCGATTTGAGCCAGTTGGGGTTGCGAAACAGGAGGGTCCTGGCCTCCTCCCGGAACCCCAGCTCCTCGAAATGCTCGCTGCACACCCATTCCCAGATCACATCCCCCTCCCAGGAGACCTCGACGAGGGTGTCGTCCAGCAGCGGCTTGTCGCAGATGGCGGGGTTCTTGACGTTCTTGTGGGAGAGAATCATGGTATTGCCCCGGTCCGTCAGGGGCTCCAGGCCCGGGGCGTAGTAGCCCACGGGGCTGCCCTCGCGCTGGTAGTCGTGGTGCTGGCGCGCCATCCACTGCGGCTCCTCGCCCGGGTCCTCGATGAACTCGTATTGGTTGAAGCGCCACACGATGTTGCCGTCCCAATCGACCTGGATCAGATCGATGCCGTCCTGGCTGCCGAAGGCCGTACTGCGTTCGCCGGTGCTGCCGATGAGGTGGCCCCCCGGCAGGATGCGGTTGGGCATGCCGTGCAGCTCCTTCCAGAGCTGGACCTCGCCGCCGTTCATGTCGATGAGCAGCGCCCCCACCTCTTTTCCTTGAAAAACGGTGTAGCCGTTCCAGCAGCGCGCCGGATCGTAGATGGTGACGCCGGTGGGATGGATACTGGGATAGGTCATCGGGGATGCCTCCTGTCCTTATGCTTCTTTGAACGCCTTCTCCCGGCCGTGGCGGATGCCCGGCAGGGCCACCACGATCAGCATGGCCGCCGCCAGCACCAGGAACGCCAGCGACAGGGGCCGGGTGAAGAACACCGAGGGGTCCCCGCGCGAGAGCAACATGCCCCGCCGCAGGTTTTCCTCCATCATGGGCCCCAGGATGAAACCCAGGATCAGCGGGGCGGGCTCGCACGCCAGCTTGTGGAAAATGTAGCCGAGCAGCCCGCAGAACGCCGTCAGCCCGATGTCGAAGGTGTTGTTGTTCACGCTGTAGAGACCGATGCAGCAGAACAGCAGGATCGCCGGGTAGAGCAGCCGAAAAGGCACCGAGAGCAGCCGCACCCAAACCCCCACCAGGGGCAGGTTCAGCAGCACCAGGATCACGTTGCCCACCCACATCGAAACGATGACGCCCCAGAAAAGCTCCGGGTTGCTGGTGATGACCCGGGGTCCCGGCTGGATGCCGTGGATCATCATGGCGCCGGCCATCATCGCCAGCACCACGTTGGGCGGTATCCCGAGGGTCAGGAGCGGAACGAAGGAGGTCTGGGCGGCGGCGTTGTTGGCCGATTCCGGGGCGGCGACGCCGCGGATGTTTCCCTTGCCGAAGCTTTCGGGGTTGCGCGAGCTTTTTTTCTCGAGCATGTAGGCCGTGAACGAGGAGAGAATCGCACCGCCGCCCGGCAGGATCCCCAGCAGCGACCCGCACAGGGTCCCGCGAAGCATGGCGGGCGCGGCCGCCTTGAGATCGGCCAGGCTCAACCACAGCCCGGTGAGCTTTTGCTTCAGGATATCGCGCTTCTCCTTCTTTTCGATGCTGTTGATGATGTCGCAGATTCCGAAAAGCCCCATGGCCAGCGAGACGAAGCCGATGCCGTCGGCCAGCTCGGGAATGCCGAAGGCGAAGCGCTGCACCCCGCTGGTCACATCGGTGCCGATCATCCCGAGCAGCAGCCCGAGGACGATCATCCCGACCGCCTTGAGCATCGACCCGGAAGCCAGCACGATCGACCCGATCAGCCCGAAAACCATGAGCGAGAAGTATTCGGCAGGCCCGAATTTGAAGGCCAGCTCGGACAACGGCACCGCCAGCACGGCGAGGACCACGGTGGCGAAGCACCCGGCAAAAAACGACCCCAGGGCGGAAATGGTCAGGGCGGCGCCCGCCCGGCCCTGGCGGGCCATCTGGTAGCCGTCGAGGCAGGTCACCACGGAGGAGGCCTCGCCCGGGACGTTCACCAGGATGGAGGTCGTGGACCCACCGTACTGGGCGCCGTAGTAAATCCCCGAGAGCATGATCAGGGCCGAAACCGGGGGCAGCGAGAACGTGGTGGGCAGCAAAATGGCCAGGGTCTGGACCGGCCCGATCCCCGGCAGCACCCCGATCAGCGTGCCGATCAGGGCCCCGGCCAGGCAGTAGAGCAGATTCATGGGCGAAACAGCGGTTTGAAAACCCAAAGTCAGATTCGCAAGCAGCTCCATAAAGGATCCTCACCCCCTGCGCCATCAGGCACGGGGGGTCGGGAAGGAAGGCCAGACCGGCACCTGGAATTCCAAAAAGTACACGAAAACAACCAGGACGATCAGAATGAGCGCCGCAGCGTTGAGGAGCGCTTCCTTCCACCGGAACTCGTGGCTGGCCCGGCTGCAGACGACCACGAGGACGAGCGTCGCCCCGAAGAGGCCCAGCGGCCGCAGCAGCAGCCCGAAGAGGACCACGGACGAGAGCACCAGCGCCGGCGGCTTGAAATGAAGGACGGGCCACGCGTGAGAACCGGCTGCCCAGAAAACGCTGCGCAGCAGGATCACCACCCCCAGCACGGCCAGGAAACCGCCGAGCACGAACGGGAAATACCCCGGCCCCATCTTGGCGGCATTTCCAATGGTCAAATCCCTGGACAACACCATGGCCGCCGCGCCGAAAAAAACGAACATCACGCCGGCCAGGAAATCTTTGGGGTGACGGATGCGCATACAATCCCCGTTGAAAAAATCCCCCCTATCCCCCTTTCAGCATAGAGGGTTGGGGGGATTGGATCCGGATGACGCCTGCATGGGGTGATGTCGATGCCCGGCTATTCGGCTTTGAAGCCGGAGGCCTTGATGACCGGCACCCAGCGCTCGCGATCCTTCTTCAGGACGGCGGCGAACTCCTCCGGCGTGGTCCCAATGGCATCATTTCCCAGGCCCTGGATCTTCTCCACCACATCCGGCGACTTGAGGGCTTTCGAGATCGCTGCGCTCAGCTTGTCGATGACGGGCTTCGGGGTCCTGGCCGGGACGACGATGGCGTTCCATCCCACCCCTTCGATCTCCGGGAAGCCCTGCTCCTTGAAGGTCGGGATGTCCGGCTTCTTGCGGGCCGTGCCGGCCGTGGCGAGGATGCGGATCTTGTCCGGGTGGTAGGCCGACTGGGCGTCGTAGGCGTCGACGCCGATGGGGATCTGGTTGCCGATCAGGGCCGTTACCAACGGGCCCGAGCCGTTGTAGGAGGAGTGCACCATCTC